>Ga0307517_10013462_pt1 | contig 11097 bp, 15 predicted proteins | sample 23_EM_MG_FD_194515 | JGI IMG/M metagenome (GOLD analysis project Ga0307517, IMG submission 194515) | Populus trichocarpa ectomycorrhiza microbial communities from riparian zone in the Pacific Northwest, United States - 23_EM | ecosystem: Host-associated > Plants > Roots > Unclassified | place... | reverse complement strand
ACGTCGTCGATTACCGGCTGGGTGCGCTTCGGCCCATAATGGTGAGTGAGGTGCTCGACCGAGACGAGCGGGCGGCGGGTGATGATGCTGGCCATGGTCCGGTCCTTTCAGGCGAGGCGGAGGCGGCGCTCGGCGAACCGGTACATCGGCCGCCAGACGAGGTGGTTGAAGGTAAGGACAAAGGCCGACATCGTGGCGATGCCAAGCGCGACGCGGGGATAGTCGCCGGCGGCGGTCGCCTTGGCGATCCACGAGCCGAGGCCCGGCGCCTCGAGCCGCTGGTGGCCCCAGATGACGACCTCGGCGACGATACTCGCGTTCCACGATCCGCCCGACGCGGTCAGCGCACCGGTGACGAAATAGGGAAACACCGCGGGCAGTGCGACCTGGCGCCACCATTGCCAGCCGCGCACGCCGAACATCCCCGCCGCCTCGCGCAGGTCGGTCGGGATCGCGCTCGCGCCGGCGATGACGTTGAACAATATGTACCATTGCGTCCCCAGGATCATCAGCGGCGACAGCCAGATGGCGGGACTGAGGTCGAACCGGACGATCAGGATGACGGCGAACGGGAACAGGATGTTCGCGGGGAAGGCCGAGAGGAATTGCGCGACCGGCTGCAGCCGTTCGGCCCAGGCCGGGCGCAGGCCGATCCACACACCCACCGGCACCCAGATAAGGCTGGCGAGTACGATCAGCACGACGACGCGCAATAGGGTCAGCAAGGCGAGGCCGAGCACCGACGCGGCATCGTGCCAGGTCAAGGTCGCGGCGACATAGTCCCCGAGAGTCCAGACGCCATAGCCCAGCGCCACGACCACAACGGCCCGCCACGCCCACTCGCCGCGAGGGCGGCCCATAGCGCGAACGGGGCGCGGACGGCCACCGGGATCGAGCGCCAGCAACAGCCGTCCGAGCGCTGTCACCGGAGCGAAGATCAGCGGCAATATCTTGGTCGCGCGGAACAGGTCATACGCCCAGCTCCGGGGCCGGTCGGACCCGGCGGTCTGTTCGAAGCGGAAGCGGTCGGCCCAGGCGACGACCGGGCGGAAGACGAGCTGGTCGTAGAGCAGGATCACCACCGCCATCGCGCCGACCGCCATCCAGATCGCGCCGAAATCCTGCCGCTCGATCGCGATCGCCAGCCACGATCCCAGCCCGGGCAGCGCGACGGTCGTCTTGCCGACGGTGATTGCCTCGGACGCGACGACGAAGAACCAGCCGCCCGACATCGACATCATCGCGTTCCACACCAGAGCGGGCGTCGCGAACGGCAGATCGAGCCGCAGGAAGCGCCGGATTGGCGACAGCGCGAAGCCGTGGCTGACCTCGTCCAGGTCGGACGGCACGGTGCGCAGCGACTGGTAGAAGCTGAACGCCATGTTCCACGCCTGGCTGGTGAAGATCGCGAAGATCGAGGCGAGCTCGGCACCCATCACCTGACCGGGGAACAGTCCCATGAAGAAGGTCACGGTGAAGGTCAGGAAGCCGAGGATCGGCACCGATTGCAGGATGTCGAGCATCGGCACGATGATCTGCGCGGCACGACGGCTGCGCGCCGCCAGCGTTGCGACGACGAAGGTGAAGCCCAACGAGGCGAACAACGCCGCGAACATGCGCAAGGTCGTGCGCAGTGCGTACCAGGGGAGGTTGGCGGGATCGAGCGTGATCGGGTGCTGCGCCAGGTCGGCGATCGGGGCGACCGTGCCGCCGATCCCCTTGAGCGCGGCGACCGCGATTGCCGCGAGCAGGATGAACGCGATCAAATCCGCGCGATTGGGCGCAAGACCGATCCACTGCCGTGGGGACGCGCGCAACACGCGTGTCCGGAACGTGATTTCCGACATTGATGATTTCCTCGTCCGCGAAGAGCGCCGTGCGCGTCGGACGAGGCCGGTCTTCAGGCCCCGATCAACGCGCTCGACGCGCCCAACTTCGACTGTCGCCGTCTGGCATGATGGGTTGAGACCTTTTGTTGCGCCGCAACACGAGTCGCGACCGGCCGGCGGGTGCGCCAGGATGGGGCGAGTGTCAACAGGTTGGGCCGCTTCGTCCGTGAACCATATGAAAACTTAATGCCGTGACTTGGTTTTCGCCGTGGGACGCTAATCGAGATCTCGCCTAGATCGCGCAAATGGTTGGTATATATCCCCTGTCGTTGCCTTGGCCGTGTCGTCCCGGCGCGCCGGACGGTGCGATGCTCGACCTTGCGCGGCTAGCCCCGGGAGATGAACGACTGGTGTTGTCCTATGCGCTGTTGCTGTTCCTGCGGGCGAGGGTCAGGCGATGAGCGCGCTGTTCGCCGATCTGCTGATCGCGGCCGCCCCGATCGCTGCGCTGACAGCCGCAATTCTTATGGGCCGAAACCGCGCCGGCTCGAGTTCGGCGCGGCGGCGCTAGGCCGCGACGGTCCGGTTATCAGGAATTGGTCGTGGAAGTCAGCGGGGTGGCCCGTCAGGCGGCGCGCTGGCCGTTACCGACGTCATCCTTCCGCCTGAGATACGGCGCCACCAGATTGCGCGAACGGAACCATTCCTGGCGCTCGAGGCTGAGCGTCGCGAAATTGCCGATCACGCGACGACAGTCTGGCGTCCTGCACTGGCAGATCATGTGCCAGTTCGATTCCGCGAGCGTGGTTGAATAATCCCAGCAGATTTCCTCGCCCTGCGTGATGTCGCGGATCGCAACCAGGAACACGCCCTGATCGGTGAAGCGCAGACCGGCGTTGGGCGAGCAACTGTGGTTGACCAGATCGTCGATCCGTCCCGAGGGACCCATATAATGTTCGGGCGTAACCTGGACGAACCGGTCCGACTGGCCGCGCATCAGGCTGGGGATGCGGTCGGCGCGAAAGCGGCGTCCGGTGAACGACATCAGTCGGTCGCCCTCGGCGAACGCCGCTGCTGCGAACACGGCCTTGCCCAGATGGTTCTCGCTCACCGCGAACAAATTGGCGGGCGTGCGGATCGCGTCGAGGATATAGAAACGTCCGTTGCGGAAGCCCAGCGATCGCAGCGGGTTGATCGTCGCCAGCCCGACCATGAACCAGACGCTCGCGTGGCAGACGAGCTCGACCATGATATAGGCATATTCGCCGACCGGACTGCCGGGCGTGCGCGCCGCGACCATCAATGTCGCGAGGTCGCCGAGAGTCCATAGGCCCCAGGCGGGCGAGCGCTCTCGACTGCGATCGGCAACGACGCTGGCCCAGGTCGGCCAGAAGCTGATGGGCACCGCCACGACCACCAGCATGTGCGCCCAAAAGGCATCGCGGAACATCGCCCAGACCGCGAGCGCCATCAGGCTGGCACCGATGCAGATCGCTTCGGTGCGCGTCGGCAAGCTCCAGGCGGACCGCCGCCACAAGGCAATGGTGATCGCGACGCAGGCAACGGTCGCGAACAGAAACACCCAGCGCTGCAGTCCATCGGGGTTCACCGCGGCATAGGTCGACGCCTCCACCGCGGTCGCCGCCGACCAGATCAGCCATGACGCGCGGTTGGGCTCGACCAGATCGCGCTTCAGGCCCGTCAGGTACGTCGCATAGCCCGCGAAACTCGCGGCCAATGCCAACAGGAACAGGATCTGGACCATTCACCCCCACTCGGCACGTCCATCATGCGCAACGCGATATTTACCATGCCGTCAGGAATCCGTCTATTCGAAACCCTAGGAGTCACCGCGAGTCGTCAAGTGGTTGAGGTTCGATTCCTTTTTTCGGGCGCGACCAGAAGCTGGCCGGCGATTGAACCGCGACCTAGCTGGAAATGCCGCCGGCAACCGGGCTGGCAAGCCCCAGTTCGCCGCGGAGCGCGCGCGGAGACCGTCCGGTCTGGCGCATGATCGACCGTGTCATATGCGCCTGATCGGCGAACCCTTCGGCTGCCGCGACGGTTGAGAGCGCAACATTCGACTCCAGCAGGCGATCGATCGCGCGATGCGTGCGCGCGATCAGGCGGAATTGCGCGGGGGCGATCTCGAATTGCTGGCGGAATCCGCGCGAGAGACTCGCGGCATGCAGGCCGTGCCGGGCCGCCCACCGTGCGAGTGACAAATCGGGGGCGTCGAGCAGATCTGCCGCGAGCAAATCGGGCCAATCCTCGCTTTTGGCCGGCTGCCTCATCGTCTCGCGATCCAGCAGCTGTTGGGCTGCGATCGGATCGCGCTCGGCCAGCCGGGCGATCGCGTCGGGATCGGCGATATGCCCACGGACAGACCCGCGCCATCGCGCGGACAGCGGCAGCACCAGCACTTCGGCACCGCGCGGGTCGAAACGGTCGAGGTGCCGCTCAAAGGCACGGTGGACGATGACGTCTCCGGCAGTGACGCAATGCCGCCCGGTATCGCCCGCTTCGACATAGCCGCCGGCCAGCACGATCGCGGCAAAGGGCCGTTCGTGGAGATGACGATGGAGCGTTTCGCCACCGCGATGGCGCATGCGGCCGGGCGGCGCAGCGCGCGGCGTACAGCACGGGCAGGCGGGTAGATTCGGTTCAGGACCCATGATTGCGGGTCCTATATCAGCCTGTCGCCCGACGGAAAACGTCGCGTAACCTCATTTCCGATCGAGGTCGGCTTCCTCGCGCGCCGCGTCAGCGACGACGTCGAAACGCTGCTGCGCGCTTTGGATTGCCGACAAATGGTCGATCGCCCAGCGTGCGAGCTCACCGACTGGCTGCTGGAGCGACTGGCCGAGCTCGGTCAGCTCATAATCGACCCGGGGTGGAATGCTCGGGGTGACCGTCCGCGTGACCAGCCCGTCACGCTCGAGCCCGCGCAGCGTGAGCGTCAGCATGCGTTGCGAGATGCCCTCGATCGTGCGGCGCAATTCGCTGAACCTTTTCGGTCCGTCGGCCAGCGCGGTGATCGTCAGCATGCTCCATTTGTCGCCGACGCGTTGGAGCACGCCGGTCACGCCGCGACATTGCGGGCCATGCGGGTTCATCGCGAACCCTGTCGGTAACATGACTGATACCAGGGCACATAGTTGATCCTCATTGCCAAAAATGTGCCTTCTTGTGACGCCGATGATGGCGGTTATCTAACGTGCCTCAGTAACTATTCAATACCAGCGAGGCATCATGATCATCCTTCACGTCGATAGCAGCATCACCGCGGAAAACAGCGTCACCCGTGCGATCGGGGAAGCGGCGATCGCCCGATTGAGCGCGCTTTATCCCGACGCCGATATCCGCCGCCGCGATCTCGCTCAGGATCCGCTCGGGCACATGACCTTGGGCGATCTCGGCGACACGTCGCTCGCCGACGAGTTCCTCGCCGCCGACATCGTCGTGATCGGGGCGCCGATGTACAATTTCAGTATTCCCTCCAGCCTGAAGGCATGGATGGATCGTCTGGCGATCGCCGGCACGACGTTCCGTTATGGCGAAACGGGTGCCGAGGGACTGGCCGGCGGGCGCAAGCTGATCATCGCCTCGGCGCGTGGCGGCTTTTACGGGTCGGACACCGGACGGGCCTGGCTCGACCACCAGGAAACTTATCTCCGCGGGTTCTTCGGGTTCCTGGGCGTCACCGACATCGATTTTGTCCGAGCGGAAGGCGTTGCGATCAGCCCTGACGCGCGAGCGACGGCACTCGAGAACGCGAGGAGCGAAGCAACCGCGATCGCGGCGTAACGCCGCCGCATCGGGCACAAAAAAAGCCGCCTTCCCCGAAGGGAAGGCGGCTCGGCTTAACGACATCATTCAGCGGCGTTACGGAGGCCCGGATCCACGATCGGTCGGGCAGGTCGCCGGCACTTTCCCGGTCTCGAAGATCGCTTTGACGCATCGGTCATAGCTGTTGCGCGCGCCCTGTCGGTTGTTGAGCCGCGCCACCGCGCCGATCGCCGAGGCAAGCAGGTCCAGCTGCTCGCCATATTCGCCTTTGTCGATCAGGATCAGCTCGCCCGACTTCTTGCCGATCAGGGCCGGCAGCCGCTCGGTCTTTTTCGCCTCATTGCTCAGCGTCGGCAGCGTCGGCCGCTCGGTTCGCGTCAGCGACGATGGCGTTGAGAGATGCGCGCACCCCGCCGGCATCGAAAGGAGCAGCGGAAGTAGCAGGATTGCCATTTGCCGGGGCGGCTGCGGACGTCGCGTCGAGCGCATCGTGTATCTCCACAATCTTGGATCGGACAAGGGTGGTTGTTTGGTCGTCGGCCACCGCGACGCGGCTGCCGATCGCATCGACGGTCGCCTGCGCCTGGCGTTCGTCCGCGCGCGCGGCGGCGACGGTCCTGGCGTGCGCCGCCTCGGCCTGCATCTGGACCTTGGCGCCGCCGGCGGTTTCGCCCCTGTGATAGATCAGCGCGAACAGGGCGCCGGCAGCCGCGATCGCGATCAGGATGGGTACGACCCAGCCGAACAGGCGGGCCGCCCAGCCAGGCCATTTCCAGCCGAGCGCGAGCGAGATCAGGAAACCCATCAGCCGACTCCCTTTCCGCATGATCGGCGATCCACGTTGCCGATCCGGTGGCGTAGCCATCCCTTGAGGAAGGCGCCCAGCTTGGTGTTGGCGGCGGCAAGGCGACGGTATTCCGCCGCTTGCCGGGCATCGAGCGCGTCGAGCGTCGCGACGCAGGCCGGGATGACGCCCAGCCTCGCCTGGAGCATCCGATAGGCCGTGACGTCGGCGGGGCCGAGCGATGACATGCTGTCGGGCAGGCGCGCCCCGCCCAGCACGTTCATCGTCAGGCGGTACCAACGGTTAGGGCGCGACGGCCCCATGTTAACCGCCGTGTCGATCAACTCGCCGGCAACCGCCGGTTCGATCTGCACGAGCGGCATATAGCCGGGCGCGGCGATGTAACTCCGGACATAGACGGCGTCGGCACAAGCGGTCGCCGGCCCATCGCAATGTTTCGGGAACCCGCGCATGTCGCCGCGATAGCCATATTGGCGAGCGACCTGCTCGGTGACGCCATAGCTCGTTGCGCCGCCCGGGTCGCGGGCGTCGTTCACATAGCCGCCCTCGACGGCATAGACGCCGGCGAGGATGGTCGCGACCGCTGCGGCGATGGTGCCCTTGAGTGCGATGCTGGCCGGCGGCGCCGTGTCGCGTTGCGCGACGATCTCGAGGCCTTCAGCCATCAAGCGTCGCCTTCTTCTGCGCCACGATCCGCGCGACCATGACGGCGACGAACAGGATCACGGGGATCGCGTGGAGCAACGGCGCGGGAAGATACGTCCGCATCTCAGGCGGCATGGCGTTCCAGAACGCAGAGAGGGCGTCAGGGAACCACTGCGCGAAGGCGGTGACGATTGCCCCCAAGGCCGCCAGGCGCATGCTCCAGAAACGCCACCACAGGCGCGCGTCATCGATCAGGCGGGCGCGGATCGGCGCCCACCATGTGCGTAACAAGGTCATGGTTCCTCCAATGGCCGCGGATGTCGCAGTCAGGCTGGGTCGAAGATGCGGGTGATCTGCTCGGTGGCGGCGATCAGCGGGTTGGCGCCAGATCGTCGGCGGGTTCGGGGTCGATCGCCGCCTATTGGTTCCGATCGTCAATGCGGATGGTGATCTCGACCGATATCATCCTTGGCGCGCGCGATGGTGAGATGCAGCGGCGATACCGTCATCAACGCCAGCGCCAGCGTCACCAGCAACGGACCCAGGCTGCCCAGGTCCGTCATTTGGCCGCCACCCGCGGATCGCCACCGCTCGGCACCAATATCTCCAGCTTGGCTTCGATCCGCGCGGTGCGCTCATTGATCTTGTCGAGTTTGTCGGCATCCGACTCGCGCCGCGTCTCCAGTGCGGTGAGGCGACGCTCATGTTCCGCAAGTTCGGTCATCTTGCCACCGCCCGCCCACAGGAAGCCCGCGATCAGGAAGAGCGTCGTGATGACGGGAAGCCAAGCCAGCCATGCAGGGGCGGACTTGATCGATGTGGTCATCGGGGCGGGTCCTCTCAAAGGCGTGGATGACTTTAGTTTGTTCTGGCGGGTTTTAGCCGCGCAGGATCGGCGTTGCCGCGCAGCACGCCGCCGCCGCGGATCACCGCGTGCAGCACGTCGGGCATGTCGATGACGATCGCCGAATGCGAATAGCAGCGGCCGTATTTCCAGATCGCGAGGTCGCCGGGTCCCACAGTCTCGCGAACTATCTCGCGCGCGAACCGCGTGACCCAGCCCAGGAACTGCTCCTCGTCGCGACGCAGCATCCATTGCGGTGAATAATCGGGCTCGACGCGCGGGATCAGGCCGGCCGCTTCATAGACCGCCGCCGGCAGCATCGCGCAATCGACCCCGACGCCGCGAAGCCGCGCGCGGTGGTGATAAGGCGTCCCTTCCCAGCGCAGCGCCTCGCGGACGACATCCTGGCGCGTCATCCGAACGCGGTCTCCGGGACCGGAACATAGGGCGTCGCCTTGAAGCGCCCTAGATTGTTGAACCGAACCGAACACCGGCTCTGCGTCAGGTCGCACCCCGGATAAGCGGTGAAGCTGTCGCCGGCGACCGGCAGCGCGGGGAGGGGCGAGACGAGCTGGAACAAGCCCGCCCCATCGTTCGACATGATTGTCGCCGAGATGCCGGTGTTCGGGCCCGACGTGAACACGATGCGCCCTTGCGCGAAATCGTTGGCGGCCGGCGTCAGGCTGGTGTCGAACATCGTGAGCGTCGGGGGCGGTGACGCGCCGACCGTACCCGTCGCCGCAAAGGCCGCCGGTTCGAGCGCGCAACCGGCATCATAAACCGCGTGGAGGCAGGCCGCCTGATAGAGATTGGCCGGCATGTTGGCGTTGAGCAGCACGGTCCAGGACGACACCGTGATCGTGGCGCTATCGCCGGTGATCGCGCTGATCGCGGTGACGCGCCCCGAAAACCTGAGCACGGTGCCGATCACCGGCAGGCTCCAATCGGTCAGGAAGGCGCGGTCCAGCCTGACATTCGCCCCATCGAATCCATGTCCCCTGATGAACGGAATGATCGGCACCCCGTTGATCAGATCGTCCGAGTTCGCGGTGATCGCCATGTCGACGGTCGTGACGTCGAGCCCGATCTTCTCACTGATGTCCTGCCGCTCGATCGCCGGGCCAAGTGCATAGATATGACCACCCGCCACGATCGGGACATCGCCGCTCGACCATCTGATCACGGCACCGCCCACCAGCGTGATCGTCCAGAGATCGACCATCTGGAAGTCGGCGCCGCTGTTGAGCAAGGTGATCAGGGCAGGGGATGCGGCTTTCATGGTCAGCCCTTGGTCGTGGTGAAAGAGAGGCCGTCCTGCGACCACAGGCTCTGCATCATCTGGTTGAGCTCGAGCGCGTCGTCGTCGAAGCGGCACACGAACATGAAGCGTCCGGTCCAGGTCAGCACCTTGCCGGTCGCGGGTGGGCTGGAGAAGGTGATCGACCCGCGCGGGCCGACGGTGAAGCTCGCGATCGGGGTCGTGTCGGCGAACACGGTCGGCGTTCCGAGCGCACCGCCGACGGGCTCCGTGAAGGTTGCGCTGCCGAACGCCATGCTCCGGCTAAGCTGGAACGTGGTTGTGACCCCGTCGCCGACACCGAAACGCTGTCCGGTAACGGTGTTGTCGCCAGGGTCGAAGAAAAAGAACTCCTGATATTGTCCGGCGTGCAGGAGAAAGAATGCGGCCAGGCGTTCGAGGTCTGGCGTCGCGGGCAGGTCGCGCAACACCTCGTACGATACCTTGAATTGCCAGCGCGGATAGGACCAGGTCTTGCGCCGGCGCTCGCGGCCGGAGGATGCCGTCGCGATCTTCGTGGCCCAGGTCGGTGTCTTCGCGACCAGGAACGATTGCCCGATCAATGTCGGGAACACGTCCGGATCGTCGATCGACGGATCGGCGGTGACGAGCCAGCGTGTCGGCAGATAGAGCGTGGGCAATCTCGTCTCCAATCGGATGGGCTGCGCGCACCGCTTGAGCGATCGGCACAATGTTGTTGCTGTTGCCCTATGGCGGACGCGATCGCGGGTGGGCGCTGGCCCCGCTTTTCGCGCCGGTCATGGCTCGGTCGCCCGGCTGAATGCGCGGCTGCCGCTTGATTGTTGCGTCCATATTGGAGCTATCGGCCAGCCAGCCACCTTGCGCAGCTATCGTGCTTCGCTAGCTTGGCAGCCAACAATTCGGACATCGTTTCAAGGGCGTGCGCGACGTCTTCGTGATTTCCCCTGTTGACGACGGCAGCTTGAATCGCGCATTTGCGAAGCCCAAGGGGGAATAGTTCAATGGCTCAGATTTCATGCCCGCAATGCCGGAACCCGACGCCGCGCGCCGGATTCGGGTTCCTCAAGATCGCGATCGCGATCGTGTTCTTTCCTATCGGTCTGCTGATCCTGCTGACCGGTCGCAAGCCGACCGCTTGCCGCCAATGCAATTTCCTTTTCACGACCTGATCAGGGCCTGTCGGGCGCTTCGGTTGGCGACGATGTTCGCTTCCGATGGACCGCAATCGATGTGGTCATGGGATTGGCGCAAGCTCCGGCTGGCCGCGCGACGATAGGAGCTTTTTGCTCCATTTTCGACCTATCGGCGCGCGACCATCTTGTGATGGGGCGGCCGAATGGTAGCGTTGCGCTTCAACGGCGAAACATACACTTGGAGGGATTATGCTCGATCGAGCGAAGCGCGTGATCACGGGGCTGGTGTTGCCCGCGGCGTGCCTGTCGGCGGCCGCGGCAAACGCACAAGAACTCCCGGTCGTGTTTGGTGTCCAATTGGGGGCGCCGGTGACGCTGCCGGAATGCGTACGCCTGGAGGGGGAGACCCCGAATGCGGATGGACGAGTATACTATCACGTCGATCAAGCCACTACCTGCGCCGGGCTGCCATTTCGAAGGCCCAACTCGCCGTTCAGGAGCGCAGATGTGCAATTTTCTCGCGAGGAAAAGCCGGAAATCACCTCAACCGACATGATCGGGCTCGATTTCTCGAAGGACAGCGATAAGGTCATCGGAATAGAAACTGGGACACCGGGATACGCGGCAGCCGCCTTGATCATCGCCCAGCTGACCGCCAAGTTTGGCAAGCCGACCATGGTTGACGACGATCGCCAAGTCGTTGGCGGGATATCGGTGCCGACCAAGCACCTCATCTGGAAACGTACCGGCTTCACGGTCGATTATCAGTCCGT
>Ga0307517_10013461_pt1 | contig 11098 bp, 4 predicted proteins | sample 23_EM_MG_FD_194515 | JGI IMG/M metagenome (GOLD analysis project Ga0307517, IMG submission 194515) | Populus trichocarpa ectomycorrhiza microbial communities from riparian zone in the Pacific Northwest, United States - 23_EM | ecosystem: Host-associated > Plants > Roots > Unclassified | place... | reverse complement strand
TATAATCCTCGCCTAACAAAGAATCAGGTAATTCTGTGGTGCTATATCTATGCAGAAACATGTTCACTGTATAAATGGCTGAAAGTGTCGTGAAATCATAATTATAGAAATGAATTTAGGGATTTCACAGTAGCATTTATGCTTGCAGCAGAATTGAATGGACAATAATTTGTTCAGTAAAAGCTATGTGTTGTTCTTAAAATTAACAAGGATAAACAAGGTCTTTCTTTAAGGAACAGGGAAAAGGAAAGATTGGGTTACCCCACCACTTTTCTGAAATATGCTCTTCATCCTATTGGCGACACCAATTGCTTAGTAACCCCGGATCATAATGGTGCCTAGTTTCTAGAGAGACACATGGTTATGCTCTCTTACTTGCTAAAGAAGGTCAGGTATGAATGGATCATCCTTGATAGACCCTGCTGTGAACCCTCCATGCCAAATCTCTCTAATCATCCCAATGACCCGAAGCTTGGTCATGGATTGGATCCTACCACCAACCATGACTCGCCTGGTTTTCCTTTTACTTGTTACATGAGCCCAGACCTCTCATGTCGATGCTCCATACAGGTAGAGGTCCATTTTCATGCAAAAAAGACAGATGAGAATAAATGTGTTGATAGATATTCTAAAATTGACTTGGAACATAATGTCCCAAACTAGGCATCTACGAAGACCATTCCGGTTCCTTCTCTCTTAGAATTCCAGTATTCACTCCATTGCAATAGTAATTAATGTGCTCCATTCCATTTTCTTTTGCAGGAAGCATTCAAAGGCATCATGGAAAGTAAGTGGTGGAGTTCTTTACAGTAGGCTCAAATCATAACTCGACTTTTTAGAACACTAACTTCTATAATAATGAAACTGCAGATCTGAACCTGGCATATCCGAAGATGATGGGCATTGCAGTCCCTGCAAACATGGTTTGTGGCTTGCAAGATACGACTTCTTAAGCCTGATGGACTTTCCTTAACCTGTGACATGATGATGATAAAATGGCCCTTGATGTAAGAAGAAATGTAATAAATGACTGAACAATTGAATAAACGAAGAACAAAAGGTGAATGATGAACAGAAAATGTTTCTTGAGCATTTCAAGTTGTGATCATGTATTCCTAAGAAATTTAATAATTCTATGACGTGTTGGCTTTTTAGATATAATAAGTTGAGGAAGCAAACCTCCTTAAACTAAGAAGAATTTACTCCTTTTTATTTTTTGATGCAGAAAGTTTTTTTTTTTTTAACTTTACTTTATGAACCGTGTCGGTGATTTCTTAAATACAATCATTTTAAAAAATATTTAATATTATATATAAGTATGTTAAACAAAATAGTGAGTTAAATTTCATGAAATTGTTAGTGAGTTCACTTATAATAATTATTTTATTTCTGTGTTCATGTTCGTGTCGGTGAATTCATAGAATGAAAAGGGAACATAATTTAGATATATTGTATATTATATAGGTTTGTGAAAAAGTTATAAAAGATTATATTTAATGAATAGAGATTAGTGGTACTTGAAAGATTTGCTGTTGATTTTGCACCACAACAAAGCCTTTTTTTATTAGTATAGTTGGGTTGGGTTTAAATTTATAATTTTATCTAATTTAATTTTTAATATTTTATAAATTATAAATTTAATTCTAATTTATTTTATAATTGAGTATATTTTATAAATTATAAATTTAACACTTATTTATTTAATTTAATTTAATTTATTTTTAGAAATGAGTGAGTTATATATATTGGGTTAAATTAAATTTTTTGTTGATATTATAGACATTCAGAGGGAGAATATATATTGTTAATTTTCATGGATCTGTATTTAGAGATAGATTTACAGTATAAATTATAAGTGTCATGACACCTTAATAGTAGGTCTAATTTTCATATCTTACATCATCATTAAATTCTAGTAATCTTCTTTTTGTAAGCTCAGAGATAAATTCTTTTTGTTATGTTAAAGAAATCTAATAAAAAGTTCACTAACAAGAAAATTTAAAACCAAGGTATTTCTAAATAAAATAAAAATAAATGCTTAATGCACAAACTATCAATATATATAGATAAAAGGAGTATAAAATATACAAATTGGGTCAGGTTTATCGAGTTTTAAAAATCCTAACCCATCATCTAATTTATAATATTAATTGTTTAGATTTTTTGAGTCATTATCATCTCTAATATCTATATTATTTAATTTTAATAAATTAATTTGGATCAAATAATATAAATATTATTTCTGGCCTTGGCTAAATGAAGACACTGTTGAGGTGTGTTATTATAAGAGAATGGTGTTGCAAAATTAGTTTTTGTGCTCGTTTAGTTTTTCTATCAAAGCATCAAGATTTTATCATAGTTATTTTCATTTCTTTCTTTTTATAAATATGTAATTTATAACTGAGTTAATACTAAAATTATCTTTTAAAACAAAATTAAGTTTTTTTTAATTCATGTGGAGGTATACGTACTAGTTGCAGTTGCGTATACCTCAACTAATCCTTATAAATCTTGAAATTAACAATCAAATAAATTTTTAGAAAACATTAATATTAATAACTATAAAACTTAAACCTTAAATCACAAAAAGAACAAACATTTTGATCTTAAACTCTGACATGATCATCTTATTTTTTTTTTATAACTTGAAATATTCAAACTAGCTTACAAGTATTACAATTAATTTCCAGATTTACCGAATATCTTAAAAACCTAATAAATAAATAAAACACCATGAGAATAAAGACACGTACATAAAAGTTCAAACCTAAAGTATAAATAAGAAAATTTCCTGCCAGGACTGGTAGCCACGGACCACTGACCACCTTTATTTTGATTACGTGGATGGAAGCATTTACGGATAGAAAATTGTAATTATCATCACTAATGAATGAATGGATTAAAGAGGTGACAAGACATGGTCTTATCATTAAAAAGAAAAAAGCTTAGGGTTTAAGTAAATGAGAGGTAACAAAGAAAATGCAGGGAGTAATTTGTTCACCCAGCGGAAATTAAGTCAACGCCAATTATAGTATTTTTCTTCTTCTAATTATTCATCAACAAACGAACCTTTCCACAATCATTGATTTCGATTCTGATTCACTCCTCTTTCTAAAATCCAAATTGAATAACAATGAGCGACCAAGAGAAAAACAGGGGAGTTGTAGTAGATCACCGCCACCATGAAGACCAGCCACCGCCACCGCCACCACCCCAGCCCCAATATGGTACCTTTCAAGGAGTTGCCAATTATCCACCGCCTTCTCAAAGCCACGTCATCGGCTTTCCTCAGCCTGTCCCTCCTCCTGGTATCACCGCCGAACCTTATGCTCAGGGCTACCAAACCGTCCCAGGTACAACAACAATCAATGTTTGATATATATATTGTACGTTAATTGACCATCAAGTGTTATGTTCAATTTATGCCGTTTCTTGGCTAATTTACCAGAAGTCACTATGAAGGCCTGTTCCTTTTGGAAAGAGGATTTATTGATCTATGTGGTAACCATAAAGATTTAGGCATTTAGAGCTTATTTTATATCCATCAAAGAATCCTTGTGAAATGGGTTTACAAGGATTGACTTAGTTATGCGCTTAGATTTTAGTAAAAGCAAGACCAGGACCTTATTTGATTCTAAAGTAAGATATTCATGTTTATTTAATTTTCTCTATTCTTAGATTAAAGTTTGTTGCTTTATGGTTGTTAGTCACTATTAAAGCTTTATGCTTGTTCAGGTTATGCTGTTGCTGAAGGAAGACCTGTGAGACAACGTCGCCTACCTTGTTGCGGTTGTGGTGTTGGCTGGTTCTTGTAAGTTTGCTATCAATATGACATTTGCTCCTTTCTATTTTCTTGGTTTTTAAATGAGTTTGTTTGCTTCGGCTTTTGGAATTATTCATATTTATCTTCCCACATTGGCTTTACATTTTTAGATTTCCAATGTGCAAACTCGGTTTGACATAGCTGCCACAGAAAGTATAGGTTTGACTGTGATGCAACTGGAATTGGAATAAAATAACTGTTTCACTGAAGATTTGATTGGTTAATGAATTAAAATTGGGTTAGCTTGCCGAACCCAAAGTCGAGTGCCCAGTTTCGTAATCACGTCATGTTTACATGCTACTGCTCTATCTCAGTTCATTTTTTGTGTCTGAATAATTTTGCAATTAATGCTGTTAGATTCTTAAATTAGAGATTTGAAGTTTTATTTATGCCTTAGCACCACATTTTATGCTACCACAGTTTAAATTGATAAGTCAATCCATTTGAACATATTCCAATTTGTTTGTTTCTTTTAACTTCTGATGTTATTATTACTTTTTTTTTTTTTTAAGTATTTCTTATAAGCTTGTATCGTGATTGTGGATTATAGAAGATGGTTACAAGGTTAAATATTCATCCCAGAACGTGAATGACCTTTAGAAGACTTTAAATTTCAAATAAAAGCAATTGACTCTGATTTTCTACTTGAAATGGCTGGACTTACAAGTTAGGCTTTTCATGTTGATTATCAAATGGTGTCATTTATCATTTTGTGGTTCAGACTTCCACTTGTAAATTATAATTCTGATAGTTTATTTATTTATATACTGATTGTGAGGAGCTGTATGCTTTTTCTGAAGGTTTATCATCGGTTTCTTTCTGGGTGCCATCCCCTGGTATATTGGGTTATTTATCATAGCTTGTATGAGGATAGATCCCCGAGAGAAACCTGGATATGTTGCTTGCACCATTGCTGTAAGTAACTTTTTCTATCATTTATTTTTATTTTTATTTTGTGGACTATTATGCTGTGCTGTTTCTGTAGAAAACTTTTGAATTAGCTAAGGAAACATCTTGTCGAGCATGAGTGCCACATTGAAATAAGGTGTCTATTGCACAATCTCTGTGTAAAGGTAAACAAACATGGGACACCCTTTAGGGGAATCCCGATTGATGCTTGTTTTTACCCTTTGAAACCACTAACGCAAGAAAAAACCATCCACCCTTCATTTTTTAGTAAGATTGCCTTTACACCATTATTTTACTGAATAAAGTATTCCATCTACATTATTTTAACGTATTAAAATTTTATTATGCATGTTATCAGTCATTTGTCCGGCACTTTCTCTTAACAGTAGCTTTTTTGACAATGAAAGAGCCAGGAGTGATTTTAAACGGACCTTATTCTTTGCAAGGACCTGTATATCAAGCCAGCATTTGTTAGGGGAAGCTCTAATTCATGGTGCATAATGTTTTTTATTTAAAATGTTATTACTCAGAATCGATGCTAGCATGTTTTCTCATGGGAATGCCAACAGTTCAATAAACCTCCATCAGATCCCTCTTGGCTTGGCTAGTCATTAAATACTTTTGTCCTGAATGATATTTTATCTACTTTGGAACTTAGAATCATTTTCCTTCTATATGAATGATGGAGGATGAGGTCCCCTGTTTGTTTCTGTATATATAGCCATGACTTCTCTTACTCTTGATAAAATTCTGGCCATCAAACTGTTATATTATTTTGTTCATCTGGATACTTCATGCGTAGTTGCAACTACTATATCTCTCTGTGGATAAGATTGTCTTGTTCTCATGTAATTTCCCACTGTTGGTGTGCGTTGTTAATTGTTTCCTGGGCAACAATCAAATATGAAGTCTTTTTGCCTGTTCTCGGCTAAAACTATAAGAATTCTATGTGCAGGCTATTCTTGCAACAATTGCAATTATTCTTGGTGCAACAAAGGGAGCTGATGAGTGGTAATCTACTGGACAAGAGTTTTATAGGTTGCAAACTGGATGTATAAACATGTTTCTATTCCTGAAGATTATATTTTAAAGGTGAAAGACTGAAACTGCGAACAGAATCATGGTTGCTTGTGAAATATGTTGTTATTTATTATGAGTGCCGTAAACTTTGGAAACTGCCAGTTATTTACAAGAAGATTTCCGTAATTGTTTGATGCAGTTTTTGTTATAGAAATGAATCCTTGCATTATAAAAGAATGAGGAGTCACTGGATTATGGTAGAGTCGCAGTTAGTTCATCTGTTCAGGTCTTTGGTATAGAAATGCAGCTAGAGCATGAAGAAATTTCTTGTTATTATGCTAGGTATTTAGATGAATAACTGACGAAGATAATGCCTCGAGTGCCTCTTCCTTCCCTTGCGAATCCTGGGACAGTATCTTTGCGTCTGGTTTTTTCCTGTGCCAGTAAAGATTACAAAATAGATTTCTCTGTTGCAGAGCTCGCTAATGTATATTACATTGCTGGAAATTTACGTTATGATGATTTTCTTGAATGTCTTGATATAACTCACTGGAATAGACCCCTCCCTCGTATGCTCAGCTTAACTTCATTTTTAATTTAAAAGCTTTCAGATCTCGAAAGATAAGTGGGTGTTTAAAAATGATGGAAATGAAGCGGAACCTGAACTATTAGTCATCAAAGTCGAGGGAAATGAAGGGTGATTCTTGTACTTACACGAAGAGAGTTTGCCTAAATTAGTATAAATATAGTTTGTGGTAAAAAACTATTAAAATCCAAGATTATGATTTGGGATCTTGACCGGCAATAAAATTCAATTCCCACTTGTGTTGAATTCAAGAGTTTGGTGAATTTTAAATTGGGTTTTGACTTCTTTTATTTGGATTATGTTTAAAATGGACTCACCACTCACATTCAATGAGTCTTTGTCGAGTTACGTCGATCCATTCTAAGTTTATTTACAATGACAAGGAGGGATGTATACTGAGTCATGAAAATTCCTAAATAAACATTATCTTTTTTGTTTTACTGTGTGATGGAAAGGCATGTTTATTGATATGTGAAGATGATCTGTTACAAGATAGGGTTTTCTTTTCTGTTTTTTATAGAGAAACCTGAGGCCTGAGCTCTGACCAAGTATAACAAAATCCTAATTAAGCAAGATTAGTATTTTCCTTGACTAATAGTCTTGATTAACTAGATCGAATATCAAGATAGAAGGTTGCAAACCCGCAGGCTCCTAGCCTTTGATAGAGTGGCATACTTCCGGCCAGTAGCACAATTTTTCTAAGTATATTTTTGGAATTGGTGTAATGATTGTTTTAAAAAAATTATTTTTATATTAATATATTAAAAAATTACGCAAGAGCTTACAATGTAATAAAGAAAAAGTCTTCTAATTTATGCCAACGACATGGTGGTTTATTTCAAGTGTAAAAAAGTATTGGTCTGTGCAATTTGGTCCCTTCAATCTTTGAGGTCATACAAATTGATCCTCGACATATATAGTGGTTTATTTTAAGTGTAATAATTACCATGCCAACGTATATAACCACAATAAAATTACTGCTGTAAATTAAATTAATGTCAATCCACATGGTAATTAGTCATGGTATAGTCGAGGACTTGTAAAAGGCTTTGTGTTAAGAAATGGTCAGAAGAAAGCTTTGCAGCAAAGATGTTTAACAAATAGCCAAGCTCTTGGTTATATCTTTCAAAACATAGAATTATTGACTCTTGAAAATACCATTCAATATATAAGGTTGCGTTTTAGACGGAAATAAAATTATATTTGGTAGATAACCACGGGATAAAATAATTGTTTATATATTTTGTTTGATTATGATGAATGAGATAAAATAAAATATATAAAAAATTATTTTATTTTTAATATGTATTATTGTCAAACTTACATGTTTTAAAAAATAATTAGATTACATTAGTTTAGATTGAGTGTTAAAATTAATAATATTATAATAATTTTATTATAAAACTAGAACTGACTTGACAGGTTAACCTGGGACCTGGACTAGTCCAAGTTTAAGAAAAAATAAAGAAAGGATTCACTCGACATAACCCGGTCAAAAACTCAAGTCAACCCGGGATAAAACATGGGTAAAAAACCCATTGACTTTTTTTTATAAAAAAAAAAGGTTTCTCGCCGAAATAAGGTTACTTTGATTATTTAAGAAAAAATCAGGTCAGTCAGGCTGACCCTACGGACCCGTGACCTAAACATTACCTCAGATCCACTCCCGAGTAGGTTTTCAAACTATGAAAATAATCATTTTTATCCATATATTGACTTTGGTTAACCCGTATTGACTCTCCCGACCTGCGATCTAGGCCTTGCCTCGATAGACCTCCAACTTGGGTTTTAAAACTATAATAATGATAATTTTTATCCTTACATTGACCCGGGTTGACCTTCCTATCTATGATCTAGGACTTGCCCCACATTGACCCTCGAATCAAGTTTTATAATTATAACAATAGCCACTTTTATTTTATGTTGGCATGTGACCCAGGGCTTACCTCAAGTCAACCTTCATGTCGGGTCTTAGAACTATGATAATAATAATTTTTGTCTTTATATTGACTTGGATCAACAATCAACCCCACTCGTGACTCGAGTCTTGCCCGGGTTAACTCCTAAATTGGGTTTTAAAACTATAATAATAACCAAATTTATTCTTACGCTGACTCAAGTTTACCCGACCTGTGACCCAGACCTCAACCTGTAACCTGAGCTTTGCCCTGGATCAACCCTCGAGTTGGGTTTTAAAACTATAATAATAACTATTTTTATCTTTATATGTTTTAATTTGACAATTTTAGAATTGAGAGTTTTTTACAATGATATTTTAGGAATAAAAAATAATATATATTACCTCTAGAGACATGTTCTTTTTGTACCTCATGTTTAGAAAGTATAAAAATTTACTCTAAAATTGTCTAAAGAACATATTTATTTTTATATCTTTTTCTTTTCAACCAAATATATTTTTGTCTTCATTGTCTTCCTCCCTTTTATCTCAAGACACTGATAAAACGCTATGTAATAATGTTATACCCTAAAATTAACCAAAAAGTTACGGAGTTTGGATCATGAAGGACGGCTCAAACTTAATTACATATCAGACTTGTTAAAGTCCAAACTTACATAAACAAGAAGTCACTTCAAACATGTAATAACATAATAAAAAAGTGGATTCGAGTAGTTTTAGACAAATGAATTAACGTAAGTGATGAAAACAAGGTACAAAGAGTCTACATGGTACAATATCCTTAGAACAAGGAATGAAATATAATAAGTAGGTAGTTACTAAGGATTATCTTGAATGAAATAGAGTCAGTGAGTAATCACTTTACATTTAACTTCTAGTAAAAAAAAAACAACAATAAATGAACAAATCAACAACAATTATTGCTCTGCAATTGATTCAAGTGTGCAAAATCTTCAAAATCTATTTGTCAGTATGCTTATAATCTTGTAGGCTTGTAATCTCATAAGCTGATAATTTGTAAGCAAATAGCTTGTAAGTTGTATCTAGTATGTAATAATCAGTAGGCTTGTAACCGTAAACTTGTAATCCAATAAGTTTACAGTTTTGATTATCAAAAAAAACCTAGAAAATACAAAAATGTGTTATCATATCAAGGATGTCCAGTTTGCATTTGTAATTAGATTGGGGATAACTCCATGTATACAAGTTCTTTGAGTGAGTTAGTAATTATTGTCTGCATATAAAAAGATTGCAAAGCTTTAAACTTACATTTAAGCTGGAGTGGTGCTTCTCTGCTTTGCAAATGGTGGGGAGGACGCTTACCCTATGGACGAAACTTAAAGATATGTTACAGGTGCGTTAAACCTACTGAAACGATACATATAGCACAATTCCTCATCTTGAAGGCTCCAAGATTGAACAATGTGACATTGTAGCATGCCATACAGGAAATATCTTTGATTTTGAAATTGTATTTATGATGAGATTCCAGTACTGGATTCTTCCAAGATTTTCCTTCTTTTCATTCGCCTAACTTTGATATGTTCAACCATGTTTGCAGGAGGAAAAGGATAAGAAGATCCAGGATATATATGATGAGCTTCAGCGCGAAAGAGAACGATCTGCAGCATTCCAACAACAGCTATGCATGATTCTCAAAGATATCAGGGAACATGAAGAATCCATGTCTTTAAGAGTTGAAGATATAATCAAGAAACTGAACTTGGTGGTTTATAGTTTTGAACGCGGATAAACTGCAGTCTTTCAACGGATGCCAAACTAGAACATCGAGCTCACTTCTCTGGATTTCCACTCAAGGCTGAATACCAGTACCATACTACCTACCATTGACATGAAACTTTTCTGGAGAGCACTGAACAGAATGTATACAAGCATTGATTTCTTTGGTGACTGTAGTTCATGTTCCAAGTGGAGGATGATGTCTTATCTTCTTCATTTTGGAGATGATGACATTCTGAGCTTTCCTCTGATCTGACATGCAACAGATACTGGACTTGCAAGGGAACCAAATGCTTCATCTTTCCTTACTCAGATTTGAGATTTTCCTGGCAAGTCCAGTTAACTGGTCTTGGATTTTGTTTCAACTTTCAACCATGAAACATGCTTTTCTGTACATTTGCCAATGGTAGCCTTTTGGGCACAAAGTGTAATTCTATTGGAAGCCAACAATGTCCAAAGAGACATTACAATCATTTTAGTAGTTGTTGAACTGTTTCTTGGAATTCTTGTTTTAATTCCACAGTGAATTAAAACTTTTGATAGAATAATACAATTTAAAAAAAAAGGGTGAAATAGTATATTTTTACCTTATACTATGCAACGAACGTTGATCTTTCAGTTCGGTCACCTTTAGATCCTACAAAACTTTTCCCATGTTAAGCTATGCAACGAACGTTGATCAATTCTACCACAAGTTTCAACCTTCAAACCCATGGCTCGGTCAAACTCAGAAACATTAGAAAGCTCAAAGGGGCATCGGTCAAAACAATATTAAAGCAAGGGAAAAAAGAATGCTGGGACGTCTCCGTCGATCTATATATGAGTTCATATCCTCATTGTTGCACCACATCAAAAGCTCAATATCTCCCTCCATCTCAGAAAAATTAGTTGTAAGCAAATTTCCCTCTGAACGGTCTTCTGCTTGAATAGCATTAGGTGATCAATCGAGGGGGAAAAAAAAAACTCAGAACAACATTCTGTTCCTTTTCAAAGAGATGGGTTTATGTCACAGGAAAAATGCGTTCGCCACCTTATTCATGCTGTCGATTCTTTCAGCTTCTCTGCAGCTCGGTGCAATGAGGCCATTAGGAATCCAATGGCT
>Ga0307517_10013460_pt1 | contig 11099 bp, 6 predicted proteins | sample 23_EM_MG_FD_194515 | JGI IMG/M metagenome (GOLD analysis project Ga0307517, IMG submission 194515) | Populus trichocarpa ectomycorrhiza microbial communities from riparian zone in the Pacific Northwest, United States - 23_EM | ecosystem: Host-associated > Plants > Roots > Unclassified | place... | reverse complement strand
GGTCAATCTCTTACATACAAGCTTGGTATCATTTAGATTTTAAGTTTTCTTTTCACGCTTTTGAGATATGAACAAAAGAAATTTATTACAACTTTAAAATCTCACTCTATTTGATTTAAAAATAATAATAATTGCAGCAGCCCGTTTTCGGTTCTTACACTTCCAGAAACAAGAGCACAAATAGAAAATGGAAACACAAAAAAATAGCAAACAACAATATCTTAGAAGAACTCATTGTGCTTTAATTATAGCTTATTTAGGATGATAATTTGGTATAGCTTCATTCTTCTTTTCACACTTTCTTGTTTGTTTTTGTGTTTTAAATTTTTTAAATTATTTTACTTTAAATTAATATTTTTTTGATATTTTTACATTATTTTAACACGTTGATATCAAAAATAATTTTTTAAAATAAAAAATATTTTAAAAAATAACTACAAATACACTTTCATACAGTAAAAGAAAGAGAGGCAGCAGGGTTTTGTAGCCCACAAAAACCAGTTCTGTCTTCCAAAAAAAAATTGAAACTGTCAATTCTTTGTTTTTTTTTTTCTTAAAAAAAAAGACTACATAAATTGGTAATTTCTGGAGAGTTAGGTAAAGGATGGTGTTTCATGTTCAATGTTATGAACCTGTCAGCACGTTACTCACTTTCATCCAGAAAGTAGTTTCTTTAGGCTTTTGCTGAATATATAATGGCAATTACTCTTTGAACCTTTTGAGTTTTGAGCATAATGCCAAAAACATGGTTGTTGAACCAAAATTATTACTCCGCCACATGGGCCCATACGTACAACGAAAGAACATGATTCTTCACAACATTATAGATTTTATTTTAATCTTATTAGAATATACACATTATTCATTCTTCTTAGATTTTATTCTTTTTATTTCTCATTGCTTTGATTTAAGTTTTCATACTTAGATTCCTGATGACCCGCTACATTATTATTTTATATAAAACAAATCAAAATATATTATTAAATTTATTTTTCAATCAATCTAGTATTAAAGAATGTATTTTTTTTAAAAAAAATCAATTTGAAAAGAGATTCAAAACAAATGATTCAAGTCAATCCGAGTCAACTTACCAAAAGCATAACCCGGGTCATGAAACTAATATAACTTCATTAAAAAAATCAAAATAAATTAAGAAGTCTATTTTTCAATTAATCAAATATTGAAGGATGAAATTAAAAAAAAATAATTAAAAAAAACACAAAAAAATGACTCGAGTAAACTTGGGTTATCTTGTCAACCCATGACCCGGATCATAAGACTGAGACAACCTCATAGTAAAAAAACAAAAAAAATAACCCGAATCAACTTACCAAACTCACAATCCAGGTCATAAGACTAGCTAATACCGAGAAAGAAAATCAAAACAAATTATGAAGCTCATTCTCAATAAATTCATTGTTGAATGATGAAATTGAAAAAAAAATTATTCTAATAAAAAAACACAATAAAATAACTTGAGTCTAACCGGGATAACTCTCAAAATCTGTGATCTAGATCATAAGACCGAGATAACCTCATAAAAAGTAAACAAAAAAAACCATAAAGCCTAATTCCCAAACACTTTTTGAGTCTATGAATTTCCCTTTCTTTTATAGCCATAAGATATAGCCTGCATTACGTAATTTTAAAAATCTTTTTTAATTAAACAAGCGACTTGAATCAATAAGTGATGCTCTCAAAACGTGAAGAGCCTTTTCATAAAGGTCATGGCTTCACGAACTAAGTTATTGGTTATTATGCATGCTGATAAAATAATTGCTCAAAAAAAATAATTTTTCTTGGCAAAACCTCGAATCTTGAGTCAAACCTCTTGCGGTTAAAATCCATAGAAGGACACTTTATCATTTACCATCAAATAATATACCCAAAATGAGAGATTAAAATTAACACAAATAATCATAAAAGAGTCAAATAAACTATTTTAAATTTACACCGAGTCAATTTACAATTTCAATATGCAAAATAATCAAAGAATTGCATGCATTGAATGATGATGTATGTTGCGTCTTTGATCAAATTAATTTTCAAAATACTCAAAACTAGAATCCTTTTTGTTATCATTTCAACAATGAGATATGAATGAGCATGATTTTTGAAAGTCAAGGCTAGCTCTCGAGAAAAGGGTTATTATGTGAAAGCAAGTGGTTCATTGATAGGTCTCGGACAATCATTTATGAAAACAATGCAAAGAAACCTGGTTAAAGCAATTTATAATGCTCATAAAAGAAAAGAAGAGTAATTTTTAGATGTATGGTTTGAATAACCAAGAGAGATCACATGATTGCTTGGAGCGCTATCCTTATTCTAAAGTCTATATGTCATATACAATACTATGTTACAAATGCAGCCAGAACTATAATGCATTATATGGACACAAAAATGTAGGAATGGCCTACTCTCGGTACCGACTCCAACTTTGAGCGGCCTAAAAATACCTAATTAATAAACTACAGTGGCAAGTTCCATGCCGCTACTCGAGTCCAGGTTTATTTTGGCTTATATTGACACGCTATTTGGGACACCTCTACATGTAACTCCAGGTCCTGAACTAGGGGCTAGTAATTCATATGGCAGCACCCCTGCACCACACCGGTGCTTAAGGCGAGGATCAGCATTCCTTCTGTCTATCTCCTTCTCGATCTGCTGAATCTCTGCCGAGAACTCATAAAATGCCTCGATTATTTCAGCATCGCCTGACCATATTGACGGCTGTTGTCGTTCCCCTATGTACTCCTCGTCCGGTGAGTGTGTTGATAATATGTCCACCACAGCCATGAATTTTGTTGCTTGCAATAAACTTGGCAGTGCCAATAGGTAATATTTTTGTGGATCAGCCAGGAAATTTGCATACTCGGGGTCATTTTCTTCGGGAATTAATCTTCTCATTAGGGGCGGTCTATTAGGCACATAACCACCATAGGGGTACTGCCCAAAATTGAGCGCGGCATGCTGTGCGGATGCAAGCCAGATGATGGTGGTGAGGATCGAGACAAGATCGTCAGTGGTTTCCAGCTTGGGCCACCAGTCAGCATCACGAAGATCGAAATGACCTACATTGATGGACTCAGAATACCATGCTTGTAGCTCCTTGTCATTACAAACCAAGCTTGAATCTGGGTAGTAACGCTCAACATAGGTGCGAACCCAGTTCTCGATTGCAGACCAGATTAGTAGCCCATCTTGGGCATATGGGTAGTCCTCAATTAGAAGCTTTAGACCGTGTGGTTGTGTTGGGTCAGGTACTGCCATACCCCTGCAACGGTGACAAAGATAAACTCATGTTAAATGCAAAGTTTCTACAAATACATGCTTAATCTCTGATCCATGCTGACCCTATCTTTGCGTGCTTAGGGGAATAGTGTTTAGGAGCTGTTTATAGATGCCCATAAAAAGTAGTGCTTAGTAAATGTACCTGCGAATGAGATCGGCAGGGAGGCCTTCCTTGTCAAAACGCCAAGAGCTTTTGTAGGCAGCTGCGCTGATCTCCATACAATAGCGGCCGGGAGTGAAGCAAGACTCAATAACACCATCAGCATTGATTAAGTTTTGGCGGGCTAAGGCATTGATCTCTAGTGTATATCTCATGTGTGGATCCAAAAGTTTGAAAATAGGATGCATTGCACTCATTTGCCTGTGCGCTGCTAGTATAAATGGCTCCAGGGAAGCATGTGTACGTAACCTATAATCATCATAACATTTCCATTAATCCGCCAACATCTAAAAAACCATGCATCATTGTTCAAGCAACTTAATGGTCATCCTTTGACAACTTGAGTTATTCAACTTAATCATTGTTCTTACCAGTGATTGACAAGCTGGTGAACACCAGCATCGTTGGAGCAAACATGAGCCTTAGCGAGTTGCCAAACCCAATTGCTAGTTGCATCCATAGGAGGTGTAACCACACGCTTTGATCGGGAATTTGGCCCCGCTGGTGGGAGGCTAAGCTCTATAGCGATGGGCTTAAGTGTCCCAAGAGGCGTCAAGAAAAACATGGTACGAGTTGCATACGCTTTTCTACCATCAAGGGCATTAATCCGGTCCAAAAATGGGAGATAAGCATCATGGTAATCAATTATAAACAGTTTGTTTTCCTCCAAGGCCTGCAAAAGTGATATAATAAACAATAATATTTAGAGGCGGCATGATTAAGAACAAGTGCATTAAGCATAAGATCTAACGAGCAATATCAAAAAAGAAAGAAGAAAGTAAAGAACAAAAACACACGTGATAATGCAAGTCTTTTTTAATATAACAAAAGGAAAGAAGGAAATTTATGATTATCACCTGCGAAACGGACAAGCCATTAAGATGGCCCAGAATGTGTTCCTCCTTGAAAGCGGATTCTTGCGGACCGTAAATTTCAGGATCAAGATTGCTTTTTGGTGGAAAAACCTTGAGGCTCTCAATGCTAACTGGGTTAACTCCTGAGACGGCTTGACGAGCAAATTCGTCGTCTCTCAACCAGGCAAACTTGTCCCCTGCAACAGTGTGAATCACATTATTGTAGATTTTGGGTTTTGAGTAATTAATTATGTTTTGATGCTTACACGTGAATTGTGAGTTTACAGGAAATCCACTTTGGACAAAAGAACTGTGCAGTGCCATTAAGGCATTGAAAACTCACAAACACGTTTTTTAATACATCCAAGATTGGTTCCCGATTAGGCATCCGACAAAGGGAAATGGACAAATCACTGGTGAACTTTTTCTCTCTTGTAATCAAATGCTAGACACGAATATTCTTCCTTGCGAACAGCTACGAAAACCGGACTATCAACCTTTTTTTTCTTCTAAAACTTTTTGAGCGTGCATGACTTGGATCCCACTAATGATGGCAAATGCGTGGTGGGCTGCCAGGATATTTACCTGTGATTTTTATTTATTTATTTATTTAGTGGTTTTTTTTTTTTGGTATTTTCATGTTAGTATAATTTTAATGGCATAAATCAAGTAAACTTCAAGAACCGATTAAAAACAAGCCATCCACATCTCAGGAACCGAACTCTAATGAATCATACGATCAAAATTCTGGCTATATAGAAAATTTAACAAGTGAGTTTACCTAGTGAATTATACAATCAAGATTAATTCTATGTCTATATATCTTGTTTTAAAGCTAAATATATTGTATGGTCTAAAAGTTCCATAGTTCTTATGATCTTAAATGAAACAGGTGAATAAAAAATGCAAGACTGGAAAACGAATGATGCAAAAAAAAAAAAAAAACAGGAATCAAGTGTACTCACTGGAAAGGATCTTTGGCGTGTCATATTTGAGCAATCCCTCACTAGATTCTTGTATCTTAGTAACCACTTTGGGCAATGGTAGGTTCTTCCAGATTTCATCTTGCAACCCTACTTTAAGAAGAAGCCCTTCTTTGTAGAGAATATCAATGTCTGAGAAGCCACTGAAGTCATGATTTTCAGCAGAAATGGTTGCCTTGAGGGATGGTATTATGTTATGAAGCACTGATTTAAGCCTCCCAGCTGAGAAAGTGTTTTTCTTAGACTCCTCAAATTGTTCATCTCTAGGCACGTATAGTGGCAATGGCTTCTCCACTCGGCTCTCTGCAGTGATATCTGGTACGCATGCAAGAAATTGTTCAGCAATTACACATGCAACAGAGATCGAGATGTCTAATCGGTAACCAACATAATTAACCACATTTTCTTTTCCTGGATTCGTAAGTTCGAATTATCAAATTATAGGGGGGAAAATGGCAAGACCACACTAACCAGAGTCCATTGGGAGGCGACCAGTACGGCATCGTCTTGGGAATGGGATTTTTTTACCGCCAAGACTTGGTCTAGTCAAGTTAACGCTCTTGTCTGGATTTCCCAAATCATTGTACACATCGAAGTCGTAAATCCTATCTGACAATTTTCTAACTCCTTTTCCATCGCCCCTAAGATCCCTCAGTTCCTTCTCTCTCAATGCTCGAAGCCCAGCTGGTGTCTCACTTGGTAAATATGGCTGCTCAAATGAAGACCACGCACAATAATTATTAAAAATATAAATAAATAAAAATTCTACTTCATGAGTACAGTCTAAGTGGGCCCACAATTAGCCTATCTTAATCGAAGTACATGAGACCATTCTCCTAATAAAATTTACAAACAAGAGGAGCATGATCCATGCACAGCACAATCAAGGACTTTTGAAGGTATCAGTGATCAGATGACAGTTGTCTTAAACAGTTACGATACATTAATACAAACAAACTGAACCGACAGATCTATCATGTGCAAGCTCGTGTAAGGAAGACGGAAGTTATTACTTATCACATCAAAGTACAGATTGGTTGAATCTATATTTTAGTGGGGCGGCTTTTTGATATATATGTTTTTTAAAATATTAAAAATATTAATTTAAAATAAAAAAAATCATATTTTAATAAAAAAACAGGTTGGACTCCAACCCTAGCTTTAGTTTCTATTTTTTTTTTTTAAAAAAAAACAGAGACAAGTTCTTGCCCTAGTGACCCATCCATATTCTAGTTGCTTGAGGCTCATGGGTTCATGGTCTATTCAAGAGAGTGACCCGTCCAATTATAGGGGAATCAAAATAAAGGTGTTGTTGCCAATTTACTTTTTCCTCAAGGTTTGTCAGCAAAGTGGGCATTCCACTACTTATTTTTAAAGTGACGTGTGTATGGAGATTCAATTTTCCTTTTTTTTAACTCAGTCAAACTAAATTAATATCCTGCTGGGAAGAACTGGTAGTAATCTCTTGCTGATCACTTCAACCTTAACCCCTCATCCTCCCCTCTTGAAAGACGAGGAAAAAAAATTATGATCAGAGTCCCACGCAAGCAAAACCAATCTTTAAAAAAACAAGACGGCAAAAAGGAGGAGTTGAAAATTCAAATGTCAGCAGGTTCTGATTTGTTCTACTCCCTCATTTGCATAGAAGTCAAAACCTAACTGCATCGATTTAATATCTGGTTTGACCTTTATGGATCGTATATTATTGAGCAACAACATACAAATTTTTTTTTTTAAAAAAAATCAAATCTAACCATATCTTGCTTTTTCCAAAAGGGCATAATTCCGAGAAGGAAAAAAAAACAAAAAAGCGACACATACCTTATTAGAGAAAAGAATTCTCTTCCCAGGATGATCTTTCTTAGATTGTATCCATGAGTTGCAAGGGAAATGGACTGGACCACAAGCAAAACCTTCAATGGTGATACTCTCCATGAAAAACTCCTGTTGATGCTTGTTGCTCACTGTGATTGCCCCAGGCACACCGAAATTTGAGTCAACTGTAAATTCAGCAGTGTAATGGACCCTCTCAGCTTTAAGATTTGATTTCTTTGACCAGTCTCTCAACGCAGCTGGCTTGCTCCTCTTTGGTTCCTTGCTTTCTACAAGAACCAATTAAGATCATTGTTGAATTATAAGTATGATCTAAACAAAATAGGCGGGTCTTTAAGGGCGTAATTAATTGTGTTAAACATGTAAATCAAGCTAGGTTCTTTATAACACAACAAAGAAAACTGAAAACTGAACGATCACTGATCATTACTAAGAATCCCAAGAGCAGTGCTAATGATCGATGATCACCCTTTTATTTAGTACCCAGAAAGAGAAATACGATTTGCTTGACTTACTTGGATCAACATCAGTGCTAATAAGCTCCAAAACAACATTTCTCCCAATCTTGTCAGTGAAAGAATCCAACTGCTTCACAATAGTCGCCTTCAAGTCCTCCTTGTGCTTGTTTCTCACAGTCACCACAGCTCTCACCTTGAAATTCACTGCCTTTTCAGGCACAGTAGTTTTGTTGTTGGTCTTAATTATATCTTCACTAATAGCTGCCACAGGAGCCCTCACGGCTCTCTTTAACTGCTCCTGTCTTCTAATTTGTTGCGAAGGCACCAAAACTGGACTCCCCAAGAACTGGTTCCTCTTAACCATTCCTACCCTTTGGTTCGTCAACATTTTTGACGTTGGTAAAAATGATGATCCATCAATCAAACGACCCCCAATGATTTCTGTAGCTAGTGCCATCCTGTTTCTCTCCCTCTTTTTTTCTCTTCAAAGGCTGTATGCTTCCGCGGAGATGAGAGAAAATGGGTGTCGAAGACCAAGAAAGAGGAGGTCGGTAAGAGAGCAATGGATGCGCTGGAGGTCTGTGAAGACTGCTTTTTATTTCTCTTTGATGAATCTTTATGTGCCTCTGTGTGACCTTATTTATACATGTGTAACATCTTACGAAGCCAGAACGAAAATGATGTGTCCCATAAAGCATTTCTCACCGTCCACACGTTTTTCAAATTATTTAATTTTGTTATTTTGAATCGCCTTTTCTTATTTATTTATTTATTTATTTTTATGCAGAGAGTATTTGTATTTTGAAGGCTAAACTGGCTGCTGGGTCAAAAACGAGTTTTCTCGAGTAAAATAGAGACGCGGTTACGGAGGGAAGGCGAAGTGAAAGTGGGGAGGTGTTCTCCGGAGAAGGACATGCATGTCCTTGTCTTGCACTAAAATTGACAACCATGTCCTACCGCATTAATTCAAATTAGATATAAAAAATGATAATAATTAAATCGGTAATAAATGATGTTCATTTAATTTTATTTAGATTTAAGTTTTAAGGAAGCTGGGAACAAAAGTTGTTAAACTCCCCTTTTTTTTTTTTAACTAGAATTAGTGGGGGTTTTTTTAACAAATAATAAAATTATAAAAGAGACATGTATTTTTTTCATCAAAAATATTTTGTTGATTCATGTGATTTTTTAATTCTTGACAATAAAGTGGGGTTTTTTATTTATTATTATCATCATAATTCAATTGTCCTCCTGGCGTGATTAATTTAAAAAGACTAGGGTACGATATATCGTATAGGGACATAAATGCCATTAAGGGAAGAGTAGAGGGCATGTTTGCTGGTGTTGGAAAGCTTAAAGCAGCAAATGTTGGCATGCTTGAATTCCTTTTCGCACGTGTAAGCACCGTAGAGCTTCCTATGTTGACTGAATAATAGATAGTATATCTCACATGCGACCAGTTTGGCAGCCAAAAATGCTTTCATTCTCTTCTGTACCGCCAAACAAAGAAAAAAATAAATAAATATATAATATCAAGTTAATTTTGCGAAGAAGTTTCACTAGTCTGACTCCGACAGGCAGCTTCAGAGCAAGGGAGGAAAAGTATACTAGTTCATCACTATCTCAGAATTTGAGAAAAACAAATCATTCATTCATTCATTATCTGAAAAGAACTACTTTTTTTTCCCTTTAAAACAATTATGCCAAATCTGAAATAATATTAGGCTTGTGATTTTTTTTTAATCTAGTATATACCGGAGATAAGTGTTAAACTGCTAAAAAACTAATTTAAAACTTGAGTTTATATATATATAAATATAAAATCCAAATGGAGGGGAATGTTCCTAGCGTTTTCCTAAAAGTAAATGTTTCTTGACCTAGGATTCAGTCCTCCTAAAAAGAGTTCATTTTTTTTAATCTTCTCTACTGGGATATTATACATAAAGGTTAGGTAAAAGCAAAAGGAGAAGACTACATTCTCAAATGCAATCTGATTTGATAACCATCAGTCAGCATATATATATATATTGTGTGTGAGGGAGAGGGAGAGGGAGAAGCTATAAAAGAAAAAAGAAATAAATGAAATGATAATGAATATATAAAGAATAAAGATGTAAAATATATATATATATATATATATATATATATATATATATATATATATATATATATATATAATAATCATAGTGATGTTGCATCTCTTAGTGGTAAATTTGGAAAGCAAATTAGAATAATTAAGAGTATAAATTAGACTGGGATCGATCAACTCCTAAATAAAACAATGAAAGAAGATAATAATATATTAATTTCCGAAAATGCAAGAATCGTTCTGTTACTTTCCGACCGAATTCAGCCAATATAGTTTGTCTCAGAATCGTCTTGATTGGTGACTGTTGTAATTGATCTGGTCCGCATTCTTCCTTTGAACTTAATTCTAAGGAGAAAAGTTTTGGTTTTAGGTGGACAGTCGTTGGTGTTCGTCAATTATTTCTCTGGTCGATCAATCAGCCACTTGGCTGATCCAAAGTGTTTATTTTAGCTACAAATACTGATGCAAAACTATATATAAGATAAAGACTTGAAAGTTCAATTTGATAATATATATATATATATATATATAAGATAAAGACTTGAAAGTTCAATTTGATAATTTAATGAATTCTAAAGTAATTTTATCATTTTAATATCTTTGTTTTCATTTGCTTTTTAAGTGAAATATATTTTGAGTTTTAATAGTTAAAATAAAGTATCAATACAATATTATATTAATTTATGATAATTTAAGAAGCTTATTCTATATTATTTAATTAGGATTTGCTTATTGTTTAAATAGGCTTATAACTATAAAAAAATACGATTAACTTATTTTAAAAAAAATTATAATCGGGTATATATTATTTAGGAGGCAAAGTAAGATTCCATATTAGTATTTTTAGCAATTTTCTTGTATTCGCTAGCAAATTATAAATGCTAGCATTGTGTGATGGGTATAATAGTTGACCAAAAAAAAAATTAAATAGTTTATACTTATAGGATAGACGGTCTAATATATCCTTATATAATTAGACAAATTTTCAATATAACTATAAATTTTCATTTGTGTCTATTATATCCATGTATGGTATCCAACCATGTAATATAACTTTTTATCAAGTTTTTTTTTTCAAATTAATATATTATATTTTTTTAAAATATTGTTCAAGCTATACTAAAATATAATTTCAGAATTAAAAAAAAAATCTTATTTCTTAATATTTTAATGGTTAAATATTTTTAAATTTGTTAGTTTTAAAAACATTTTAAGCAATTTTTCTGTGATATTATTATGTAACTTAAAGAGAACTTCTTAAATGAAATATATAAATATAAAACTTGATATATTGAAAAATTAAATACTTTACAATAGTGTAATATATCCAATTAAGAAGTTGATTACTAAGCTTGTGGGCCAAGCTGATATCTCAAATAAATAGTTAATTTTTTGATTTTAGTGATTTAATCCGTTATTTTTAATCAATGT
>Ga0307517_10013459_pt1 | contig 11099 bp, 5 predicted proteins | sample 23_EM_MG_FD_194515 | JGI IMG/M metagenome (GOLD analysis project Ga0307517, IMG submission 194515) | Populus trichocarpa ectomycorrhiza microbial communities from riparian zone in the Pacific Northwest, United States - 23_EM | ecosystem: Host-associated > Plants > Roots > Unclassified | place... | reverse complement strand
AAAAGTAATTAAACCTGGTGGAGTCCATGATACGGGTTGTGAGTTTGACGAGTTGACCCGAGTCGATTCATATATCACCATCTCAATGTTTTTTTTAAATGTCATGTTGGATTTTTTTTTAAAAAAATTCAAACTATGTTTTAAGCGGTATTCCAAGTTATTTTTGAAGCCTTCAAATTGATTGAATTATATCGAGGTAACTCCTTTACGATTTGATTTGAATTCCAAGCTAGATAAGAAAGTCAAATCAAGATATTTTAAAGTTGATTTGTTGGGTCCAATTTAATAATACTGTCAAAAAGTTTCATGTGAACTAAACATTTTTTTAACATTCAAAATATTTTGATTCGATTCACAGTGTAGCACGCACCATCTAGTAGCAACTATGTTATAATTTACTTAAAAAATATTAGATGAGTCTGAAAGAGGTTTTGGCTTGGTTTTTTTTATCAGTGTGATGAGATATGATTGAAATTAATTTTTTTCTAATCACAAATTAGAAAGTGTTTATTTAATCATTATACCAAAATTTTACATGACTTGTACTAAAAACTTTCATTTAAAATATTCTTATAAAAAATCTATTTTTTCTAGCTAAAATCTTTAAAATTATATCAATGTCAAACACATATTTAAAGTCTGTTTGAAATTGAGATTGAACATGTTTTTTGTCAAAATTTATTTTTTTCACTTCAAATTATTTTTTAAATATTTTTGGATCGTTTTGATGTGTTGATATTAAAAATAAAATTTTAAAAATAAAAAAAAAATTATTTTGATGCATTTCCAAGTAAAAAACATTTTAAAAAGTAATATTTACTACACTCTTAAACACCTTATTAGTATGTATGTGATGCTGTAATGTATGATGCTTTTTAAAAGTAATTTTTTGCTTGCAAATATATTAAAATAATTTTTTTTAAAAGTCAAACTATATTTTTAGTGGTATTCCAAGTTATTTTTTGAAATCTTCAAGTTGATTGGGTCATGTTAGGGTAACTCTTTTAAGATTTGATTTGAATTTTAAGCTAGATAAGAAATCAAATCAGGAGAATTTAAAATTATTTTATTAAATTAAATTTAATAACATTATAAAAAAGTTTAATGTAAACTAAACATTTTTTATATATTCAAAATATTTTGGTTCGATTTACAATGTAACACATGCCATTTAGTAGGAACTACATTATAATTTATTTAAAAACTATCTTACGTTGTTAAGAGAAAAAAAACAACCTTAAAGAACAAGATAAAAAAATAAACAAAGTAATTTTTGGGTTAATGAGTAAAGTAAGTAGATGAGTCTTAAGGAGGTTTCGGCTTGATTTGTTAGTAGTATAATAAGATCTGATTGAAATTAATTTTGTTTTAATCACAAATTAGAAAATTTGTATTTAATTATTATACCAAAATTTTACTTGACTTGTACTCAAAACTTTCATTTAAAATATTTTTATGAAAAAACTATTTTTTCTAGCTAAAATCTTAAAAGCTATAATAATATCAAATATATATTTAAAGTTTGTTTGAAATTGAGATTGAATATGATTTTTGTTAAAATTTATATTTTTCACTTTAAATTAATTTTTTAATAATTTTTGAATTATTTTAATGTGTTGATATTAAAAATAAATTTTAAAATAAAAAATATATTATTTTGATATATTTTCAAGTAAAAAACATTTTAAAAAATAATCTTTATCATAATTTTAAATATAATATTAATTAATATACGTGAAAACTATAGTATATGATACTTTTCAAATGTAATTTTTTAATTGTAAATATATTAAAATATTTTTTTTAAATTTTCTTTGATTTTTAATATAAGGACATAAATACTATAAAAAAAATCATCATTTATTGTTTTTTTTCTTCACATAAACACATTTTTTAAAATGCCATGCAGACACATTTTCAAAGATAAAAAGAAAACAACCTCTTGCCCGTCTCTTTCCCTTATTTTTTTTCTTTTTCATTGTCCTCTCTCTCTCTCTCTCTCTCTCTCTCTCCGCGCTCATCATTAGGGTTTATTTATAATAATATATATTTCCCTCCCCTTCATTCAACTCACTATAACAGGTACGTTTTTTCTTAGCTTTAAATTTCATTGGGTTTATCTGCTCTGCTTTTCGTAATTTTCCATTCCAAAAGCAATTTTTGTTTTTTTTTCTTTGATTGGATACTGGAACTGTTACAGATTAGTTTCTTTTTGCTTTTTTGCTATGATTTTTTATGTATTTGATGCATGCTGAGATAATGTAAGACAGTGAAGGGATTGATAAGTATTTTCAAAGTAATTTTTTTCTTTTTGTGATAATCAAATATAAAAACCATGATTGTATGTGATGGATGAACTATTTATTAAATTGCTTCTATCTAATTGTTTCAGGTATTTCAATAATAATAGTAATAGTAATAGTAATAAATGGTGGAGAGTGGCAAACGATCGCGTCCCCAAAGAGATTATGATGGGGATACCAATAATCAGAAGAGGCACAAAGATAATAAAGGTACTGATAATGATGAACTGGTTGTGTATAGAATACTATGCCCTGATGAGGTTATTGGAAGTGTCATTGGTAAAAGTGGAAAAGTCATCAATTCCATAAGGAATGAGTCGAGGGCGAGAGTTAAGGTGGTGGACCCGTTTCCAGGTGCCATGTATAGGGTCATAACAATTTATTGCAATGTCAAGGAGAAGGGAGATGCTGATGTTGACGATGATTTCCATCAGGCTGACCCTTTGTGTCCTGCACAAGATGCTCTTCTTAAAGTTCATGCTGCAATTTCAAATGCTGTTGCAGCTCTTGGGGACTCTGACAAGAGATGCAGAGATAAGAAGGAATGCCAAATTCTTGTCCCAACTAGCCAGTCTGCAAATATTATTGGTAAGGCTGGGGCAACTATAAAGAAATTGAGAAGCAAGACCAGAGCCAACATTAAAATCACTGCCAAAGATGCCTCTGATCCAACTCACTCATGTGCTATGGACTTTGACAACTTTCTTCTGGTTAGTACATGGGACTTTAATTTCCTTCTGATTTATTGTTGAGGTTATTCATGCTGAATTTATCTGTTAAAAATTAATCAAATTCTAATTATTAGCTTCTAATTTGTCTTCTATATTGTTTTTTTCTCTCAAAATGTGTGTGTATCTTTTAACAGTTGAAATTGTTTTTCCTTGAGGAAAAGCCCAACAAAAATGCAAACTGTTATTTAAAAGGCTGTTTACTGTAAGGTTCATTGAGGGCTTAAAAAATCTAGGTGCTCTTTCACTTTCATCATGAAATTCTCATTCTGTTCTGTTTGTGTGAATTGCCATTGATCATGATGGAATCCAAACTCCTGAACAACTTTTGTAGATGATCTCTAGGCTGTGTTCATGCTGCACTAAAGCTTAAGATGGCAGATAGAGGTTTCAAACCTAGATTCTTCAGCTTGAGACTGATGTCAGTGTCACTAAGGCTAAGGATGCAGTTACTTTAGTTAAGTTGAATTTTGGATCCAAATTGCAAGCCAAGTGCCTGTTGATGCTTTTTGTGGGACAACATAAAAAATGTGTATTCTTGTGAGTTTATTATATATGAGTTCTTTTCATATTGTTACATGTATCATTAACATAGCTGGAGAATCATAGTGATTTTTGAACTGTGCAGCTTCTTTATCTTGAAAATTAAGGATTTTGTCTCCGTCTATGAATTAATTCACATGTGATTTTTTGTTTCTTTTCCTTAAGAATGTGTAATGCTTTTCCATGCTTCTCTTTAGCAATTTGTAAAGGTTGATGTTTGAGGGGTTCAAGAGTTAAATTTGTCTTATGAACAGATAACTGGTGAATCAGAAGCAGTGAAGAAAGCATTGTTTGCAGTTTCTGCAATCATGTATAAGTTCAGTCCAAAAGAAGAAATTCCCCTTGAGACAACTGTACCAGAAGCTCCTCCAAGCATCATTATATCATCAGATGTCCCTATTTATCAACCGGGTGGATTCTATCCAAATGCAGATCCAATTGTTTCTTCTAGATCTGTTCCACCAATCTTAGGCGCTACACATATACCGGAGTTTCAGGGTTATGGGGATATGAGGAGTTCTTGGCCCATTTATTCATCCACAGTCCCTGTAGTTCCCAGTTTTGGCAACACCTCTAGATCTGAGTTAATTATACGACTATTATGCCCATTTGACAAGATTGGGCGTGTCATTGGCAAGGGAGGGAGTACCATTAAAAGCATAAGGCAGGTTAGTGGTGCTCGTATTGAGGTTGATGACACTAAGGCTGATCGAGATGAGTGTATTATTACAGTCATTGCAACTGAGGTATGGTTTACCTTTGTTTATGATTTGTTTCTTTTGAGTTGATGCAAGAGCCCTGCATGTTTCTGCATTGATTTGTATAGAGATGTTGTTAAAGAGAGCATCAAATGTACAATTCTTCTAGAGCTTTAGAGAGTTGAATTGTCTTTGAAGATTACTTAAATGGGAATGCCAACCTGCACTTTTTTAATGAACAACAGCATATGTCATATTGCAGTCTCTAGAGTTCAGCGTGGATATCGATTTTTGTCCATTGTCACTGAGCTAAACAAATAAAACAAGTAATTTATGATTTCCATCACAATTTTGGATTCGTTTTTATTCTGTGAAAAGTGGCTTAAGTTTGCAAAACTTGTTCAATTTTACCTATATGGCAAATGCTGTGTGGGCTTTGGATATGGCTTATCAATATGCTTATATATCTCATGATATATGTTGGGTTTAATTTATCCATGTTTACCATTTGGCAGTCTCCCGATGATTTGAAATCCATGGCAGTTGAAGCTATTTTATTGCTTCAAGGAAAGATTAATGATGAAGACAATGACATTGTTGGCATTCGATTCCTTGTTCCATCTAAAGTTATTGGGTGTATCATAGGAAAAAGCGGTGCAATTGTAAATGAAATTCGAAAGAGAACTAATGCTGATGTCTGCATCTCAAAAGTGGATAAACTTAAGTGTGCTGATAGTAATGATGAACTTGTTGAGGTCTGATTTCTGAACTTAACCTCGTTTCTTGCTTATCCTTTTCAATTGGAAATACTTTTTGGGGTTGACCTTGTTCCTTGATAGGTGGCTGGAGAAGTTGGTAGTGTGAGAGATGCACTTGTCCAGATTGTTCTAAGGCTCAGAGATGATGTATTGAAAGAAAAGGATGGTGGTCTGAATTCTTCTGTTGGTACTGATTCTGTCTACCCTGTTCATGCTGGTATTTCTATACCATCTATCCTGCCTTCTGTTCCTCCAGTTGTTCCAATGGGTTATGATCAGAGGGCTGAAAGTGGCAGTGGTTTGGGCCTGTTTTCATCAAGCAGCCTTTATGGATATGGATCCTTACCGGTATGTAGCTGGTGGTGAAATTTCTATTCAACTTCTTTGGTCATGATAGTTGTTATTTAGTATTCTTTTCAAAATTAGTATGAAGTTTTATGGTACATTGATTTTGGAGTTTCGGACCATGCAGTTGATGGAGGGCCATTACTGTGAGTTAGGAGAATGATAAATTGATCATTTCAAATGCTCCTTCACTTTTATTTTTTTGATCTACATTAAATGTTCCATCTCTTTGGTAAAATCAATTTAAGATAAAATAATTATTTCTATAAGATAACTGGAGAATAGGTCATTGATGATGTCAAGAAAATGGACTGTTGCAGTTTTGCTTTTGATTCGTTAGTTTTAGTTTCTTAGAGCTCTGTTATTATTTAGGATATATTGATTTTTCCTTGGAATTTATTATTGTTATGGCATTTTAGTATTTTAATTTAGTAGGAAATTTGATTCCTTCTCTAACTTATTATTCTGTAAGGTTTTGGTGTGACTATGCAAGCACAAATATTTTGTATTTTGGAGAAGCCATTTATGGTAATAAATCGTGAATTTCAGTTTCAACTTTTAGAGGTGGATTTCCTCTAGTGTTGTGAGGTTGATGCCTCATGGTTTGATACTTGTTTATCTTGCTTCGATGCCAATTGGTTTAAGACAATAGGAAGATAGAATATAAACAAGAGGAATCCAACTCTAAAAGTTGAAACTGAATTTCTAATTTTTTTTTATCATAAAATACTCCAAAATGTATAATAATTGTGCTCATACAGCAACAACAAAATCCTAAAGTGTCCTAAACTAATGAAGAAAAAAAATCTTTATTAAAATAAAATACAAAAGGAGTCCTAATAATAGTAAATTCCTAAATCCCAGGAAAAAAAGAAAATCCTGGAACGAATAAAATTATAAGTAAAACTTCAATAGTTCATTTTCTTGACTGCATCAATCATCCTCTAGCAGGAAAATAACAGCGAAGAGATTCTGAATGTAAAAGATTGCTTCAGTCTTGCTGATATCTGCTGCAAAACACCCCCTCTTTCCCTGCCCCTGAATATGGAAAAGACACTACAATATTTGAACTCTTTGTTGGATGGAAAGGCATATACTTGGAAACCCTAGGATTTCTCTTTATCTGGATACAAAAAAAACAGAAGAAACAGCATAGAATCGCCAGATCTCACTGTCCTTCCATCTACTGAACCTCACACAAGAAATCATAAAACAAACCTGATACTCTGAATTGCACACAACCCATGACTCATTTCAAAAAGCAAAGAACACTACCAAAAATCTGACACTATTAAAAAAATGTGGTAAGAGATTACTCCCTAAGGGAGCATTTACCGAGACAAGATTAAGCAGGACTGCACAGGATAAGAGGGATAAGGTTGTAGCACGGGGGAAGGTGGGAAAAAAAGCTGGTTTAAAATGATTAAAAACTTGTTCCTTGTGCTGAACACCAGTAAAACTGGGGTTCCACTTCCAGCCCGTGCATCAAATGCTACATAAATCTTTCTCCATCAGAAGCATTTAGGAGTGTGGCCTTATGAGGCTTTGTTAAAACTGCGCCAATGATATTCATTTACTAGAGATTGCTGCAGTTTTTAATGGGTTTTTTTTATTATTTCTTTTCTTGCTTCATATGGCGTTCATATTTCCCAGTTTTTTTTCCTTATTAGATGGGAGAAAATAGCTATGGTTCTCTGGCCTCGTATTCTTTGTCTAAGCTGTATGAAGGGTTAGTACATTGTGCTCTTGAAAGCCCTGAATTTTGTTTTCTTTGACTTCTATACTGCTCATGCAAGCTGATTTCCTGCACTTATGCAGATTGCCTCCACCCTCAACTCTTGAAATGCTGGTGCCTGCTAATGCAGTTGGTAAAGTGATTGGTAAAGGAGGAGCAAATATAGCCAACATCCGAAAGGTTTGTTCATCCCTTTTGTCTTTCTTCCTGGATCTTTCCTAGGGAATTTTAGTGAATTACTCTTGTATTTTATGAGAAGGGTGCAATAACTATTTGTAGTGATGGTACATTTCTGTGGCTTGTTATAAATTAATAAATAACATGATTGTGTGGTAGATTCGTGCCAGGGATTTGTTTTTTAATTATGGCCTTTTAGTCTAGTGGAAAATGTGGATATCTGCAACCAACAACGAGTATATCTTACTAAGGTTTGTTAAGTAAAAATCTATTGAACTATTCCACTCACATAAGAAAGGAAGTTAGCTATCCAGCATTCATGACAGTGAATTATGGGGTACGGTGTTTGGATTGTGAATACAGTTTGCCAACTCACCAGATGCTTGTTGGCTATCAGTAATAGCTTTGCTTGGCTTATTAAAAATTAATAAATAGCGTGAGTGTGTGGTAGATTCATGCTAGGTATTTGTTTTTTTAATTATGGCCTTATAGTTTGGTGGCAAATGTGGATATCTGCAGCCATGAAGAAGTATATCTTACTGAGGCTGGTTATGTAAAAATCTATTGAAATATTCCACTCGCAAAAGAAAGGAAAGAAGTTAGCAATCCAGCATTCATGACTCTAAATTATTGGATATGGTGTTTGGATTGTGAAAACAGTTTGCCAACTCGCGAGATACTTGTTGGCAGTATCACTAATGCCTTTGCTTGGTTTGGTCCCTCATGTAAGGCTATTAACAGTCCACCACCATACCTTGCTTCCTCCGTATCATATGTTTATTTGTTTTCAAGTTGCTACACAGTAGCTTCAGGGCACAACAGATTAATTAGTATGTAGTAATGATCACTGTTTGGATTGTTAAAGTTTCTTCTTGAGAAAAGCGGGGATGCAGTACCTGGTCATAATACATTTAATAGACCAAAAATTTTCAAGTCAGCTAGAGGTTGTGCAATGATATTTTGTTATTATGCTTATCATAATACAAGCATTTGATCTTCATATTACTTCTATTTAATTTTAAAAAATAACAAACATGGGATACAAAAGTTGTGAATATTGGCTTAATATATGCATCTTCTCTAAAATTTTCATTTGTTTGTACATTGATAATGTTCAGAAAATATTTTGAAATCTGCTTTTATCAATGCTTTTTTCCCCTATCATTGCTCTCAATCTGCTTTGATTGGATGGAGTTCTCATGGGTATCAGTTTTTTTTCTTTCCTTTTTTATGTTTCACGACATTTCAGATATCAGGAGCAATGATAGAAATCTCTGATGCCAAGTCTGCAAGGGGTGATCGTATTGCTTATATATCTGGCAAACCGGAGCAAAAACAGGCTGCTGAAAACTTGATCCAGGCATTTATTATGGCCACTTAAGCCTTGACAATATTTCCAGATATTTGAAGGTGAATAGTAAAAATCTTGGAATTCTCTTCCCATCTTCCTCAAATGTTTCCTTAGCCTCATCAGGTTTCATCTTTAGTTGACTTCGTTTTCTAGGCTTCGATAGCTGGAATCTTCCTGTTTCTTATAAACATGCCTATGAAGATCAAACAGGAAGATATGCAAGTGGTTTAATATCCCTGGTGATAGGTTCCTGTCGATGTTTGCATGATTGATTCTTCCATCTGCAGATCTTAGAACATTGTAGGTTCTTTCCTTTCGTTTTGTTTTACCAGGTCCTATCATTAAGCTGTGGGAAGTCCATCTTATTTCCAGCAGTTTTTATACTCTGATTTCCTGATCACCCCAGGAATTACTTTCAGGAAACCATATTGCCAAACTCATAATGTATGTGTGTTGTTTTCTGGCCGTGCAATCTCATTCTCTACTTCTTTTAGGAGGGATCTTTTCTACTGACGATGCAAGTTGTTGCATTTGTGATGAATCTCTACTCGATTTCCTCTGTTTTGAATTGATAGTATGGCATCATAATAGGCATTCACTCTTGCTTATGGAGCCCAGTCTTTCTTCATCCTCTTTTCTTCATTTCAGAATCTCATGTCCTCTTTCTGTCTGTGAAGAGTTCATTGTAGAGATTAAATTGTCAACTTGCTGCATATCGTTTAGTTTCTGGGCTTTATTCCCGTTTTAACTTGTATTTCTAGCAATTTATTATATCAAAATCTTTCAGGGTTCGTTTTAAAAAATCCCTGTAAAATTTACTCCAAATATCATTTTTCCAGCTTTTAGGTTTCCTTGGGTACAAATCACATGAATGTACTTGCTTAACTGTTGTGTTTGAACAGTGAGGGTCCATATTCACCAGTCAGCTATTTATTCTGGAACAACTTGGTTTGTGCTTTCTTCAGCAGCAAACTTTTCTGTATCTTGTATTGAGATAGTTTCTTGGGTTATAGGCAGTCACTGATTTCTTTTTATGGTGATTCTTCTGACTGGGAATGTGGGTCGGTCCATTATTTTTCTTGTGTATGCCACTATATGCAAGCTTCTCTAAGTTGGTGATGCTTGTTTCACCAATAGAAAGCGCTCCCATGTCCTAAAACATCCTCTAGTCGCTATACCAACTCTACTAAGATTGTTGGAACTTGGAAGTAGTGTGCTGCTACTCGTGTCCACAGATTTCCACTGCAAACATGAGCCATATTTATTGCAACTGTTTGCGCAATCTTAAAATATAAAAATGCTCTTGGTTAAATCTGACCAATCCAACCTTCTCCTTTTCCTTTTTTCTCTATATTTTCAGTTATGTCAGAAAGTTCACAATCAGCTGCTCTTATTCTAGTTCTTTGAATTGAAAATATTCTAGGTTGGGCTCAATTGTCAGAGTGGTAGACTTTCCATCTTGGGTTCGATACATCATTTTTTTTTTTTTAAGAATGAGGGGTCTTGAACCTGGGCACTCTAATTGCAGGCTTCAGGCTTGAGCACTTCATCACTTGACTTCATAAAGCAGCACTAACCCTTTCGCAGTGTAATCCAAAATCATGGTTTCTCTTACGCATTGTTATAAATATAAACATGCTATCCTCTTTAATCTGAATAATCCACTCTTTGTCCAATCCTTTTTCTTCCCATATAATTGGTCGGCTGTTGCCGTGGACTACTGATGATCAAGTGATCTCACTCTAGTTCTTTTACATTGAAAATCTCTAGGGGGAGTACAATTTTCCATGTCTATATTGCCCTTCTAGGTTTTTGTACTTGTCAAAGACTTGTTGAAGTTGAACGTATAATTCAAAAGCACTGTTTCTTTTTTACTTGACAGTGTTTTTATGGTTGATAGTGGCGGCCTTCTCTCTCTTGAAAGTCCATGTCGATAGTCATTTTCAAATTTCTTTGGCTTGCCCTGTTCTGTTTTTCATGCTTTGAAATTGGTAGCCTTAAAGATGGTCTTGGGTGATCAATCTGGTGAGTGTGTGGTATATACCACTATTATTGATATGCATATGTGGTAGCAGAGTAAGGCAATTTGGATATGTTAATAGTTTGTACATTCATATAGTTGTCCTGAAGACAAACATTTAGACAATTTTGTATATATTTTAGTGGACTGATAATTTGTTGCACACTATTGTATGAAGACTATGGTAGCAGTTGCTATCTTAAAGAACCAGTCTTGTCTGTGTTTGTAAGACAGGAGGAAGTATCTTATATAGTACAGTGGAATTTATAATGGTAGCTCTATGACTTCAAACAAAAAGATGATTAGGGCTTTTCATGGTTGACCCCATAGTAGAAATTGAAGCTGGATAAAAGAATGCGAATCATGTGATGTTCATACTCGTAGTTTCTTGCTGGCCATATCAGTTGCAGCTTTCAAATATTCAACCATGGTGGCTTAGAT
>Ga0307517_10013458_pt1 | contig 11100 bp, 15 predicted proteins | sample 23_EM_MG_FD_194515 | JGI IMG/M metagenome (GOLD analysis project Ga0307517, IMG submission 194515) | Populus trichocarpa ectomycorrhiza microbial communities from riparian zone in the Pacific Northwest, United States - 23_EM | ecosystem: Host-associated > Plants > Roots > Unclassified | place... | reverse complement strand
AAGGAGCTCCGGCAGGGGATCGTTCTTGATATGGACTCACCGAATGAAAGACATCACTTTCCATTCGTCATTCTCTCCTACGGGTGCCACGGATTCGGTTACCTACGACAACGGTTTGTTCAATTATCTACTGGGGACCCAATATACTGACGCATTTGGCGATAGTGCTGACCTTTGGAGCCGGTGTACAGTGGTTTGAGGCATACCAGGCAGCTCAACAACGCAATCGAGTCATAGTCGGAGGGATTAGTGCGAGGGGAAGCGTCGGTGCTGCTGGTGGCTGGCTTCAAGGTGGCGGCCACAGTGTGCTTTCTCCAAACTATGGTCTCGGTAACGCAAAACCTCCTCTAGTCCTGCAAAGACAGAACCTTATCTCGATTCTTTTATAGGCGTAGACAACGTCTTGGAGATAGCAATTGTCACGGCAGACGGGAATCATATTATTGCCAATGCCTATTGCAACGAAGATCTGTTCTGGGCCCTTCGTGGCGGCGGTGGAGGAACATGGGGAGTCGTGACTTCAGTGACTTACAAAACCCACCCCTCCACCCCTTTCTCTGCCGCCCTTTTCACTGTCAACTCCACCAACGCCGACTCCAGCCAAAAGTTGTTCACAGAGATCATTCGTCTGACTCCCTCGCTCGTCAAACAAGGTTATGGAGGATTTGGTGGCGGATCTGTCGACGCGTTAAATTTCGTTTTCCTGTCCCCCAACGTCACCGAAGAACAAACCAATGCCACATTCCTTCCTCTTTTTGAATTTACACGTTCCCAACCAGGTCTCTCCATTTTTAACACGACCACCGTCTTCGAAAACTTTTTGCAGTTCTTCGAAACCTTTTATTCAAGTGATGGTCAGGTCGGAGTACCGAATGAGATTTCGTCTTGGTTGCTACCCAAAGATGTCGTTGAGACTGACAAACCCGAAGAGCTTGCCCGAGAACTCCTCAAGACAAGTTCAATCGGGTACTTGTGAGTTTTTTATTACCCAGGAAGTCTTGACCCTGAGACTTTTGCCAATAGCCTCGTTACGGGCGGACAGGTATCCCGTGTAGACCCCGAGTCTATGGGTCTTAACCCTGTCTGGCGAAAAAGCTTGGCATACACGGTTCTTTCCACGGAGTGGCGAGACGGTGCCAACTCGACGGAAATTGCGGCTGCTCGTCAGCTCCTCATTCGGGATATGAAGATACTTGAAGCCATTGCACCTGAATCTGGTGCATACTTGAACGAGGTAAATGACCTAAACTGCACTTCATTCATTGTGGAAACTTCTCTTATTTCTTCTTTTTATGCCAGGCCTCGAGATATGAACTGGACTGGAAGAAGTCCTTTTTCGGCACGCACTACGACCAACTCCGAGCCATCAAGCGGAAATACGACCCGCATTCAGTCTTCCTCATTTACGAAGGTATCGCATCAGACGAATGGGACGCAGATCTCGTCTGTCCAGTCTGAAACATCTTCCCACTGGCACCGGCGTAGTGAGAAGCATAAATCTTGTATCCTTGTTGAGCCACGTTTTCTTCAAATGTATATGTGTATTCATCTCCTTGTTGGGTTTAAAACCAATAACTAGTGAACCTTCCATGGATAACGGAGATTTTGATCCCATCAGTTGGTATAAGCCCAAAAGCATGACGATAGTTAACCAAGAATGTCTATGGCGACTTATGCACGATATTGTATTCCTCTTAAGAAAGCCATCCTCATCTTCTTCCCAGAATGTCCAAATGGAAATGGAAAAGATAGCTATGTCGTCCAGGTAATGATCAGACAGGTCTAGTCAGTACGATTTGAATTTCTTGAAGGATCATTGACGCGTTCTCTGAAGCAAGGATGCAGTGAAGGAATTGACGATGTTCTTTCTTTCGCAATTCGAGATAACGGTTGGTGCATCCAATTTGTAATCATTCACCTGGGTATCGCTCATTTTCAGGAATGCAGAAAGCGATTGAAGCCGTGTTGTATGCGCATATAATCACCCCACTGCCGGAGGAAGTGTGCATTGAAGGTGCCGGATACGTTTTGCGCGGAAGTGAGTGGCATTATCGACTAGGATACAGGGAACTGGAACTTTAGGGTTGTCGCCACAGAACGAAAGCCGTGGGATTATGGAAAGACTCTGAACCTCAAATGGGGAGAAAAGTCGATAAGAGCTTGTGAAGATAAATGGACATTTGTATTCGAGGTAGATCCCTAAGCACTTTCGGGGTTATTCAGAGGTATCGACGAGAGTTGACAAGGCGATGGCATTAGTAGTGTCTTTCCTCGACCATGATGATATGATAACCATGTACTGTTTTGACAAGCTCGGAAGTTATGGGTTTGTCGACCTTAGATGGTTCAAGAGCGAAAGCGGCGTTCTGAAAGGCTTCGACCATAGTCCCTCTTGCCATCTTTCCGAGACTCCCGCCAACTGATGGAAATAATAGGTTGCCAGCTTTATGTAAAACAATTCAAACGCACCTTTGGCTTTGTCCTCCGAATATTCTTGTGCAACCTTGTTGAACGACTGACCCTCCTATATGTAAAAGCATGTCAATCTCAGAGATGGAACAAGTAAGACAGGGAAGAACCCGGATTTTTTCCAATGCCCCTGTAGCTTTTGAGTGTTTTTCGCATAGAATATGTCGTACAGTTACAGCGTTGGGTGTCCTGCTTTTCCCCTTCCAAAATGACAGGTTGGCATTGCCACGATGCTGAGCTACAACAACTCACCTTTGTTTGCTTCTCCTTTCCATCGTCTCCATCCGCATTTCCCTTCTTGTTCTTGCCTTTAGTTTTCATTCCTTCAAGTTCCAGATGGGCAAGATCAAGGCAATGTTTGTGTGCGGGTGTTTATTCGTCCTCCAGAACTCTCGTAATTTCAGACAGAGATGGATCATCCTCGAGGCCTCTAGAAGTCCAGGATTATCGATCTCTTGCATAGGGCATTTTCATATCTTCCACCCATAAGGTTCCGAGATAGGACAGAACTTGTCCAGAGGAAAATGAAGTTAGACAGAGAAGTGTTCGTTCATAAATTCCCAGAGTCAGAAACTGGCAATAATAGTACGCACATCCGCAAGCAATGAGAAATAAAATTCATCCTGGTATTGGCTGTGGCTGTGTGATATGATTTTTTTAAAATTTGAGGCGCCAATTGGATTCGTCTGATTTCAATCGTTCTCTGTAACCAACACCGACAGGGACATGGCGGATAAGATCACTCGAATCGCGATTGTTGATTCTAATCGTTGTAAACCGAAACGATGCGCTCAGGAATGCAAAAAGGTGTCGTTATTACGCTTGCTCAGTAGATTGACGATGACCAATTGCCCGTCACTCAGTCATGTCCTGTCGTAAAAATGGGTGAGACTTTAAACCTCAACATAAAGTAATATCTTCACACTTGATCTAGGAAAGCTATGCATCGAAGTGAAGTCAAGCGACAAGATTGCTTTCATCTCTGAATTCCTATGTATTGGTTGTGGTATCTGCGTGAAGAAGTGAGCCCGTTCTACTCTCCATATGCCGCGAAAGCGTTCCATTCTCACTCATTGTAGGTGTCCGTTTGAAGCAATCGCCATTATCAACTTACCAACAAACCTGGAATCCCAAGTGACACATCGATATACCGCCAATTCCTTCAAGCTCCATCGGCTACCGACCCCACGGCCTGGGCAAGTACTCGGACTCGTCGGAACGAACGGTATTGGAAAGAGTACGGCATTGAAGATTCTGGCAGGGAAACTGAAACCCAATTTGGGCCGATACGATGTCCGATCTCCTCTGATTCCCTTTTGAGCCCAAACTAACTACAGATGCAGGATCCCCCTGACTGGCAGGATATTCTCAAATATTTTCGTGGTTCGGAATTACAAAATTATTTCACCAAAGTTTTAGAAGACAATATCAAAGCTCTCATTAAACCTCAATACGTTGATCACATTCCAAAAGCAATCAAAGGGAATATGACGGTGTCACAAATGCTGGATTCAAAGCTCGAATTGGATAACAAGGAGAAGATATGTGATGATTTGGAGTTAACACATGTGTTGGATCGGGAAGTAGTGAACCTCTCTGGTGGGGAATTGCAAAGATTCGCTATTGCCATGTCGTGCATTCAAAAAGCTGATGTGTAAGGGATTACTTTCACCTTTTCATACCTGCATTTCTTGACCCCGCCTCGTCCTAGGTATATGTTTGACGAACCTTCAAGTTACCTCGATATCAAGCAGCGGCTGAAAGCGGCCCAGGTCATTCGTCAACTTCTAAAACCCGATAACTATGTGGTCGCTGTTGAGCACGATCTTTCCGTTCTGGACTACCTGTCAGATTTCATTTGCTGTCTGTACGGCAAGCCTTCGATGTACGGTGTAGTAACAATGCCCTCATCTGTTCGGGAAGGTTTATTGTCATTTCCTTTGTTAACTTGAGTTCATGCTGATGATTTGACATTCAGGCATTAATATCTTTCTTGATGGCTTTGTTCCTACCGAAAATTTGCGTTTCAGAGAAGAGTCTTTGTCATTCAAAATGGTAGAAACAGCAGAAGAAATTATCGCCGAAAAGAGTCGCCGTTATTCATATCCCTCCATGACCAAAACCCTCGGGGGCTTCAAACTCACTGTCGAAGCTGGTTCTTTCACAGATTCAGAAATTATCGTCATGTTGGGTGAAAATGGGACGGGCAAGACGACCTTTGTCCGCCTCTTGGCTGGAGACACACCAGATCTGGAGACAGACAAGCAGACTCTCGCAGTTAGCCTAAAACCACAGACAATCTCACCAAAATTCCCGGGTACTGTTAGGATGTTGTTGTTGAAGCAGATCAAGCAAGCTTTCATGCACCCGCAGTTCCAAACTGATGTCCTTAAACCGATGAATTTGGATAATGTGTTGGACCAAGATGTTAAGACGCTCTCTGGAGGAGAGTTGCAGAGGGTAGCAATTGTCCTTGCATTAGGTAAGCCCCCCTTTCGATTTTATCCTTCGATCCATGCTCACCTTCATTACTTCAGGAAAACCAAACGTCTCTGTTTACCTTCTGGACGAACCCAGCTCGTACGTGATTAGCAAGATCTTGAAATCATTGTCGCCTAATCTTGTGGAATTTACAGTTTCTTGGATTCCGAACAACGTATAATTGCTTCAAAGGTTATCAAGCGTTTCATCCTTCACGCCAAGAAGACTGCGTTCGTAATCGAGCACGATTTTATCATGGCAACATATCTTGCCGATCGTGTTATTGTCTTCGAAGGCAAGCCTGCAAGGGCTGCAACTGCGACACCGTACGTTTTCTACACAATTTTGTTACCTAACAACTGATGTAATAATATTCAGGCCCCAATCCTTACTGACGGGAATGAACCGATTCCTTGCATCCCTCGAGATTACGTTCCGTCGTGATCCTACCAATTTCCGACCGCGCGTCAATAAGATGAACAGTATCAAAGATCGCGAACAGAAAGGTGTGCCGTTTCGTCAAGCCCCATTTCTCGGTCGACTGACAGAAGTCCTTAGCTTCTGGAAATTATTTCTTCCTTGAAGATTGAAAGCACGTTGTGTTTTTGACTCTCCCTAACCCAACAAGTAGAAGCGGCTGATATCCTCCTTAACGGATTCTGAAAGGCAGCTTTTCAGACATTTGTGTCGACCCACAATTCTTCTCTCTCGAAAATTAATTTTACAAAGGGAAGCCAGCTGTTTGCGCATCACACGGTTGTAATTGTATCCATAATTGAACATTGTGCCAGTGCGATCATAATCTATTCGTGAATTCTGGAAAAACCACCTGGTTCGTCCTGAGTCCAAGATTCATTGGAGTGTAAGTCTGATACCGATAGCCCACTCACTTTGCTACGCAAACTTGAGGTCCTCTTAATTTCAACCATACGCACGACAAATCGGCAACTTCTGCATTGATCTTCTCCAAAGTTAAGACCAACTTCCACTGGGCAAGCCTCAGGACTTCGTAATACCCGACAGGGTCGCCAAACGCTACGATTCCCTTGCTTCCTGCTCCAATATTTCTTTCTCGAGTCGCTCCCTTTCAGCCTGTCTCAGGCGCATCAAGGTCAGAGTCTCGTAGTCCAGGCCTGGCACTGAGGCCTTGGCTTCCGGAGTTTGTAAAAGCAGGTCTTCCTACAGCGAAGTGGTTTTTAGTAGAGAACGAAAGGAAAAGGAAAATAAATAGACGAACAAAACTCGACGGAAAGGAGGAAAAGGGAACAGAAGAATTCTTGGTTTGATCCTGTGGTACCTCTGCCTTTATCTCTGACATCGTTGGCGATTGGTTTTGTTGGCGAGAGGCAGATGCGCTGGGAGGACTGTTCAACTTTCCCATCTTCCTCAGCCATTCTAATATAGCTGGTTCTTCTCCTCTCACCCAGCCGATCTTGATACCATCCAGCCCCAAATCCTTTCTCCCGCTTGCACAGACGGCTGCAAATGCATCTCCAATTTGCTTGAAAGAAACCAGGGCCCTTCCCATTTTAGGAGCTTTGTCGGCCTTCTCTTTCTTTCCCTTGAGATTTGTAGAAATTACGATTGTCGACTCGTCGGTCGCTCCGAAACGAGAAACGATATTGGAAATTGCTTGAGGCGTGTTTAGTTGCGAATGTGTTTTAAGAGAGAATCTTATCTGGACTGTCGTGTCCAGAGGATCTGATACTGGTATCAGCACACAGCAAAATTTATAAAATTCCTTGAGACAGACCCATCGCAGGAGGTAACTCTTCCTCCAAAACGTCTTCGTGTCTCTGTATCGAATCAGCCTCCATCCTCGTCTTCAATGCCTTCTCCTTCTCTTCCCGCAATTTCCTGCCTTCGGCCTTTATCTTCTCATTGGCCTGCAGTGCGTCTGCCTCTTCCTTCTGTTTATCGACGCGGGCTTTCTTGAAGGCACGCTCCCGTTCCTCCAGTTCCTCTACGAGATTCTTCCGCTTGCTGTCATATGATTTGAATCTCTCCGCACGGGCTTGTTTGATTCTATGTTTGGCGTCAAGTGCAAGACGTCGCAGAGGGTCGAGAAGGAGCTCATATGCTTGGTTTAATTCATGGAATTTCCGTGCTGAAAACAAAAGATTGAGTATGTTATGTAATATTCTAACAGGATGGTCTAGCTACCTGCTTCTGGATTATTTGGGTTCTAGACCAAAACCTTAGATTGAGGGGTGTCTAGTTGAAGAGCTAAACATACTCTATCTGGATGCACTTTCAGCGATTTCTGTCGGTAAGCAGTCTTGATTTCTTTTTCAGTAGAATCTAGCTTGATATTTAGTAGTTCGTATGGGTTTACTTCTTCTTCCGTGGCATTCATGTCGAAAGGTGATTTAAGCGTCTGTTGAACGTGACACATCACTGCGTCCTCGTCACAAACAGTGACCTCTCTGGTCCCTGGAACTCACCGAATCACCGATTTTGTTCGTGCTAACAAAATGGTCTATGATCTTGCCTCCCGCAGACCGAAACACGGAGACCTAGAAGAGACTTTTCTTATCTCTGCGCAGAGCGATTGTTCCACGAAGAAGGAGCAACTGATCCCAAAATTCCATATCTATTCGGCTTTCATTCATTTCGACGATTACGACTACGCCTTGAGCGGTCTCCAAAACCTTGACGCAAGGCTTTTAATACCTTGTACCGATGTCACTTCGAGGTCTTCGAGTGATGAGCCAAAGAAGATCAAGAACGATGGCGTTGTAATCGCACTTAACGCCGACACCACAGGCAAGGGTTTTATAAACCTTGGACTCATAATCGAGTTGGGGATGCTTGGTCTTCACGGACTCGGTTTAATGGCGACTTCTTTACCAGAGATGATTTTATGTAATTCCTAGGTAGATGTTGCCTATGAATAAGGAAGATTGAAATCAGGAAAACATCAAGGACGCACCAAATGAATGAACCCAATCCCATGTTTTTTAACTTACGAAGCAGAGTTCTTCGCATGATATACTGATTTCGACGAATCTCCGACAATAAAATCCTTACGAAAAGTTGGACATTGGAAACAAAGTAAATGTATTGCGGAATGTGGAAATGGGAATTGACTACAGAAACGAATACAAATATAATGGGATAAATAGTTCTGCGACTATCCTCGCCAGCCAGGTTTGGGATAAGCGTCTGTAGTCCAAGGAGAAGAATGTGGAGCGCTGGATGAATGCCAAACACGACTGGGATAGTCATGAGTGCCTGGAGGGAAATCCGGGTAATGTTCTCTCCTTGGTTCACTGCTGTCAACCCTAGTTACACCAGTGTTCCTCCTGTCCTCATAAGAGACATTCGGAGGTTGATGATAATGTCTGTCTTGCACACGGGGTGAACTCGGTTGTGACCAACCTGTAATAGAGGAGCTTGAATGTTGACGTGAGTGGCCCTGAAAATGTGAATGGGCTGGTTGAATGTACTGTGGGGTATGTTCCCTTGGATCGACGCCAGACCTCGAATCGCTTCCATGAGTCAGGGGAGGAAGTGGGTAAGAGTTGTACGACGGTGGAGAATGATGCGAAGGCATCCGAGGTGAGAGCAAAACGGGGGAGTGAATGATTGCTGCTGCACCAGCTGCAGGCAAAGTGGGTGAAGCTGCGGTGCTTAAACCCGTTGCAGTAGTAGCATGAGAGGAAGATGACACAGGATAACTAGAAGTTGCTATTCGAGGCCTAGGGTGAGGCCTTGGATGGTGATAATCTTGGGATGTTCGAATGGGCAGATTCGAAGGTGACGCTAAGTGGGAATTCGGTAACAGGCGGGGATGCTCCTCAGGGTATTTTCCCGTCGAGTTTGCGTACCCCTGGGGCGATTCGCAGTGTGGAGGGTTGCGAGGGAGAAAATATTGTTCTCGACGGTTACTACGATGAGGGGGATTATAAGGATTATGGCCCTCTCGTGGAGGGGCGATTCGTTTTGGCGAATGCATTAGGGGTTGGGGCACATTCGTAGGCAGAGGGTCACCCCACGAAGATTGAATATCTCTGGAGGAGTTCGCATGACTTGCGAACGGTATTAGGGAAGGTGCTGGTGATGATGGATATAAATTCCTTGAAGCATCGTAACCACCTAGAGAAGACATCGGCGGCGGTTTTATTGTAGTCATAAGGGTGGCTGGAGATGATAACGGCGGGGTAGATATTTTCTGCATTGTTTCAGATGCTGGAAATGTGGACCAAAGTGGCTCGTGGTTGTCAGGAGGAAGTGCCCTTGTCAACTCTACTTGTTTCAGAGAGCCCTGATGAGTCTTATAGTAATTGGTGACCTGCCCTATCGTCTACGAAACAGATGAATCAGGAAAGGGTATCCATCTCAGAGGGGAAAACCTGGAGCACCTTGGGAGGCATGAGGGCGGCAATTTGCTTGAAATCGGTACCGTACTGAGAAAGAAGTGAGCGGAAGCGTTCTGGTAATGTGAATCAGAGTCCAAGAATCTAACGAGAAACATATAATCTTACTCTTATCATCGTCTGACCACTGAACAGTCGAAGGTCCAACTCTCTCTCTCCTACCTGCGCCATTGGGCAAAGAATCTTCATCAGAAGGTAAAGGCACGGTTTGGAGAGGTGGAGAACCGGGTTCATCAACAACAATAACTGCGGACTTGATCTTCCTTGTCCGCCTTGCACGTTTGGCAGGACGAGATCCCTGTTCCTAAAATTAAGGTCAGAAAACAAGGTAGTTGTGACATAACCCCAGATCGTACCGGAGCGTCCTCTTCCTCAGCATTTGCTGACACTTCTAAAGCCGTTTGAAGAAGAGGTTGCGTTGAGACAAAGTATTGTTCAGAAAATGGAGTGGACATCCTTAGTGGTGTCGATGCCATAAGTGGAATAGCCATCTGAGACGGATTGAATGGAACTGGAGTGCTAGTCCCGGAGGCAGCCCTTCGCTTGCGAGACTTTAATTCGGGCTCTGGAGTCGGCGTAGATGTCGGCGTTTCTTCCAATTGAACGGGATTGCGGCGGGAGGGAGGCGGCGGTTTGACAGCGCTAATTGCGTTGAGCGACCTTCTTCCTCTTGATGCGCGTGCAGGCATCAGTGTTGAGGGCGAACCTGAACCTGAACCTCGATGCACCTCCAAGTCGTGCATTGCGATATCCGCGAGAAGACCGTTACCCTTCTTCCTACCCATACCCCGCCGCCGCCTCTTGTTTGGCGCATACTGAGAAATAACTCTTCTGAAGTCGATGAACAACTTTTTGTGAAGATAGTAGTACGCCACGCATTGAGCCGCCGATTTGTTAGGTAGGAATTCGGCTATAACACCGAACTGCTTTGGATGTGCCCCAAATTTTTCCATGAAGACCTTCTTCTCCTGATCGGTCCAGTCGTTTATACCGGTGTCTGGTGCGTAATACTCTGTAGGGTTGTCCACCAGGTAATTCATATCATCAAAGACGGTATCCACTTTGCCGTTTGCGGCCGAAATCATTTCGGGAATTCTCGCAAGATTCCGAATGGAAAGATGATTCGGATCCGTTGCATCGTCATTTCCTAGGCTGGCAATGATTTGCTCCATCTCGAAGTCCGACCGAACGGAATCAGTGATCGCCATGGATCGTCGTGTTGTACGCACTGGGGGCTGGTTCTCTTGCTCAGAAGCTAAGGTTCGGTGTTTCTCGTTTAATGCGTTGCAGTGCACAATCCAGCGGTCCTGTAGCATTGCGTACTCTTCGCGAAGCCTGGTTTTCTTTTCGTCGATCATAGATTGACGATTTGCAAAATGTTTCACCAAAAGAGGCCGCGTTTTCGATGCGGCCTCAAGTCTTGTATCATGAGCCAAGCCACCGCACATTTTGTCTATCAGTGACCCAGGGGTGGATGAAGGGTGAACCTCAAGTGGTGGTGCAATAGCTAGGTTGGCCATTAGAACTGGGTTTATGCGAGCTTCACGCGACTGGTGATCGCGCAAAAGACGCGTCATGACAATGATACGTAATGCCTCATTCATATTTCGTGCGGTCGATAAAACTGGGATGTCTTCGGGCCTCGGCCGGGTGGTGTGGGCTAAAAGATCTGTTTTAACAGTATCCATATTCATTGAGGGATCTGGCGAACCACTTGGCGAACCTATCGAGGGGGAAATTTCGAGGCCTGGCACGTCCCCATTCTCAATGC
>Ga0307517_10013457_pt1 | contig 11100 bp, 5 predicted proteins | sample 23_EM_MG_FD_194515 | JGI IMG/M metagenome (GOLD analysis project Ga0307517, IMG submission 194515) | Populus trichocarpa ectomycorrhiza microbial communities from riparian zone in the Pacific Northwest, United States - 23_EM | ecosystem: Host-associated > Plants > Roots > Unclassified | place... | reverse complement strand
ATCGATGCTCAATCCCTAGCCAACTTAATGTTGAAGAATAAAATTGAAAAAATATCAATTTTGAAAAGGACAAAAAAACCGATTGAGTCAACTCGAGACAACTTGCTAAACTCATGACTCGGATCATGAGATCAGGATAACCCTATAAAAAGCAAATTAAAAAAATATTATGAAGCTCAATTCTCAAACAAACCCAATGTTGAAGATTGAAATTAAAAAAAATAATTCATTTTTTTAAATGACTTGAGTCAACTCGGGCTAACGCACCAAACTCACAACATATATCATGAAACCGGGATGACCCTATATAAATTAAAGCAAAAACCAATATAAAGACTAATGTTGAAGAATGAAAAAAAAAAGACTTAAAAAGACTAAAATTAACCTAGACTAACTTTCCAAACTTATACCTCAGGTTATGAGGACTAGATTACCTCATGAAAAGAAAATTAGAAAAAAAAAATTCATGAAACTCAATGCCTAACCAACCTAATGTCGAGGGATGAAATTGAAAAAAACTTTAATTCAAAAAATGATAAAAACAAAACAAATATCAATTAAAATAACGAGAACCGAATTTAACACAAAATAAAATGGCAAGACACCTTGCTATTTAGAGAAGAAATATCACTCTCCTTTACGTGCATGAAAACCGATGAGAAGAGAGAGAAAGGATATATCAAAAGAAAAAGAAAAAGGAACTCTATGCTCCTTCAACTTATACATGTGCCACTCCATCAATAAGGAGTTTCCAAAACAAATTCAATGCCATCAAGAAAAGCAATGTTCTGACACCGAAGGAATCTATAGACATTGCTAGAGCGTGATGACCTCCTTCAAACGCTAGCACATGCATTGCACACACTAGCCTCTTTGCCACTGCCTATTAACCCAACTCCCTTTAATTGTTTTTATTTTTAAATTTGGTATCTCAAGCCTTCATTATTATAAATAAATAAAATTGAATTTTATTTTGCAAAACTAAGCAGCAATTGCATGTCAATATTTTTCCTCAACTCCACAGGATCCTCATATTTAAACAACAAAAAAATATTGTTAAATCCAATCCAAATTAAACCCAATGTGAAAGGATTAATTGAAAAAAAATTATGGAATAAAAAAAGGGTTGATTTTTTCATTGATCATGCAATCAAGTCCCTGATTCTTTAAAGAGAAAAGCACTAAATATTTTTTTTCAAACTCCTCAATAGCTTCAATATTTTTAAATCAATGAAATTTTATTCAAGTTTTTCAAACCAAGCATCAGTTGGGAGACAAAATCTTTTCTTGACATCCCGGGATCCCATAACCTAGGTAGTCAAAACAAATTACTAAAACCAATCTCAAATAAATGCAACCTCAAAGGAACAAATCAGAAAAAAAGGGACCAAAATAAAAAAAACCAATGGACCAAGAAAATTAGAGAGAGAGAGAACATTGTGAATGTAACAGCCGGACCCAACCTGCCATATATTGTTTGTTTTGGGCCTTACCGCCCTCACGGTTTTGTTCTTGGTGACGCGAGCCCATCTCTGAGCTTGACGCCCCAAAACGCGTATGACAAGTCAACAACCAACACTCTTAATAAGGTCAGCTACCACTCCCTCACCCGCCGATGTGGGATATTACAATCCACCCCCCTTAAGAGCCCGCCGACCCCGTCGGCACAACCGGATAGCCAGTGACAACAACCAGCACTCTTATAAGGCCAGCTACCACTCCATCACTCGTCGATGTGGGATATTACAGTGAAACACTATTACAATCCACGATATTTTCTCTATATGCATAATTTATTTTGACATAAGCTTTAGTTTTTTTATACTAAAACCTTATCACGTGCTTCTAAATGATAAATTTAATGGTTAAAAAAAGTTTATATTGCATTAATATGTAAATTGACTCGAAAACTTTTATCTTTCAAATAAAAAAATATAAATGAATCAAATTGTTTGAAAATCATAGGCTAATTTATTTTACCATCTATAGGAGAGAACTACAAAAAAAAAAAAAAAAAAAAAAAAAAACCTAAAGGTATATGATAAACTTTGTCCCCCACACATATGAAACAATGGGGGTTGAAATAGTGTTTTCCCATTATATTTTTGTCTTGGCTCTTTTTTGGTCATTGAATTTTTTTTTTTAATCTTATCCTTCTAAATATATTTTATTTAGGATTATGATCAATAGTTTGTTTCAATTGACATCACATCGAGTTTCTCGAAGTACTTAAAAAATGTTCTGATAATAAATTGATGTTCTATTTGGAAAATCAAATTTGACTTTCTTAATTAAACATAATTAAAACTTAAGGACCAAAATTGGCATTAAAACAAATTCATAGACTCTTTTTTTATATACTACAGTTGAGGCGTGTTTTTAGTATTTTTAGCCCTCTAAGTTGTTTTTTCAATTTTTTTTTATTTATAATCCTTGTTTAATGTGTTTTTTCTATTTTGGTCTTGAACTTCATTTTTATTTCATTTTAATATCCGAGTTAGAGAGATGAGAAAATGGATGGTTAAAAAACAGGAAAGGATAGAGAATGTGTCTGTTGCCTCGATTATGGCCATGAAAAATCTCAGTCTTGGTGTTAACGAGTTTTATTTGATGAGAGGAGTTTCATTAGAGTGTTTTTTTAGCCTTCATTTTGCTTGAGAAAGTAGATTTGAACTCGATAATTGTTTTGGATTTGGGTTGAATCTTAGTGTTTAACCAATTTTTGGTTAATTTGAGTCTATAAATGAGTTTATTTAGGTTACTAAGGTGTTTTTAGATATTTTCAGATAAAAAAAAAAGATTGAGAAATGGGGTTTTAGGGTTCAAAACATTGGAGACCCGACTTTCCAGTCACTTAAGATGGTTAGTGGCAGAACTACAGACGACACGCCATTTAATTTATTTCTTACATGAAAATAGGGGTAGATAACCTCCCCATTTACCAATAGAAAAAATGCACATCCAAATGCGCGGGCTTGGCCTTGTAGCCTCACGTACGACCTTCTCATTTTAGGTAAGGGCTTGACATTTGTTTATTAGGGTCATCGTTTTTTTTTTCCTTGTTTTTTTTATTAAATTTCATTCAAATAAATAATTATATGAAATTTTCTCGGTCTCATGACCAAAGTCATGAGTTTGACAAGTTAATGTAAATTCTTTTTGGGTTCTTTTTTAATTGAATTTTGTTTTTCAATTTCGTTATTCAATAGTGGGTTGATTAGGAATTGAACTTCATAATTTGTTTTTTATGAGGTTATTCTAGTATCATGACTTCAGTCACATATTTGGCGAGTTTACCTAGTAATTTTTTGTGTTTTTTTTATTAATTGAATTGTTTTTTTTTTTAATTTTAGTCCTTCAACATTTGATTGATTGAGAAATGAGCTTTATTCTTTGTTTAGATTTGTTTTCTATAGGATTATCAATTGTTTTATGACCTGAGTCATGGGTTTGACAAATTAATCCAAGTTGATTTGGGTTCTTTTTTTATTTTTTTTTAATTTTATCATTTAACATTAGATTAATTTAGAATTAGGCTTTATAAGTTGTTTCAATTTATTTTTTACAGGATTATCACGGTCTCATGACATGAGATTTGAATTTAACAAGTGAACCCGTGTTGATCTAATATACTGTTGTTTTAATATTTTAAAAAAATATCATTTTAAATATATATTTTTTCTAATCAAATTATATTTTTACTGATTATATATATTATTTGAAACTCACAAAATTAACTATATCATATGATATTAACCTCTATAACGTTTTAAGTTTTTTAACCAGAAAACATGAGCACTTGAATATTTTTTTTATATTCGAATCCACGGCATAGCCTGTAACAATAATCTAGTAAAAGTCACTCAAATGCATTGGTTTATCTTTGCGTTTCAAATTTCAAACGGAAAATATCATCTTTCCTATATAAAATAAATAAATAATCATTTTAACAATATTCATTCATCTCATCACGTGCAAGGCAAGTGTGAAAACCATTCGGTGGCACTATAGAACTGTAGATCGAAAAAAAACCGCAGCAGCAAAGATATCTACAAGCAAAGCAAAGCAAAGCTAAGCTAAGCTCAGAAGTCGACAATAACACAAAAATGGGAGTGGAGAAACAAGTTATCAGACCCGGAACTGGTCCCAAACCAACTGCTGGTCAAAACGTGACCGTTCATTGCACTGGTTTTGGTTAGCTAGCTCTTTTTTTGGACAAAACCCTATTTTTATTTACTTATTTTGATTTGCAAGTTAGGAAGTCTATTGCTTTCTGTCTGGTTACTGATAAAATCTATGAAAGTATAGAGACTTGGGATTTGAGTTTTACAATATTGTGAAAGTTTGGTTTTTTCTATATGGGTTTTTGAGATTGTTATCGGGTGTGCCTTTTAATTCGTGGAATTATTAGGGCTAGATGTTGTAATTTAGGGTTTCTCGAGGTGGGTTTTGTGAGTTTGAGTTGAGGGAGAAAAAGTTTTGATTTTTTTTTTTTTGGGGGGTGGGGGGCTTAGTAGAGAAGCATGGAGTGCGAAAGAGCTTAATAGTTATTGGGTGTGTTTATTGTTTGGTGAAAGGATTGGGTTAGATGTTATAATATAAGGGTTTTTTGAGTCGTGTTTGTGATTTGAGTTCAAGGAGGTGAAGAAGTTCTCATTTTTTTTTGTGGGTTAGGGAGATAATGCTTGAAGAGTGAAATAGATTGCTTCTGTATTATTGAATAAAGAATTAAAATACAGGAGTGATGTTTGTTGTTTTTTTATGCAGGGAAAAATCGTGATCTCTCACAGAAGTTTTGGAGGTGAGGAGGATTGTGTTGTTTTATTTTGTTGCAATTGGAAACTTTTTTATTCGAAAAATTGTATTCTTTGTTGTAGGCTTGCTATTTGTGGAGTTGAATTTTGTGTTTCTTATTTGTTTGTTTGATTGTTTTATTTCAGCACCAAGGATCCAGGGCAAAAGCCTTTCGCGTTCAAAATTGGCCAAGGATCTGTCATAAAGGGTAGGAGCCTGCTATCATTGTGTTTGCTACAAATAACAATCTTTTCGTTTACTTTCATTCAGTGAAAATAAGCAAGGGTTTGACTATAGGATCATGTGTACTTTTTAAAAGCTATGTTGATGAATAGTAGTAGCTATTTGCTTTCTCTATTTCTTCCCCTCATGATTTTAGTGGTGATGTGAACATGAAAACAATTGACCCTGAGATGGAAGAAATGAAGAAAATTCTAACAATTAGCTGATGCCAGTGCTTGTTTCCCTACTTCGCTCTTCATTCTGCCTTTTCTTTTGTGGCCACTAACTCCTCTTTTCTTGATATAGGAAGATTTGCAGATTTTTTCTGGCTATTCTTTTTTGTTGATGAAATAGTACACATGTTAGGTGCACTGAGTATATTTTTCTAAACAAGAAAATTCTTGCATTACCAGAAATTTTACTGTGTGCTTTACGGAGGAAATGAAATGCCTATTTCTTGATAGATCCAACTGCATGCTTTCTTTGTGTATTCAATTTCATTACAGCCTTGTAGTTTTCATTGGTTATAAGCATGTTACGTATCAACTATCAAGTTAATAGAATCGCTGCTTTAGATGGCCAATTTGCCTCTGTTTGTAAATGCTTAATAGGATATGTTTTGATGAACTTATTATCCCATTCAATTTATTGCAGGATGGGATGAAGGTGTCATGGGAATGCAAGTGGGAGAAGTTGCTCGCCTGCGGGTATTTCCTTATTATTCTGTATTTTTTCAATGCCACCAATAAAACAGTCTCTCATGCATCAAGTGAAATAAGAATCACCATTTTGTGGTTCCAGTTGAATTATTGTTGGCAAAGGCACGGAACACAATGTTTCTGTGATCGCAGAAAAATCTTAAAAGTGTCACTTTGCCTTGTTTGAGCATACGGATTGATATTGTTTGAAATATGTATTTTCATGTAGCTTGCAATTCTAATAGTATCTAGGGATACTTTCCAAATAATTGAAAATTGTAGGAAATCAATCCTCTCTATTCAAATCACTTACCATCATATTATGTAAAAATAAAAATAATCATGCTTTTTTCTTTTCTTCCTCCTTCACATTCACTGTGGCTCACCACTCACCCATTTCCTTGCTCTGAGCGAGTAATTCTGAGATTTTGTTGCAGGTTACAGTTACCCTTTACTTTTTTATTATTATTTGTTTCAATATTTGTTAAAATTAAGAAACACTCCAATTGCTGAAACTTTTAACATTTTTCCATCTATACTCTGATCCTTTGAACTGCTTACAAATAGCTACAGCATACTTATGTAAGCATGCTCCTTGATAGATCAAGAATTGGATTGTGTTGCTCTCTAAAGTTTCTATTTCTAACGACAAATGATCTTGAATGATTTTTCAGTGTTCTCCTGACTATGCTTATGGAGCTGGTGGATTTCCAGCTTGGGGAATACAACCAAACTCGGTCCTGGATTTTGAGATTGAAGTCATAAGTTTGGAGTGAGTAAATCGTGGGAGGAGGCTATTCTAAATAACATGTCATAGACATGAATATTATCTCCCAGCGTTTGATGAACATGTAATATGTTTAAGATGGAGCTATTTACTCTTGTTCTCTTACTAGGAACAAGGTTTGTAGCTTGGTTAAACATTTCATCATCTTGAAATGAGCATGATTTGGTGCCAAGCATTATGAAGCACTCAGTTTTCTCATGTTTTATGCTTTGTTTCGTGCCACCATATGACCAGATAGCTTGTGGAATTGATTAGTGGTATATGAGCACCATAACATGCTCTTTAATCAAACAAGTAATTGGCATCCTTGCTTGCGTTCACCCCTACAGCAAATAGACACCGATGTAAAACTCAGTAGTGTTATGTTCTGTGTATCTTGCCTTGAAAAAATTATGCTAAAGCGCTGGATCTAAGATAGCTTCTGTTTGATAATGTATTTAGTTGGGGTGAGTCAGTATTATCTGCTTATGTGTTTTTTATTGTTGGTATTGTTTTGGAGATTGTTTTTTAAAAGTATTTTTTATTTAAAAATATATTAAAATAATTTTTATTTTCCAGATTTTTCTTTTTATTTTTGACACTAGTACATCAAAACTATATAAAAACATTAAAAAAAAATACCAATTTAATATTGTTTCAAGTTGAATGTACTTTTTAAAATTACCTAAACCACAAAAATAAACAATGTGTTGGCGAAATCAAATAACAGGAAAAAAAGAAGAAGCAATTTTGGTTTTCTGGCGAGTCTTGATCTGAGGCAAGTTTCTTAAATGGAACGGAGTTTTGTTAGGGTCAAGACCTCTGATCTCTAGCAGTGACCTTCACATGACACATCAGTATCAGCCCTCCTCTCACTGGCAAACGCGCACAAACGCAGAAAAAACAAGAGACTTTCTGTGATATTGTCAACAATCCTCGAAAATTGCTGGTTGTTGGGCTGGTCTGAGTTTTCAAACAAAGTGGACAATTTCAACCAAAAAGTGCCGCAGCTGAAATGAGATGTGGCAGGTAGCACAGAGGACAAAACACAGAACATTTCCAATAAATAAGCATCCCATATAATTCCACAAGTGGCACCCCCCTTGTCAAGTTGAATTGTATGGCATACTTTTAGCTATTTTGAAGTCAGTCAAACCGATACTGCCGATATCGGTCACAAAAAATCACCTTTGAACAAGCAAGCACACCAAGTAGTAGAGCACAGTCAACGATATCTGGAAGTGAGATAGCCGCGTCCAGGAGTCAAGAAGGTCTCTATGTTCTTTCCCTTCTCTCATTCGACTCTCTGTATATAAACATGGATGATCCTCTTAACACTCATCAACACATCGCAGCTCACTTCTTTCTCCCATAATCACTTTCTTCAATTCTCTGTAAGAATTCCCAATTAATTCAACTCTTTGTTTGATCAATATATCAGCCTTCGAAAATTCCATTAGAAATCATAACATGGGTTTGAAAGGTTTTGCTGAAGGTGGTATTGCCTCCATCATTGCTGGAGCTTCCACACACCCTCTAGATTTAATCAAGGTCCGGATGCAACTTCAAGGTGAATCCCACATCCCAAATCCATCTGCCTTACAATCCTATCGCCCTGCTTTTGCCTTGAGCTCTGCTGCCAACATATCCTTACCAACCACCCTAGAAGTCCCTCCTCCACCCCGTGTTGGACCCCTTTCCATTGGTCTACGTATCATCCAATCCGAAGGTGCTAATGCCCTTTTCTCCGGTGTCTCCGCCACCATACTACGCCAAACCCTATACTCCACCACTCGTATGGGCCTTTATGATGTCCTCAAACATAAATGGACTGATTCGGATACTAATAACATGCCACTTGCACGCAAGATAGTGGCTGGATTGATCTCCGGTGCTGTCGGGGCGGCAGTTGGTAACCCTGCAGATGTGGCAATGGTTCGTATGCAGGCTGATGGGCGTCTCCCTATTGAACAACGTAGAAACTACAAGAGTGTTGTGGATGCCCTAGGTCAAATGTCAAAGCATGAGGGTGTTGCCAGTTTATGGCGCGGTTCAGGTCTTACAATCAATCGTGCAATGATTGTGACTGCATCACAGCTTGCAACATATGATCAAGCCAAGGAGATGATTTTGGAGAAGGGTTTGATGAATGATGGGATTGGGACCCATGTTACGGCAAGTTTTGTGGCTGGTTTTGTTGCTTCTGTTGCTTCAAACCCCATTGATGTGATCAAGACTAGAGTTATGAATATGAAGGTTGAGCCCGGAGTGGAACCACCTTACAAGGGTGCATTAGATTGTGCAATGAAGACGGTCAGGGTAGAGGGTCCTATGGCCTTGTACAAGGGGTTTATCCCTACAATTTCAAGGCAAGGACCTTTTACTGTAGTGCTATTTGTCACGCTAGAGCAAGTTAGGAAATTACTTAAAGATTTCTGATTATTACTTGTGATGTGTTCAACTAAAAATTCACATATATTTATTGATTTATTTGTTCAACTTCAATTATATATTGGAAGCAATATAATTTTTATTCTCCTTCACGATTTGTCTAAGAGAGTGGTAGAACATGAGTGATGATCATGAACAATAGCCAGCTATGGTTATGCAATACAATTCCTCAGATCATGATGATCAAATGCTAGATTCTAAACTTGGCTTCTTAGCTCTTCCTTCATGCTTGAAAGACCACTCACCTCATCTTCACCTCCTGGGCTCATGGCTAAAAGTTTGCTAGACCTCAGCAGTCACAGTTCCTAAGGCATCTATATATATGATCAGAAGTGGGCCTTAATTAACAGCGACATATGGTTCTCCAGGATGCTACAACGAAGCTCATCGTTGCTAGCTTAAGCTGCTGAGGGTTTCCTGATCATCAGATTAAAGATGAAAATACAGCAAGATATGATCATAATGACAGATTGGAGCATAGTTAGATTTTACGCCCATTATACAGCCTGCAAGGAGGGATGTCCCAAGACGAGTTCAGCAATCATTCATTTTCACTCTTCACTCCTCATGGTTTAGCCGCTCTCTCACCAGCCATTTTGCTGGGCCAACTTCTCTTCTACAGCAAGATTTCATTAGCGACATGAGCTAGAAATATTCAGCTCTCGTGGTTTGAACAATGATGCTGCATTATATCCTTGTTGCACGTGAATCAATATGCTGAAACACAGTATTATTGTCGGGTAGTTCTACACCCAAGTAAAAGTTTGTCTAGCACAATTACAATTATTTTTTATATTTAATCACTTCATTTCACTTACTAGATCTAAATATTCATATTCATCGGAAAATAAGTATTAAAATTTGTTCTTAACTATTTACTTATTAAATTAAGATGAATTATCTTATTCTGTCCCTCACAATCTTTACTTATAATCGTTCAATGATATAAAATAATACAACAATTGTAAAAAAAAGAAAAAGAAAAAAAGAAAATCACCCATCAAGCATGGAGATCAAAACCTTTATCATGAGACTAAGTGGTGATGGTATTATGGTAGGAAAACTAGATGAGAGTGGGTCAATAACAATAATTTCTGTTGAAATATCCCCATCAAACTCTTGCAAGTTGCAGCCTGAATTTGACAACTTTAATTTACCATCCTACTATTATATTATATTAAATTAAATTAAACAAAAACAAAATCATTATAGTTAAACTTATAAAATATTATTCATTGAGATATTATTATTTGTTTTTTCCCTCTCAATTTAACCTTTTAATAATGGATTAGTTTGTTAAGTTAATACGAGTTTACTCATTTTATTTTTTTAATTATACTTGTACTTATAGCTATTAAACATTACCCTATTCTCTCATCCGGAATTAGTTGATTGCCAATAAAAGTTATGAAATACAACCTTGCTTGCTAAGGCCTGCAATGGGAAAAAAGTTTACCTAATCAGTCGAATGCTAAATTATTCTATTTGCCGGACACTTAACAATAAAGATTCAATTTGGGGAAGGAGGCAAGGTGTATGATTAAGCACTAGATTAATATAATATAGTATAGTATAGTATAGTATATACCTTTTGAATTATATTTTACCAAGGCTTTTGCTAAAAAAATAACATGGTATTTATATACATGAGCACCTCTTTCGTCCTCCACTACAAAACATCAAGTATCACACAGGAGCCATATGCCCGTCTTATCATCACCTTCGAAAACCCCATTTGCTTACATTGAATCAAGTGGATTACAACATTATATTGACTCATTACACGCATTTATACCTTTTTTATTCAACATCAAATATAGATTATATGGGTACTTGAATCACTACGAATAATTGTTTTTGTTTTTTAAAATATAATTTCATATCGTTTTAATATGTTGATATTAAAAATAATTTTTAAAAAATAAAAAAAAAATATTATTTTAATTTATTTCTAAATAAAAAATACTTTAAAAAATAATATTTTTATTCCAGTAAATATATCGAGAAAAGCAAATTCCAGCTAAGGGATACGTGGGGCCATATTTTAACATCGAGGGCCTAAAGTTGGTAGTGTTTTTTCCCTCAGGAGTGGGAGGAAAATGATGACCACTACATAAAACGTAGACTGTTGGGGATTCGAGAAAGGGAGTCGAACTTTACCAAACTATA
>Ga0307517_10013455_pt1 | contig 11101 bp, 9 predicted proteins | sample 23_EM_MG_FD_194515 | JGI IMG/M metagenome (GOLD analysis project Ga0307517, IMG submission 194515) | Populus trichocarpa ectomycorrhiza microbial communities from riparian zone in the Pacific Northwest, United States - 23_EM | ecosystem: Host-associated > Plants > Roots > Unclassified | place... | reverse complement strand
AAAAAAGAGTGATAACAGGTCATGAGCTTACCTATTCTACTGGAAAAAAACCAGGGAAACTTGACATTTTGTTAAAATAGCCTTATAGTACGCATCTATTTTCCCTCGTGAGCCTTAGAATAGCATAACTTCAGTAACCACCGCACGAGAACAATTTGTTTCACCTATCTTTTTCTCTATAAAAGCAATATTCATTCATGTATAATTCCTCGAACACCAAGAGTAATCAAAGATAAAAATGGCAAAGAGTTTCACCATTGCTGCCTTCGTTCTTTGCTTCTCCTCCCTTCTCATCTCTGCCCATGCAGCAGATTACTTGGATGTTGAAGGCAAGGTCTACTGTGACCCTTGCCGCGTTGAGTTCCAGACCAAAATCAGCGAGGGAATACCAGGTAAAGGGAGTAGTTAATGGTTTAATTAGTATATGCTGATCAACCTAACGATAAAGATATTCTCGGCTTTTATATTCTTGAAATGATTCAAAATCGCTAACTCTTCTTGTTATGTATATGTCCATGCAGCTGCTAAGGTGAAATTGGTATGTAACAACCGTGACAATGGCACTGAGACATATACCGTGGAGGGTGCAACTGACAACAGCGGCACATACCGCCTCCCCGTGGCGGGAGACCATGAGGATGATATCTGTGAGGTCAGGTTGGTGGAGAGCTCCAGACCCGATTGCAATGAACCATTCCGGAGCATTGATTCTGCCAGGATCCTCCTCACCAAGAACGTTGGAGTGGTGGATAAAACTCGATATCCCAATGCTCTTGGGTACATGAAGAAGGAGGCTCAACCAGAATGTGCAGATGTGCTCAAAGAAATGGGTTTCCTTCCTCTTGAGGTTTAAATTATTTAATCAAATCATCATCATTGCTCTTCCGCCTCGCCTGGATAATAAGATTTCACATGTAATGTCATTTTTTTTAATTTCTGCTGTATTTTTTATATGGACAAATGTACACCAATGATTCAATGGAACTATAACAATTTGTTCTGATTTCTTTCTTTGAGTTTCAAGCCCTTGCTTTCTTTTTAATTTTTTAGCAATTTGTGAGCAAAACAACCATGCTATTGAAATATATTACAAGCCTGTAGAAAAGGCAAGGATCTTTCAAAAATTTGCGATGTGATGTTGAGTTTCCTAATGGCAAATCCCTGTCAAGGTTTGGGTTTGTAGTCTGCCCGAAATTAAAGCAATTTATGGTAACCATTTTTTTTCATTTTTGTACTTGAACTTTCTTTTTAATTACAACTTTCAATGCCTAATTAATGACGAATTTATTAAAATTTGTTAAGGACAAAAAAATTCAACAATAAAGGACCAAAGACAGGAGAAATTCTGTAGCGAGTTTTAAATTAGATAAAAAAAATGTTAGTCTCCTTAATTTATTTTCTTAATAGTTCAGTTCATGTGTTTGAGAAGAAAAAAAAAGTTGCATAAAAATAATAAAATAGAGAAAGTTGGTGAATGATTATTTTTTCAATGACGAAACTCATTATTCTTGATGTCAATCATTTGACAAGAAAACTTTAATGGTAATGGTTTTTCCTCTAAAAATGTTTGAAAAAATAGATTGGACACAGTTTGCATTTATTTTATTCACTTGATTTATTTTTTTAGTAATATTGAGGTGTTTTAGGATTGGTAAGTGGTTTATGAAAGTTTTTATTGTGTTTTTTGAGATGTTTGTAGGTGGCTTGAAAAATGAATTTTTAGGCACCCATCTTGATTTCTCAATAACCATGGTGGTGACTGGATTTTGAGCAACAGTAGAAGACATGTCGCCCGTTGTATTTTTTGAGTAATTTTTTGTCTACTAGAAAAATATTAGCTCGGACTGGATTTTTTTTTACAGAAAAACACACCGTTGTCATGTGTTTTGATTACGGTCTAAATGCACATTACTGTTTGTGAGACCCATGACCATCTACGGTTAAACCGCAAGACAACCAAAAGCAACTTCAAGCTGCTTTTTGTGCTGAGTTGTAAACTATGTTTATAGACACAGTAAACAGAGGCGCGGAAGAAGAAGAACATAAACAGAGCAATGAATAGTGCACAGTGAAGAGTAGCTCCCTCAATTCACCACTGACCTCTACCGTCTCCACTTCTCTTCGTCTTCCCCTTCCCCTTCCCCTTCTTCTTCGTCTTTTGCATTCTCCACTGTTCACGTTGCATGTGAACAGTGGAGAGCAGCTCACCCCCAGCCTCCGCCATTTCCACTGTCAGCCACTCCTCTTCCCCTTTCCCTTCCCCTTCCCCTTTCCCTTCCCTTTCTCTTTCGTCTTCTGCATTCTCCACTGTTCACGTTACATGTGAACAGTGGAGAGCGTCTCCACTGTTCATGGCCAGACCGGGTTCGACCCAAACCTAAATACTCAGTGTCTGGTACGACCTAGTAAAATAAAAAAATCCAAAAAATTTCTAAGATATTGTGTTTTATTTGAAAAACTAGTGTTTAACATTATTCAATGACACTACATAATTATATTAGAAAAAGATTGCATGATGATGTAGCATTTGTAGAATCGCAACCCAATAATTTTGTTCCTGATGATATTTTACCTGATGTGGTGATATTTTACCTGATGCAGTGATATTTTACCTGATGCTGATGCACACTCAAGAAGCCATGAAAACTGTAGTCCTTGTCGGATGGATTTCGTACGTGATAGAATTACAAATAGTTTAATGGAACAATAAAAAATACTTTATGTAAAGTATTGTTTATTTCATGATATAATAGCAGTAGTTAAATCTACAATATTTCAAATAAAAACCATCAATATTAATTATGGGTGAGCAAAAAAACTGAAAAACTGATTTAATCAAGAAAACCGGGAAAAAATAACAAAAAAACCGAACCGTGAAAAACAAACCGATTAGAATTTTGAAAAAATCGACCGGTTTGGTTTCGGTTTTATAAGCCTGAAACCGAAAAAACCGAATCGAACCCAAACCGAAAAAACCGGAAAAAAACCGAGCCAAACCGGAAAAAAACCAAGCCAAACCGAAAAAACCAAGCCAACCCAGTTTGAACCGGTTTTTTTTTTCTAAAATAACTGAACTGAAACCGGTCGGTTTGAACCAGTTCCGGTTCGATTTTGGTTTTTTTAAAAAAACCCGGTTTGGTTACTTTTTTTTTTTATAAAAACTGAATCGAACCGAAAATGATCACTCCTAATATTAATATATGTTTTTTTAGTTATTTTATAACCTTAATTTGAAAAGTATTCTTAACCAAACACATTAAACTACTTTTTGTTTAACCTTAATTTCAACTACAGTTTTAACTAAACATATATGTTTCTAAACCAGTCTCAACTAAAAATAATTTTTATATAAAACAATTTTTTTCAAATTACAATAACTACCATAATACCAAACACGCTTTGAGTGTTTGGCATTACAACCAAAACAATGTTTATTTAAAATTTAATTTTTTTTAAATTAATATTTTTAAATTATTTTAATATGTTAATATTAAAAATAAATTTTAAAAAATTAAAAAAAATATATTTTAAAAAGGTCTTCTTTTGAAAGGTATCTTTAAATTATAAAAAAGCAGCAACAGCTTGCATATAAAGAGTTTCAATATATTTTTTTATTTCGTGTTTAGTGAGAGAATCTGTTAAAAGAACAGAATAGAAAAGAAAAACTCTTTCTCTCTCTAAGAAAACCCTTGAGAAGAGTAGCGTCGTTTGCAATCGACCTCCACAACAAAAATGGCCAACAGTAATCTCCCTCGTAGAATCATCAAGGTATGTCCTCCGATCCATCGCTTTCTTTCTCTCTGTTTGGTTTCCATTTTTAAGGAAAAATCGAGTACGCTCTCTCTAATTTTCATTTATTGCTCTATTTGATTCTTGGTTTCCAAGATTTTATTTTTATTTCGTTATTTTTAACTGTGATCTAACAGGAAACTCAACGTCTTCTCAGTGAACCAGGTGGGAAGTTGACTCTTTTTTTTTTTTAACTCAGTAATAAATTATGGTTTTGGAGTAGTGATTTGTTTGTATGAAACTTTGAGAATTATTATTATTTGTGTGAAACTTTGATTATTATTATTATTATTATTATTATTATTATTATTATACTCTGCTAGTCATCGTTTGCTAATTTTTGTGATTTACTGATACCACCGGCAGCTCCGGGAATTAGTGCTTCACCTTCTGAGGATAATATGCGATATTTTAATGTCATGATTCTTGGCCCAACGCAATCTCCATATGAAGGTATTTTTTTTTAATAATGTAGAAATGATTATTCAAAACTATGATTTTCTATTGATCATCATGCTTTAAGTTTTTCCCCTTTAATGTTTTAGCTTTGAATTTCCATGTGGAAGAGCAAAGTTGTAAAATGGGTTGAAATTAATCGAAGTATCACTATAGTGCCTAAACTCTGTTGTGTTTCTTTTGGCATTTGGTGCTTTGAGTCTCATCCATCTGTATTTTGCTAATCCAATAGCTCTTCATGTGGAATTGAGTGCTGCTAATCATCTTAAACTATGTGGCTGTATGGTCCAACCCCAGCTAGTTGGGTTATGAATGCTTGAACTCTTTGCTCTTCAAGATATTGTTGATAATTTCTGTGTGTGAAATTGGGATTTCGTAATCATTTTGTCCCTTTATCATTGTGTATTCTTTTCTAATTATTATTTGTAGTGTAATTAAACTAAACAAGATCCAGCAATTTGAATGGATAACAGTGCTTGATTAAGAGACTGCACTAGAAACGGGAACTTATCATGTCTTCTTCCATATTTCCCTTTGTGCATATAATAATGCTTGTACTTAGTGATAATGAAAGTTCATAGTTGACTTGAAACAAATTTCCTATTGCATATTGCAAGCTCATGGAAATGTGATTACTAATTAGTTCAATCTATTGCTAAGCTAAAATTGAGGTTGGGCCATTTGGTTGCTCTTACACGCACGCACGCACACACGCACTTGATGTAGTATACAGTAGATTCAGTTATTTATGAGCATAACTTGCATCATTGCTGTGTGCTGATTTTTTTGATGTAAACTGTGTGGCATGCTGTTGGATTATAATGTAAGCAAGGCCATGGGAGCTGGAGATCTCTAAGTACATCATGTGGCGTGTAAATCCACAGTATATCACAGTAAGAGGGATAGACTTGCATCCTTTGTGATATGGCTAGTATGAGACAGTGTTTCAAATAGTCATTGTGTTTATACTGTTATATACTGTGTATTACGTTAATTTACTCTACGAGCAGTTACTAATGTGGTGTTGAGGTGAAGACTCTTGTCAGAGTTGAGACAGGTGGTGGCTAATAACGACTGGTTCTTGCTTATCGGGACTTGAATTGGCTTTTAGACTGATTTGGTTCAGGACTTAATGTTCATGCAATGGATTATTTTAGCTGTATCTCATTACTTTGCATGCTCAGATGCCAACCAGTGGCTAGGGTATTGCTTTCATTCAGTATTTTAAGCATCAGTTTCTGAAGCATTGTTTATGAATTATTAAAACAGAAAAAGTTCTTGTTACATTCAAAGAAGCATTGCCGAATTTCCCTTGCAAGACGATTAATCATTTTTCTCCAGTGCTTAGAACTTCCAGGAATAGTTAAGCTACCATTTATGATACTGCAGAATGGTAGGTTAGATGAGAGGTGCCCCGTGCATGTCTTTGAGAATTTCCTTTAATGTTAAGTAACTTTTGTTTGGCTTTTTATAGGGTTGAGTTTGAGAGAAATGATTGTGAAGTGGATGAATGCAGTTATTGAATTTCATTTTATTTTGCTATTTGCTTGGTCCACTAAACTGTTTAAAATGTTTTGGAAAGAAAATCTTATTTTCCTCCATATCATGTTAATCTCCTTTCCTTGCAATTATTTTGCATGCCTGTTTTGATGTGTGCCTTGGTTGTGTTCTTTGTTTAGGAGGGGTTTTCAAGCTGGAATTATTTCTGCCTGAAGAATATCCGATGGCCGCACCAAAGGTACCTCAAGTTGGTTTTTCCATTGTGATGCTTTCCCAAAATCTCACTTTTATGTTATATTGGATGCTGAATTACAAATAAATGAGAATTTGTTTTTGCTAGAGTTTAGAATGTGTAGCACTTAGTCTTGGGGATTTGTTTTTGTCTCACTTTTTTTTCTCATAATATTGAATTTGCATATATTTTGAAATATTTTAATGCATTTCTTAGTTGTTTGGTGCTTGATTTATCCAGATGTCTCGTCTTCTTTTATTTTATCCTCTTAAACACATTTTGTAAATAGATGGTAGGGGATATAGCACTATATCCATTGTTCCGAAGTGTTTGTCATAGATTCTTAAAATTTAGGATCAGGGTGGTTAGACTTGGAAAACAACATTTTGGGTTGAATAAGCATAGTGTTGGGATAACTTATTAGGTTGGTCGACCCCCCGTTAATTATTTGGGTGGAATAATAGCATGTGGATTTTGTAATAAACATGTCTACATGAGGTTTGCTTGGTCTGTTATGCGTGTTTTGACCCTTGTGAAACCCAAAAATGGAGATACGCTGGGAACAACCATTGTTATCTATTAATAAGTTGATATAATTCAGACCTGAGTGACCTGGCCTATATGGACAGTAAATTTTTCAAACAAGTGAAGCATTTTTTTTACTTGTAGTTTAAACATTTCTCTAGCATCTTAGCCTAGTCAATGTAATTGAATTGGTTAGTGGTGTAGTTTTGAATTCAACGTGAAACCATACAAATCAGGCAATTTTAGACTTTTAGTATTGCCTGCTTATCTTAACATGGTCTAGTTTACAAAAGTCATCATATACTGCTTCTTTTGGTACCTGCAGACTGTCACACTCTGCATGTATCTCCAATCTTTTGTTGATGCACATTCTTAAGCAATGTCTGTTTATGCCAGGAGTTCTCAACTGTAACTTGTTTATCATAATTTGCTGCAGCATTTTTTCCTGTTTTTCTTATTATTATTACTCTGTTACAGGTTCGATTTCTGACGAAAATATACCATCCTAACATCGATAAGGTAGGCCCTATTACCCCTGCTTCTCTCTTTTTTAGGTTTAAGACTTGTTATTTCGTTTCTCCAACACTGCAAGTTTCTTATGTAGCTTGGAAGGATATGCCTTGACATTCTGAAAGACAAATGGAGTCCTGCTCTTCAGATACGAACCGTACTTTTGAGGTACAATGAGCTGCAATTTAATATTGTCAAGCTTTTTATTGAGATTAACCCCATGTTGAAACTTGTGGTAGTAAGCACTCATGTTTTGATTGATTGATCAACTGATCCCTATCAATTTAGGGACTGATGAACTAAACATTAAAAGATTTTAACGTACTTTTACTTTTACTATTTCTTTTCCCACTCCATTTCCACTGAAGAATTAACTGCCACTGTGAGGGGAAAATATGAAATGAGTTTTATAGGAAGAGATATTTGATATGCTAGACATGAGAGTATTTAATTTTCTAATGTTGGGTTTGATAGCATCCAAGCACTTCTTAGCGCCCCAAACCCCGACGATCCACTTTCTGAGAACATTGCAAAGCATTGGAAAACGAACGAGGTAGAAGCTGTTGAGACAGGTAATGTTGATATTTCCAATTATTAAGTTCATGCCAGTTTCTCTGGAATTTACCTTCCTCAAGCTTTATAATAACAACGCTAACAGGCGTGTTGGTTTAGTCCTGATATTTTATTGCAAACTACTGTTGAACTCTGCAGCTAAGGAGTGGACCCGTTTATACGCAAGTGGTGCATGATTATGTAAACTTCCCTTCAAATGACATGGGATGTATGCTATTGACTTGATTTGAATGGAAATTTGGAAGAAATGATGTTTGAACAAGTTATAATCTAATATTTTTCAAAGCTTCCAGATGCTGCATGTTAAATTGTTCTGTTGTTGGAAACATGTCTTTGTGAACTTGTATGATCAGATAAGATGTGTTATTTGTATCTCCGTGTCGCTCTGCATCTGTCTCAATCTCTCAAATGCAAATTTTATTAACTTTACCTTATCTTGAAGAATCTGAACCCTGGTAGCTATGGTAAAGAAAATTGATGTGCGTGAACATGGAGTTGATGTGTGGATATCGATCATTTAAATTTCCTCCAAATCAACATTAGTATAGCTTTTCAAATGCAGATCTTTTCCTTGATAACATGATAAATAATGCTTTCTAGACACTTGAGTATTCTCTTCACTGTTTTTCAATGTGCTTGTCCTGGGTCAGATTGATATCTAGTTACTAGACCAATGGCATAACAAATATCATGCTTGTATACATCATAGCATATCAAACTTTCAACTGCACTAGCATAAGGAACTTCGCACATTTGCTCTTTTTATTATTATTTTTTTTTTGTGGAGTCTTGGGACATAGTTTTTGACCCAAGGCTTCGCCCTTTAAAATAGAAGTGTTTATGATTTTGTAAATCTATCATATTAAATTGCTCAAGATTTTTCCAAATGTACAACTCTTGTGAAAGAGAGAGTTACTTTCATGTTGTGCATACCTCTTAGCTGCCATGGCATCTTAGCTGGGCAGGTTAATGGCTCCTTCTAACCATACGTAATAACTATAAAAGCTTACCTTTCAACTTCATAATAATGATGAGGAGTGACATTGTGACTTTTTCATAGTAGTTGAGATTGGTACGTCGACAAATCAATTTTATTGCTCCTCCTGCTTGAACCAGCAACCATCGATGGATTCACTAATTTATTATCTCTCAAATTTCTCCCACTTGGAAGTGAATCCAGTAGAGTCTATTTAGCAGAAGCAATTTCTTGTTCATCTATGAATACATGTCCTTTTAACTATTCAAAATATCTTATAAAGATATATTTCTTCTTTCTAGTACCTAATTTTTCATCTTTATGGGAAGAATGATGAATATAAATAGCACAACTCTAAAGTTTCAAAATACTTAGGTTTATGTTTTGTCTATAACTCTTGAAAAAGTTGTGAGGGACTTAATAGGCGCACGATAATGCATCACTTTAATATGTGATTGGAAATTTTGTTTGTGTCATCATGGACCTAATCATATCAGGAAGGGTTCTATTTTTTTTCTTTTTTCCTGTATCATCATTTTGTTATTGTGTTTAAGAAATAGTCAATTGTCATTCTATTCTTTTTTCATGACATAAATCTCCAAATTAATCAGATAAATATTTACATTCTTGAATAGTTTTTTAATGCTTTTATTTTCTTATTTAATTGATTCTTAAATATATTTTATAGAGTAACTTAGAGTTTTAAATTTATGAGATATTAAAAAGATATAATCATACCAACTAAAATCATCTATAAATATAATGAAATAAATTGCCCTATTCCTTGCCCATATATTTATTGGACCATGATGTCAAAATGAATTAATTGCAATGAAAATTCGGCCCTTGTACCTTTTCTAATTGATTTTCTTATACTTTTTTCAGTTAGACAATACTTATAAGTAAACAAATTTACTTTGTTAATATTTTTCAATAAACCATCCTTGGTTAATTTATTTAGTTGTTGTTGATTTATATGACCTAGCATAGTATGTATTCACATCCTTCCAATTAACTATAAACTAAAAGGCACCAGCTTTTTACTGCGTGAATCCATGGTGAAAGGCTGATTTTTTCCTTGGTGAGCAAGGTTAGCTTTAGGGGTAGATGTGTTTTTTTCATGGGACTTGTCAATAATTACATTAAAAAGGGTGTTAAGTAATAATTTCATGTTTTTTCTATAGTATAATTACTAATAACCCATAAAAAAAAATTCCTTTTGGTTCAGAGGCTTTTCGGGTTTTTTCTATTGGTTTGTGCATGTCAATTGCTTAAATGTCCCTAAAAAATAAGGTCTCTCTACTATGGATTCAAGGTCATTTTAGATTTTTTACTATGGTTTTTTTGTAATTCTTTTATGGGGTTAGAGGTGATTTGTTATTTTAATATATATAAATTAATTTTAAATTCAAAAGGCTGCTAGCGCCCATACAACACTGAATGTTGTTGTCCGGGGCTGCATTCGATATGTCTCACCACCTTCGGCACGGTGGTGAGGTGCATGTTCGCCGATAGAATGTGGAGGAGCGCCAGCAAGGAGTTTTTCCCTTCATTCCTCTTTTCCCTCTCTCCATCTAGAAAAACATGTTGGTCTTCGCAAAAAAACAAAAAAAGTCTAGTTATTTATTTGTTAAGTTAAATTAGATACTTATTTTTTTGATTACAATGTATTTGGTCTTGAATCAGTTATTGAGTTAATTTGTTTTCTCAATTTCATCCCTTAATATTTTATTTTTATATCAGATTTGATCCTCATTCTTTTAATTGCAATGTATTTGATCTTGGATCATTTATTAAGTTAATGATTTTTTTAATTGCATCCCTTTACACTTTGTTTTTATATTAGATTTGGTCCTTATTCTTTTAATTGTGATGTTTTTTTTTGTCTTGAATCATTTATTGAATTAATTTGTCTTTGGATTTCATCCCTTGACATTTTATTTTTATATCAAATATGGTCCTCATTTTTTTATTGTTATTTTTAGTTATTCTTATCTTTTTCTTAATTGAAATTGTTTTTCAATTTCATCCCTTATGATTTGTTTTTTTTTTCTTTTTATGTCAAATTTGGTTCTGTTTCTTTTCAAATCTATATTTTTTAAATCACTTTTTTTAAAAAATAATTTCATATTTATCCTTAATTATTTTGGTTGGTTTAGAATTTTACATCGTTTTTTTTTTTTTTTGCATTTTATTTTGGGATTCGGCCTCATGATTTGTGTCATAAATTTTAAAGGTTGAATCGGGTTCGCTTCAGTTATTTTTAATTATTTTAAAATTTTTCATCCATTATCATTGAGTTCGTTAAAAATTGATTTTCTTTGTTTTTTATGTTTTGGATTCTTTTGTGAATTTGATTTTTCTTTTTTATTTTGCACTTAAATTCAATATCTTTTTATATTTAAGGTTTGGCATGATACTACTCGCGGGTTTTGACGACGTCACATAGTTTTACTGGTGCTTTGTTTTTTAATATTTGTTTTTCATGGATTTTTTTCCCGATTTCATCATTCTACAGTTCGATTCATGGAGTTTGAAGA
>Ga0307517_10013454_pt1 | contig 11102 bp, 9 predicted proteins | sample 23_EM_MG_FD_194515 | JGI IMG/M metagenome (GOLD analysis project Ga0307517, IMG submission 194515) | Populus trichocarpa ectomycorrhiza microbial communities from riparian zone in the Pacific Northwest, United States - 23_EM | ecosystem: Host-associated > Plants > Roots > Unclassified | place... | reverse complement strand
GTGCCTTTTGGGAGCATGAGCTGAGTCCGCCAGCCCTGTCTATAACAGGCAGTTTACAGGCTCCGCCAGTCTGTCTATAACAGTACAGTATAACTAAATAGGCTGGGAAAGTGATTTACAAAATGCTATCCTCGGGTACTTAATGTTCCGGAGAGTCTGCAACTCAACGGCCTCCGAAATGTATTCAATATCCACATGAGTCCTGGCTCAACAAGGTCATAGCTGTCTTCACTGTCTCTACTTTTAACCGTGACCCTACCACCACCACTAATATTCATACTAGTTCCACTGATACTTTGAACTGAATTACATTTGTAAAGTGCAGTGTCCTGCGACTATATATTGAAATTCGCCAGTGCGGTAATTGCTAACCACCGGTGCGGTAATTGCTAATCCACCGGTACAGTAATTGCTAATTCACCGGTGCGGTAATTGCTAACCCACCAGTGCGGTCATTGCTAACCCACTGGTGCGGTCATTGCTAACCCACCGGTGCGGTCATTGCTAACCCACCGGTGCGGTCATTGCTAACCCACCGGTGCGGTCATTGCTAACCCACCGGTGTGGTAATTGCTAATCCACTGGTGCAGTAATTGCTAATTCGCCGGTGCAGTAATTGCTAACCCACTGGTGCGGTCATTGCTAACCCACCAGTGTGGTAATTGCTAATCCACCGGTGCGGTAATTGCTAATCCATTGGTGCGGCAATGTGTTTCGCAAAACTGCAATACCACGGCAGTGCATTATGGAATTTGCCGGTGCGGAAAATGCTAATCCACCAGTGCTGAAATTTGATTTACAAAATGCTATCCCTGGGCATTTAATGCACTGGCGAGTGAACAATGGAACAGCCTCCGAAATGTATTCAATATCCACACCAGGCATAGCTTGACAAGGTCCACTTCTTGCACTTCGCTGTCTTAACTGTCTCTATTTTCAACCCTACTGCCGCCACTAATACTCATGCTAGTTCCAACGACACTTTGAACTGAATTTTATTTGCCAAATGCAATGTCCTGGTACTGTATATTGAAATTTGCCAGCGCCGGAAATGCTCTTTCACCAGTACAGGACTTTGTTTTGCAAAATGCAATCCCCTAAAGCTGTATTTGGACATTTCCCGGTGCAGCAAATGCTCATATGCCAGTACAGGAATCTGCACAATACCCCGTTCTGTATTCTGTATTTTGAAATTCACTGGTGCGGAAAATTGACAATGGAGCGGGGCCCGATATCCAAGATGCCGGGATAACCCTACCCCATACCCAAAAAATATGTACCGCATTGAGCACCCGCCAAACGGTAAATGCCTGACAATCCGCTGATCTGTCTTTAACAGTGCCTTGTGGGAGCATGAGCTGAGTCCGCTAGCCCTGTCTATAAAGGCAAGTTTACAACCTCCGCCAGTCTGTCTATAACAGTACAGTATAACTAAATAGGCTGACACGATATAACAGTAAACGACAGAGGGCACTATCAGATCACATGACACGATATGGTGGTAACATCGGACCCACAATGACAATATAGGGAATAGCACCATCAGATCACATGACACGATATAGGAAGGGAGGGAGACAATACAGAAGTGACATCGTACATACAATAAGGATTCTAATGTCCAGAAGGGTCGTGGAATTGAGAAACAGGAATACACTACACGATATAACAATACATGAGGCCGACAGAGCAGTACATTATCGACGATATAGCAAAAGGAACAAGAGCACTATCAGAGTACCATTGTATCACATGACACAATACGGCACTCGATGACGACGATATCGTGCAAGGGAAAGCAGCACTGTTGGATCACATGACACGATACGGCAGTGACATCGGACCCACAACGACGATATAGGAAAGCAGTGCAGAGCACTATCGGAGCACATGACACGATATAGAGGGAACATGTGACGATATAGGTGAGAGATGAGAGAAGAACAGAGATAAAACAACTGTAAAGTCTCGATTCTACCGCCCCCGACATGTCTATAATCGAGAAACACGAGGAAAACCGTGGATTTTAGTGACCCGGGGTCGGTACAATCGTGCACATGCACCGTATCGTGGCTTGGCAGGTACCCGATATTGGACCATCATCGACGGTTAAGATTATTAGTGTCAAATTGCTAATACCCCCTACCTAAAGGTAGTGGGAATTAATAGTATCTTTTGAAAGACGTTTATTCAAGGTGCTCTGCATGCCTTGAGGGGAAATATAGTACAAGTGTACTCAGAGATGCACAATCAAAATACATTTGTGTGTATAATTAAAGACCGATTTACTCTTCCGCCGATTGAGTCTCCAGCGCACATTTCTAAAGTACATCTCTTTATCAGTGGCCGTGATGACAAGCCAAAAACCAATAATACCTGTATGTGGACGGACGTCGGGATAATCCTGAGGTTTTCAGGAGTGTTAATCGCCTCTTTGAGTTCCTGCAAGGCTTCCGCAGGGAGTTGCCTGAAATAAATAAGTCAATCGACAAGGTCAGCCGAGAGTATTTGGCGTGGATACGGGATGTCCTCACTCTACCATGGTGATCTCTTTTTTTTTGAGCGAAGCCATGACAGTTGATGGATCGAGAATGAAATCTGATATGTAGGATTATAAAAGGACAGTGAGCATAGCACCTTGGAAAACTAACCAACACTGTAGCCATCAGGAATAGCACCGGTCTCCCTCACACTGGCAGGAACGGGAACTTCTTTAACGCCTTCGCCGTCTGCTGTAGCCTGAAACATGGTTGATTGAGTCGCGGCGATCTTGACATAGTCAGATGAGATGAACCTCTCCCGAGTGAGCAATGTGGCCATTGATGAAGATGATTTTGTGAAGTGAAGGGGTCTAACAGTTGGATATGAAGTGGTGGGGAGTCTGAGAGCCCGGTGACGTATTATTTGGAGCTTAAAGGCTTGTTGATACAGTTCGAGTCTGTACAACCCGTGTGCAGAGCGATAACCTATCAGTGGTAATCAGGAGGTGAGTGCGCATGCGGTGATGAGTGCGCATCGACATATGGAACTCACTTTATTGTGTTCAGGACGAGAGTAGGCAAATGAGCTAGGAAAGGTGGAGCCAGAATCCATTTTATTCTAGGCTGCTTAAAGCAATACCAAGATTAGAACAAGGCTGTGGGGCCGGTGTCAAGATGGCCCAATGATGTTCTTTAATCAACACAAATATGTCAAGGATCTTGATAGCATGACCGTCGGAAGGGTGCGAAACTCGGCGGACTGTTTCATATTCTCTTCACCCTTGATGGCACTAGCATTGCTCCCGCAGTCGTAAGTGGCATGGCCCTAAAGCAGCACCCTCGGACTACTGCATCCAAGTACACCGCTCTCCAGGTCAGTTGTTGGCTGGGTACTCTAGATGCTGCGGTCATCAACTCTTCAAACTGTGTCTCGATGTTCCAGTGGTGAATTGTCATGTAATGGTCAACAACATACATAAGCGCAAGGAACTCACGGACATTGGTATTTCATTTCGAAAGTCTGCCCCTCCTGCAGTCCAGTCCCCAATGGTCTGGTAATCGACATTAACTGGCAAGATAGGGTTGCTTACGCGTGGTTGGTTGGATGGACGTCCTTCCATTGATCTTTCCATGGATTTTCTTGTGTTTCTTGCACGGTTCCCTATCCTTATCTCCTAATCACCTGACATCTACGTACCTTAGTATATAAGGCTCCGGCCGTAGATAGCCTCCTTGGAGAATTTTCACACACATTTACCCCATCTATTGGCTTCCTATCCGTGTGGCAAAACTCCCCTGCAGACGCCTTCCAGCCACCATGGCATCCTTCGCCACACACAGCGGCTCGTACAATAATCTTAAAGTGTAGTAGTAAATACATGCATAATAATCCCCGCAGCAATAACCACTGCCAAGACATCCCGAGTTCAAAAAGAATGAACGAACAGAGTTCATTCTGGGGTTCGAAGAAACCAGTAGGTTTATATGTAAAATATATTAGTGAGTCGAGGGGGGAACTCAACTGAGGAAAACTATGAAATAGATGGGTTTTTATACTATGGAAAGAGATCTTGAGAAAGTTCGTTGTAATAGAGGAGAGATAAGTGATGTGATATTGTGAAATGGTAGAAAATGTCTGGGCATCCTGAAATTGGTCTTATCGCCAAGCAGATTCGATGACTGTGATAGTGTGAAAAGATGATATGAAAGGCGGGATGTACCGACGTAGAGGATCCGCGCTCCTTACACCAAATTGCCACCATTCCAGATCTGCATGTAAACATTCAAGACTTTGTTTAAGATGGGCGCTTAAATAAAACAAACAGCAGACGTATGTCAAAGTTGTGACCTCCGGGACGGCTGAATCGTGTGGCTTCCTCCGCCATGACTGCGCACACAATCGCAAATATGACTGAGCAGTGCGGATGCGATAGGCGTGGAACCCGTCCATGATTCAGATGAATGTGACCACAAGAAACCACGTTAACAGTGAACCGAGACAAGTGCGCACTAAGGTTGGGTTCAACTTTCGAGTCATATCAATCATTTGTGAAGGAAGGCTTACCTAAATTGATATGGTGCAGGTCACATGTGCAGTATCTGATGTCTTCACAGGTAAGGAGCATTGAGGTAGGCGTGGACTCGGGGCAAGTTGAGCTGTACACTTCTGGACGAGTTCGTCATCGTCGTAGTTCCACACTAATTGAACTGACCATTCTTACTTCCATCTAAAATATATGCAGTGGCGAGATCACCAAAGGTACGCTTCAATGCGGTGTAGAAGGGATGGGGTATAATGGCTTTAGGTATGGTGCGGGTTCCACGCGCAGTGTCTTCGCACGTAGGCGGCATTCGAGTGCGTAGTACGTGTTTTGGTTCGAGTTGACTGTCGTCGCCGTTCCACAATGATCAAAGCAACTGTTCTTCCTTCCACTCCGGTTGCATGTAGGAGCGAGCTCGCGAAATGTACGATTCAACACAACTAGCCGGGGGGCACTCTCTCATGTAGCAGGGATGGCGTTATGACGGCCTTATGCATCCTCGTTGGCGAAGATGTCTTTGTCTATAATACGTAAGACACATAATCAGTGAGGAGATATGGTGAACTGACCAAGAAAACCACTGACCATACGAGTCCGATCCCATTTGCTCTGCCCAATTAGGCATTCTCAGTGTCGTTGAGCAGTCGTAAAAATCGGCGTTCACAGGATTCAATGCGAAGCGCAAATACCATAATCCCCGATGCTAATATCGGCCGGGAAGCATAAAGGGTACGGGGTGATGGGGACTCAGGTGAGTCCTCCCATGTTCTGCCTTCTGCTAAAATCTCTCTTTCCGGGCTACAGGAACACGACGTCACTGTGGAGGTGTGAGGATCAATTATGGGGATGAGTGCAAGGACTGACCAGGTTATGCACTCCTCGCTGTCGAAGACCGGGATGGCTGATGTTGTACTACAGGTTCGATAAGTCATCGCGTTTTCTGTCCATCGCCACTGTTGAGGGTGTGAAGTAATGGAGACGAGGGAATGGATTTACCCTTACCAGGTGAACCCTCCGCAAGGATCTCCATTTTCCCCAAGTGTTTCCCTGTTCCATTAATTCCCCCAATGATTCATGTCCAAGAAGACTGGAGGCAGCAGACACAACTAGCAGATGCCATTGTGTATGTGGACGGAGGGGAACAGACAGGTACAATGGTAGGTTGCGGAGCCTGTCCTCAATACCCCCTTCCTGCTAAGTGAAGATGGAATAAGGCTCCTTAGCCGCTAGCCCGCGAATTCCGAAGATAGGTCGGCGCTTCATAAGGATGTCGTTGGACAAGGGAAGATAGGAAGACCATGAGTAGGGTAGATCCCAAGTATATTTGATATTGATGGGGATGAAGGAAGAGGTCGATTCGTGTCAAAGACGATAGACCTGTGGCAATAATGACCATGAGTGACGACAAGATTATGGGAGGCTAGAAAGAAACGGGACAATTGAATGAAAAGTTTGAAAGGCTCACCTGTATACGTTGTATGACTCCCAAGCCAACCAAATGGTAGAGGATGTGAACCGAACTCGCGGATGTGGTGAAGAAGAAAATGCGCATCAGCCTCCGAACCAAACAACTGAACTCAGTGTGACATCTGAACTATCCCTTTCTCCCTTGTTTCTCCCCCCTCCGTTCTAAAGCTCCCATGCTCTCAAGGTCATTTTATCGCGTCAGGTATGAGAATTCGAAGTGCGTAGGGCACACGTCGCAGCATCTGGGGTCAGGAAAAAAAACATATCATTGTCCTCCAAGTTGCTCCGCGTCAACTCTGCGTGGTTAACGTGTTCTATGCTTCAACCACGCTTTAAGGTTACTGAGAAGTGAGATGCACCCAGAACAGCCCAGAACCTGGAATGTGCTATATATTCTAGAAGTGGGCTTACTCGTAACTCTGCTACTCTTTACCACCTGGTTCATCATTGTTGCCCCTCCTGCCTATCTTAACAAATTTCCACTGTATGTTGCAGAAGTGCGTGATTATACGGACAGACAGTTATTCTAAACATCTGGTATTTGAAGGCAATTGTGTGAGCACCCTTTCTAAGTCAGAGAGTCCTTTCTCCACAGCGTTGATCTCTCCCAATCTCTCCTCCCGTCCGCTAACACAACTGAATGTGTTCCAATCTCTCGTCCCAGTTCATTAACGCGATTCAATGCAGCATTCACAGATGCAACTTGAATAGTGTTTGGATGAGCCCCAGTTGGCCCATATACTAGGTCCAGCATATTATCAATATTTCGCTTCAACTGCTGCTCCGCCACATCCCTGTCTGTGAAGGGTATCTAGTGGAAGGTCAAGTCACATTCAAGTCCCACCGTGAACCTTTCTTACCTGTTTGGAACTTATAGAGTCACGAACCACATTAAGTCGTGGATGATACTGTGTGTTGTAACGCACGACCCGCTTCACTCCTGAGGCATTCAAATTTGATGGGCCGAACTATCAACATGTCAGTAGGTGTTCTCAAATCTGAACAAATACTGACTTACCTTCTTCAAATAGGCACCAACCGCTTTTTGGACTTGTTTAATACGACGAGGGAAAAAATAATATGCTGCTGAAGGGATAAATGGCTTTGAGAGTGCCTTGGTGAGCCTATCAGACTTCATTGCCTTACAGAGAGTGTGGTAGAGGAGGTCAAGAGTCCAGATGTAGAATATATGTTGCTTCTGGTAGAAATCTTGTGATTGAATCCCTTCGGAATATAACATCTGGTGTGATTGTCGGAGGCTCTGGGGAAGTGAAGTGGGCCGTCGGCATCCTATCGAGGTAATTCGCATCCGCTGCCTCCATAACCATGGCAATTGCTTTGACTTTGTTGCCCAGGCAGCAAGATGATTTTCCTGCATTGGGGGATTGTTGTGATCCTGCTGATGGAGGTACTGCATACATGAAAGGGCGATACAGGCAATCCGATGAGACAGGATAGGCTCAGGAATAAGTCTTCTAGTTTCATAGAAGAGTCTGGACATTGACCAAACTGCTTCCGAGGAACCGTCACCTTCTGTGTATGTTGTTGGGTTACGGAAGAATTGGCGATTGTAATCCATATTGATCTCTTCTTCATTAAAACCAAATAGTTTGGCACATAATCTTGCCCAACTTCTAGCTTTAATATTCCTCCATAGCGATGTGAAGGGTGTCTGAAGAACAAACCAAACAGTGCTTATGAGGCGGAATTTCTCTCTAGCTGGGGGATTATTGATGGAAGAGTTAAGATACTCCATGTAATCCAGGAAATGGTGGTGATAAATGCCAAATTTTCCCTGATCAACATGAGAAGCTGAAACTAAAACTTGGTTTGACTACAGAGATTACTCACTTTTTGTTCCAAATAGTGTAAAAATTTCTCTGGGAAGTGGCAAAACAAGCGTTCAGCTTCATCATCAAACTCATAGTCATAGTCAAACCAGTTGAGATAAGTTGAAAGTGAAAACACTTTAAGGGCATGTTCAAGCTCAAGAGTCCAGATTGAGTGCTCCAGATGTTGTACAAGGTTCATTAATTGAAGCCACCATTGATCTCCGCTACTTATGGGCAATATGGGACCTATAAAATATTTATTCAGTACTACCCAAATGAGGCTAAATTGACTGAATATTGAGGGTACATACCATTGCCAGTGGGCATTTTCAATATCCATTGTGCAATGAGAGAATGATATTTTGGAGCATCTATATAGTAATCTTTGGACCGTTCTGGATTGGAAAGGAAATCTGTGAAAGAGGTGTGGTGGAAGAAAATGATATCTACATCATGATCATCATCCTCAGATACTTCAAGAAGAGAATTGAGAGGGCTAAGATAGATGGAGACATCACCATCTTCCAAACATAGCACATACTCAATCATCTTGACAGGAACCGGTAAATGATCACTGGATTCTTGAAGAACACTATTCACTGCTAGGATATCCAAAACTGATTCCAGATTTTTTGTGCCAGAGAGGATAAATGTGTACAAGGCATCTAGCTCTGCGAACGGGAGGTCATGGTTGATGGGTGGTCGAAGCCCGAGAATGATATCTAACTGCCGCATTGGGGAATCACAAGCAGAGTTGATGAACCGCACAGCAAGCGAGGCATATATGAACTGACCAGAAGCTTTGCAGATTAATTCATCCATCTGCTGCTTACTAGGCCAGAAAGAGGGAATTCCTGAGCAGAATGGGTGGCACATCTTGATCTCACGAAACTTGTCAGTGAGAAAGCGGCGAATATCTTCGTCTGGCAGAAAATCATTGTTAAGCTCAAGATAGGAGAATGTTGTCTGCTCGGAAGCGAGCGTGACAGCTGACTTGATATGAACTTCTGGACGGCTAACTATCAAGAACTTGAGTGGAAGCTGGTTTCGGGCCATGGAGGAAGCGAGGAATTGTATCAAGTTGGTTTGGGCGCTTTTGTCCAGGCACTCGTCAAGGCCGTCTACGACGATTAATTGGGGGAATTTCTCAGAGGAAAAATAACCTTGGTCTGCGAGGAGTCGAAGGGGTTCGAAGACAAGCTTTGTGAGCTGCACCTCAATGGAATATGTAAGGATGAGGGGATCAGCCTCAATAGCAATTTTGATGGGCTCGTTGGTGCTGGGAATGACACGAGTAATACAGTAGGCGATGTTGGCGACCAGGGGAGTCATTGTATTGCGTCTTGGATCTGATCGAAAGAAGAGGAAACTGGCAAGGAGGAGTCTCTGCGCTTCGCAGAGCTCTGCGACCTTTCGGGCGATGGCGGTCTTGCCTGCGCCGGCGGGACCATAGAGCCAGAGAATGGAGGCGTCCGTCTTGGGTGCGTCGGCGGGACTACAGAGCCAGAGCATGAAGGCGTCTGTATCCATCGTGCTTGTGACCCAATTCATGATCTTGGTGATAACCGCAACTCTTGTGTTTTCGTGGCATTTTGGAGGATCAGCGCGGTTGTCTGAGTCGTAGAATGCGTTGGGAGAGACTGCTTCCATGAGTAACTCTATCCCTTTTCGATGTTCATGAGTCTCCACGGCAGCACATAACTCCACTGATGAGCTTACCCGTGAGGGCGGGCCTTGTTGCATGATAGTTTGTGTTCGTGATCGCGTTGAACGTCCCACCGTAAATGGAAGGGTAATAGCTTCCTTGAAGTACGCTCGACATTGTCGCTGAGGAACTGGGTCGAAGGAATGAGTGGGGGTGGCGAAGCTTATGGGAAACGGTTGGGAAACGGTCAAGACAACGAGCCACAACGTGCAAGCAACGTGATCCGGGTTGACACTGCCTCGGGCACAGCATTTTTGGAAGCGCCTCAAGGGTGGCCAGTGACCTCAAGGATAAAACATCGAAATTTTGTTTAATTAGCGAGGGAAGAAGAGAGTAGTACTAACAGATCTCTCTTTCTACTACATCTCTTTTCCTGAAGTCCTTTCATTTTCAGTCCCCCGAAATACTATTACGCAGATATCAGGGACAACGACTGACTGTACATGTATTCGGTACCTTTACAGCATAGCCCAGCATAAACATCGTAATCCCCCCAGCCCCATCACCCACCGCTTCCCAAACCAGTGCTCTTTCCGGGGTTTCCGCGATTGAGCGCTCCCTCAATCTCCAATCTCACCCTGCCGTAGATGCACAATGGGCGTTCAACTAGACCCAACGAACTCCCACCGAGCCATTGAGCGCTGGAAGAGACTCGAATTGAAATTCGTTGTTGAGGCCTGAGGATTATGAACGGCCGTGGTTGATGTGGAAGATGCAGGCATGCATTGACATTGGGAATGCGACATCGTAGCCACCCGTTTCGTAGGAATGATCTACAGAGGTCGCGTTAGCTTTAACGATCCCCTCTGAACAAGGAGAGAAGAAGGACAACATGATGGGATAAAGAAAAGGAGACGACGAGATGAAAGGAAAAGGTTTGGTTAGGTTACAGGGGACGGATGAGAGAAGAAGCATGTATGCGCGTTCGAATCGGCGAACAACAAATGTCGTGTTTCGATCCATGGATAGCGGATGATGCGAATGGGAAGAGCGGCAGGGAGGGGAGAGGAACTTGCCTTAACCTCTGTTGACAAGTTCCACTCGCCAGCGCGGTGCTCGCTACAAATACAAACCTGGATAAAGAGACGAAGAGAAAGGTCATGAGTTAATGTACGCGAAGGGAGGGATACTTTCAAAGAAAGGGTGGGTAGTTACCATACAATGCGGATCGAAGACGGATTGAGACGTATAGTGGATTCGTATAGGCAAGTGACGCCATGGACTGGGACGGCACCCTGAAAGACGGTGGTATGCTCTTGGTCGTTCGAACGAGAGGTGTAGAACCGCAGGCCACTCGGGTACACATTACAATCAACCTGCAGTCCCAGTCGTAAATATAAGTGTAAGATATATCAATTAACATCATGATACATACCTCTCCTAAAGATACATCGTGAAAAACAATACCAACCTACGGTTCAACGTTCAACGTTCAACGCCAATAATACTTAGTCTCTCGTAGACAGTCTTCGATATATGTGATGTACCCTACGGATCACGATATATGAAGTCTGTTGTTTACCACGCCCCCAAAACCGCGCTAGAAAATGTTTATGTAATCTTCGGACTTTGAAAT
>Ga0307517_10013453_pt1 | contig 11102 bp, 5 predicted proteins | sample 23_EM_MG_FD_194515 | JGI IMG/M metagenome (GOLD analysis project Ga0307517, IMG submission 194515) | Populus trichocarpa ectomycorrhiza microbial communities from riparian zone in the Pacific Northwest, United States - 23_EM | ecosystem: Host-associated > Plants > Roots > Unclassified | place... | reverse complement strand
TGTATAAATCAAAATAGTTATAAAATCTATAATTATATATATTAAATGTTAGAATTTTTTAGATTTTATAATTTTTGGGTTTAGTGGTTTTATATGATACTTATGTTTCTTAATTATTAATTATTGGAGATCTAGCAAACAAATATTAGTTGTTACTTTATTAAATCATTCAGACATTATTAAAATCCATGAAGCAAATCAAGAATATACATGATTAATGTCAGTTATCCAACACAAAAAAAATAAGAATTATTAACCATTGAAAATAGTCTAACAAATTATTTAAAGATAATGCTACTAGCATCACTCAATTTTTTTTAAAAAAACTACATTAAAAAAGATAAGATAAAGCATATTTCATCGAAGTTCTTTAATATTCTTGAGCTTCAACAGAAGGGAAAAATTAATATTAAACAAGTCAGGTAAAGTAATAATTTAGCATACTTATTTACAGAGCCTTTACCAGCCTTAATTTTCAAAAAACTTGTCTATAATATTGAAAAATATCTTCTTAAAAATTTACCTCGAGACATGTATTTTTAAGATAAAGTCAATGCAAATTATACTTTTTTTTCTTTGCATAGATTTTTTTCCATTAGATTTTTCTTTACAAAGTTTTAAAGAAACATATTTTTAGTACATGAAAGTAAAGTGTTATAAAATCTATAATTATAACATGAAGTTAATTTAGATTATTTTTGTTGCTATATATGCATGCAATTTTCATATATTTTTAATGGACTTTTTAATAAAATCTGACAGAAAAAAATACAAATTCAAACGTGCAACAATTCAATTACTGAAGTAAAAATAAATAAATCATATAAATCAAAGTGTAGAGTGGTTCGAAAGTTTTGTACATGATGGACCCAGAGAAGTACTGGTTTGACAACTGAAAGCTCAATGTTGTTGCCCAGGACTCAGACCTTTGAATTCACAAATCAACCGATGACGCCGAAGCCTCTTTGGAACCCTGGTGCTCGCCCACCCACGTCCGAACTGGGCCAAGTAGAAGATAAATCCAACAAAATGCTCGGTAGGGTAAGTAGCATCATAGCCCGAGTATAAGCACTCGACTGCATGCAATCACAGCTCTCCAAACCCAGTAGGTTACAAAATCAGGTCCAAGCCTAGGCCCCAACTAAAGGAATAAAAAAAGAAAAAGGAGATTCCAGCAGAAGTTTGGTTCAGCTTTTGCGCCCCTCTCATTTTACAGTGGCACGTGGGCTTGCCAACCGAGCTAGTGCCGGTGCCGGTGACGTCTCTTACGAAAACGACATTGTCGTCTTTTACGAAAACGACATGATCAAATTCCAATGCTCGTTGTACACGTGTGCCTCTTACCGCCATAATGAATTCACCTCATGGGCCCAGGCCCCCACTTGGCCTGGCAAGCCCATAACTCCAGTCCCTGGTCCCTACCACATAATTTAACCATCAACGCGTGGTCCGGATTTAAATCCAGCAGTTCCTTGAACCTTCTCGCGCCAAACACAGGTTCATCATTCTAGAAACCAAAACTCCACGGGTGCATCACTCTTACAAAAAAATTAATAATCAAATTTCCTCGGGTCTTTCACGCAAGCACAAAAGCTTTGCGTCCCGTGAACTCATCATCACTCAATTAAACACTTATTTAAAATTATAATAATAATTTAAAATATATTTTATTTAAAAATATATTAAAATAATATTTTTTTATTTTTTAAAAATTAATTTTTTATATCGGCACATCAAAACAATTTAAAAACATATATAAAATTTTTAATAAAAATAATAATTATAAAATTTAAAAGAACACGGTTTCACCATTTTTTAAATAAGTTCTAAAACACAAATTAATATAAAAAAGATGGTGTGATATAATAATCAAAGAAGGCATGTATATATATATATATTTCAATTTTGATATCAATACTTATATAGATTTGTTATTTTTTTTAATGCAACAATAAAAAAAATACATTCTTAAAATGACGAATTATCACCCATCTAAATACATTCAATTTATATGAATGATGCAATTTTAAAATTGTTCGATGAAAAAAAATTAATCTCATTGAATGCGTTAAATAGGCTAAAAGTATTTTTTTTTTCATTGAAATAATAAGAAAAGGAAGCAATAGTCGATCTCAATTCACAAATTCACGATTAAAGTCATATTTTTTGTTCTTCTCGTATGAAAAATTGAAGAAGTCCCTGTCCAATGTAAGTTGTCTGTACCAATCACCAAGGAGCGTGTTATCTTCTTCGCAACTTCATAATCAAAATCCAAATTCTAACTCATATTATATACACGAGATGCAAAAACTGATTCTATAATATCCTTTAAAATAAACAAAATATATATACTTTGCAACATAATATTTTAAAGACTTGTTTAGGAGTGTAAAAAAATTGCTTTTTAAAATATTTTTTATTTTAAAATACATTAAAATAATATATTTATTTTTAAAATTAATATATCAAAATGATTTAAATATAAAAAAATTTAAATTTTTTTAAAATATGGTTGAACCACAATATTGAATAGGATTTAAATGTAATAACATAATATATAGGATAAAAATATATATATTTAAAATAACAAAACACTTAAAGAAGTAATTACCTTGTAAATTCTGCTCTTGGAATTCGAAATTATTGAAAACATGTACATGTTTAGCTTAAGGACAAAAAAACTGGCATGCAAGTAACAGGTTGGTGACTACTTGGATTTGGGTTCCACGCAAGCTTCTAGCAGCCTGTAGTTGCTTCCACCACACGATGGAATAAGTCAAACAGCACACCTTCTTTAGCAAGCTGGCGCGATGCTTTAGCCTCCTATAAATGAGAGACAGCATATATACTTCCCCAAAACTGCAGTAGCCAAGCAGCAAGTCTAGATTCAGATACCACAAACAGCCATTTAAACAAAGCTTCACTTCCATCAGGATTTCAAACTCGTCTGAACTAATCAATCATGGAAGTTGATGAAGGATGCAGGACGCCAAGACGCAGCGAATATCAGATACCGGCACCTTTGGTGTGCCCGCCACCACCAAAGAAGAAACCCTTTTATGTTAAGCAAAGAAGGGTCCCTCCAAAGGAAGGATACTTTCAGCCTCCTGATCTTGAGGGAGTCTTAATGGATATTGCACCAAGAAGGGAAGCTTGTGCTTGACTGGCTACTGTGCGAGAACTGTAAAGAAAGGTGGCTTGTATTATCATTTAACTTGTTTTGTATACCCAGTAGTTGTGAGATCTGTGAATTACAGCATCTTTCTTGGAATCTTTTTGCTGTTAATTGAAGATAACCCACTAATCCTTTTAAGGAAAACCACTTGTTTGTTAGAAGGATTGTAGTTAGGGTAGGAATTATAGACATATTCTCTGCTCGTACTCTGTTTCTTAGGTTCTAAAACGTTTATATATTTTATCTGTCAATCTTGCTATTCAATATGGTTTAATTTTCACTCTCGCTGTGTTATGATTTTTGTGGTGTGTGTTACTGTAACTTTTTCGGGTGGGATGGAAATCAATGAACGTTAGGATTAATTATAACTCCTTGGGTGAGCTGGTTTTAAGATTCCCAGAATGGTGGGAATTCCATTTGTATTGGATATTGATGAGCTCCATAGTTCAGACACGCGGCCCTGAATGAGGCCCAAGTGCCAATAGCCATACTTTCACACCAATGGGATTCTTTGGTTTTTTTTTTATGTATTGTTTTTAGAGTTTTTATTTATTTTTTTCGATCTTATTTTAATTTAATTTTGTGTTGTTGTAGAATTTTTTTAATCATACAATAAAATAAAATAAAAATTAATTAAACCCAATGAAATTTATAACTCTATTTACAAATTTTACAAGTTAAATCGGATTAATACGAACCGTATTGTTTTTTATTCATTTAATTTTGTGTTTTTTTAAATTTATCAAGTAAACAATATCATGTAGATGCGATTCTTATATGATTGAATTTAAAACTTGATTTAAGTAGAGAATTAAGTTGTTAGTGCTCAAATTAAACCCATTATATTAGATTTAATGATAATATGAAAAAGTTTTATGCGTCTTAATGCAATCATGTTGTGTTTTTTTTTCCACACCGCAGTATAGGGCGGGAAGTTTTCCCTGTACAGACAATTGTTTTTTTTCTGATGAATGATATCAAGCCAAATGTTCCGAACGCGGAGTCAATAAATTTCAGATAATGACGTTGTCGGCAGTGGAAGGAAAATTGTTGCTCAATTGACTAGGGAACTCGAAATTTAGAAACAAGGAGCTATAGTAATTTTTTGAGGGATGCATGACCCTCCCCCACAACAACGTATATAGTAATTTCTCCGTGATTTGATAAGGGTGGGTTTCAAAGTTCAAACCAACAGCACCAGTTAAGCCACACTTCTGGGTCAGTGGCATGTTGCGAGTGACAATTTGCAGAGCCAGCGGCCAGGGAGGGTATTGGGCTTGGATTGGATTGCACAAAGTAAAAAGTTCACTTCTCGCCATTTTATCGACGACCTAATAATTCGAGCATCTTTATGCCTAAATCTGACGTGAAGAAATTCAGGGCCAGGTCCTACTGGTTCTTCTGAGAACGGTTAGCTCTTGGCACCGGGCAAAGGTTTGAACATCGACAAGGCAGCAATTGAAGTTGAAAATGGAGTTCACCTCCATGAAGGATAGACCCTTTTGAGGCCGAGCTAAACTGCTATGCTCACGCCCCAACTCATTACTTATCGCACGCAGGTGATACTGGGCCTTCAGTACAGTAGTGGTCTTGTGGTGGATCAATAGGCTGGTCACTGTGATAACATTCGACATTGTCAAAACAAGGCCTTGTATATCCCACTTATAATCTACAGTTGCAGTTAACTACCATCAGCACAATGGCGCCATAATCAACTTCACCATCACCACATTACTGTTATTACCCTACCACTATGATCATGAATACCAGTTTCACTGCCAATATTCTACCAGAAATAAATGAAAGCAACAAAACCAACAGATTCTCAATTCTCAATAACTATATTAAAGTAAATAGGAACATTAAACAAGAATCCGAAGAGAGTTCCTAGCTAGTTTTTCCATCAAGCTAGTCATTTCCACAGGACCTATAATTTGTCAGTGGTTTACCAGCCAGCTAGGAATACCAAACCCGTCTTGAGCTCTATCGATGCTTTTCTTGAACATGTCTATCGTCACAGCAGTTGTAACTGAAGCGGTTGTGATAATTTCTATTGCTGGTTTCGATTACCAAAATGTTAGCCGTGAACTTACAACGATGTTTCCCAGTATCTAGTACTGATCACGCAAAGCGTTTTCTGTTGAAAGCTTGTATTTTTAATCTTGGAAGAAATAATTAGAGAAGTTCGGATGTTTCGAAGGTTGTGCCATTTCTTTATAGCTGGGTTAAATTATTGTACGTGACGCAAGGCACCTTCTGTACTAGTGTCTACTGTAATGTGTGGTGGATAATTTGGTTTGCAACTCTTGCTCATGTACGAAGGCGTTGGATACCATGCAGGTTCATGTGGTCTCAGGGGCCTAATTCCTTCTTCTAGAGATGGTAAATTGTAATTTGTACCTATGTTGTAGATTGTTTTTTCATTGTTCATGGAGTGTGGAAAAGTACAATATGGTCCTTAATTCTTTTTTGACTTTTTACACATTTGGGCCATATAATTTTTGCATTTTACATTTTAGTCATACAACTTTATTTTTTATTCATATTTCAACCATTGAATATCGAGAAAATCATCAGAAAGAGAAAGTAGAATGAAAGATTTCGATCAGCTGTATTTCTACCATAATAAAACTAATATTGATGATAGTTCTACGGGAATGAAATTAATCCGTCGGAAAAACTGTTTAATGATGTAGTATATGCTAAGAAAAAAATAATCTTTAAAGATTGTTTTGATTTTGAGTTTTGTGACTAATTATATGATGTATTCGGTTTGAAAATAGAGTTATTGAGAATTTTATGATATATTTTTTGTGTTTTTATATAAAAATAGATTGAAATTAGGTTTTGGAATCCAAATTACTGTAATTAATTTTTGGTCATCGTATCACTACATCTAATGGAAAATGGTCACGGACACGTATACACTATACAGAGTAGATTAATTTTTATACTCAACTCCAGTTACATTCAAATTAAATTGTAGAATAGCTTAGCGTAGAATGGCATCAGCACTGTGGCCGCATCATCTTTGCTAAAAGCAGAGTTTACTAAGATCTCGCCAGCTCTCAAACCAGCCCATCAATTCAATGCCAGAGTTGAAAATTGAAACTCGAAACTGTTTTTTACTATATACAGCCACATAGTTACGCCACGTGAAGTAAAGAGGACCTAAATGGTAAGTTGATACAAGAGGTCTTTTACCTTGTTGGGCAAGAACCCCACAGCTAGCCCTCGTCACTCGGTGTCAAACTCACTCGGATTTTCGGGTTATTTTTTGAATTCGAGGAAACTCTATCCTGAAAAATATATTTTGTGAGTTCAGGTGAACGAGTAAAACCTTGACTGTTCCAGACTCTTACAAGAGATACACGTTCTAATTCGAACTCGAGACCTGCTGTGCAGATCTCAAATCTTTTACTATTACGCTACGCTCCTTGAAGACGGATATTCGTGTAACGCCTCTGCTGGAAAGTATTTTCTGGCAAAGCAATTTCATGATTTTTGGATGAAGGAAAATATTTTCTAGTTTAAGAGATTGCAAAACATTTTTATTGAAGGATTAAAAAAATAAAAAGCTACAATACTTCATACACACACATATATATGTATGATGTTATAATTTTTTTTACCATTATATTTTTTATATTTTTTTTTCTTGTAATTGGCAAATGATATATTTAATGTTCTATGTTAGATGTTTTTTTTATAAAAAAAATTAAAATATCAATAAGCAATTTTTCAACTTATTTTATATGTGGAAATGCGTGGTCATGGTCAATGAAATGTGCTTTATATTCGCTATTATAATTTAAGTGGGAAATCATGAATCTACTGATACTGGGACGTCACGGCCAAATCAATATCAAATCTGATTAAAAACATACACAATCAATATACATCACATGATTGTTATCATATCGCCATAGGAAAATCGTTTTCAAAAGATTAAAAACCGCCTCTAATTAAAAGATGTTTTTTCTCTATAAAAATGCTGTTAGAAGCATATTAAAGTTCATCGGAAAACAACCTTTAAACGTGGGACATTGAATAGTTAAGAGAATTTACTTGTGAATTTTTTTTCCAGCAATTTAAAATATTTCATCAAAACAGAAAATTAAAGAAAATTCATTTCTAATGGAGAATGTTTTTATTCTATTTTAAAAATACATGTTTTTTCATTTTCCACTTTCTTAGAAAACTGGACAACACCAAAATAGTTGTTTTCCAAACTCTCCACCATAAAAAATCCTTATTTTTTATTTTAATTTTTTTGCATATGATAAACATGTGTTCTTAATTAATTCTGAGAAAAATACATCTAGAGTAAATAAGAAAACTATTTTTTGAAAGCAAACACAAAATTCACTCTTAGAATTTTTTAGAGGGAGTTTAATTAATATATTTATAGCAACGAGGATATTCTACAACTAAAGATGTTTAAAATAATTACAAATGCAAAATAGAGTGCTCGACTTTATTTTAATGAAAAAATAAAACACTATCAGTACTGAACTTTTTACTTAAAAATAAATCTCATCATATCTAAAATTAAGTTGACTTTTTGAAACGTTATAAATTAATTAGAGATGGATTGCAAGATCTAAATACATCTAAAATTCAATTACAGGTGCAAAATCTAACGTTAGCTAGCCTCAATCAGGCATAAGAAAAGGAAATTTGTGAACAAAAACTATTTTTGCTGTTGGCATTATACAACACACTGATTGTTGAGTATAGAAATCAGAGCAATGAAAAATATTTAGACACTGAAAGAGATGAAAAGAAACGCTGGACAGAGAGGTGAGATAGCGTGTAAGCAGAAGGAAAAATGTAGGTGGATGAAGTCTATGTGATAAGGCGACAAGTAGGCTGCGTACACTTGGGTTGCCATTTGGAGACAGCTAGAATGAATGCAATACATGTAGCATCTGCTATGCACAACACTTTCTCCTTCCAGTTCTCAGCGAGATTCCTGGGCTGCTTTTTGCAAGTCTGCATGTGATAAATCATGTCAAAGCATGCATTCATATATATTATTCATTTTTCTTTTATTCCCTTTTCAATTGAGGGTGACTAGGAAATGTATTCGAGTTATTGATCTAGCTAGCTGATTTTGAATGCTGTTCTTCCGAATTGGATTTCCGATTAATTAATGGGAGTAACCTTCCGTCTCCTCAGAGCGCAATCTATTCTATGCTTTTCATGATTTCATCTTGAAAATCTCTCGGTAGAGATTTAGACAGAAATTCAAATTAAATTAACCGCTGGACTATCCCTTGTGATATTTATTTTTTTAATTATTTGAGTTTGAAAAGTAGTACAAGGTTGTAGGCCACGAGGAAAGCAGGCAGTCCCACCAGAGTAAATGTGTAGATAGATGATCCCCAACAACAAATCAATGCTGCGAATGTACGTGATATAGTAAAATATTTTTTAAAAAAAGGAAAAAGAAAATCAATGACACGATGAGGAAGTACGACATAATCGTCTTCTATAACGCTTCTGATGCTCGATTAGTTTTGTTTTTTTGAAAATCTCAGAGGTGTAATCCCCTAGAAAAGGATATTCGAGACACATTTATACATATCTAATAAAAATATTGCACAAACCTGCAGGTTTATTCAGACCAAAAACTGATCACATTATAAAAACCATCTCAACAGCCAACGATATTATTAAAACCTACTAAAATCAATCAAACAAACAATTTCGGCATGCATTAATCATATTGGCCTAGCAATTTCATAAAGACCCATGCAATCTGACCTACAAAGTTTAAGAAATTTATAAGGTTTAACATGCTTCTCCGCGGTCGGATGTGTAACATCATAGATTGAGAATATAATTGCCGCATTTATTTTGCGATTAAGCTGTTATAATATAGAGGAACGAGTATTTGGGAAGTCAAATTTGAAGCACTATTTTATTTAGCTACAGTAGCTACAAATGCTGGTATAGATACAATTGGTCTTTAGTATTTCGATTTCCCAGTGGATCAGATTATAAAAAACCATGGTATTTCGTCCGAAAAGATTTATTCAGCAACGTCTTCTAGTTGTACCTCTGTTCGACGAGGTAACGACTTCAAATTAATTCTCTCTCATAGGCTGGCTTATTTAAATTTTTTATCTTCAAAACTTATCAATCCATATTTATTGGTATATGTCTTTGACCATCTAGCTAGCGAGTTATTGCGTTAACGAGTTAGGTTGAATATTTACAGCAATTAATTGGTTGTTGCTGGTGAGTTGACTAGTCCCAGGTTTTGCGTCGGATAGAAATCCATGAAAGGATTGGCACCAAACGATCAACAAATTAAAACTCCGAGGGGATATATTCTTCTCAAGGAAAGAGAAAGACCAGCTCGGTAGCTTGCCAAGTAAGAGAAAATCACCATGCGCGCATGCCTCGCTCCAACATCAACCTAACTCCTGGAGAAAGTGACCGAGTCTCAAATTAACTTGCGTATATATACGAGATTCTTGAGCCTTTACCTCTCCTCTTGCTTTGTCCTTAAAAAAAAAGAATCGTTCGCGTCGCCTTTTTTGTTGTTTAGAGTGTTTAATAAATTCTTTTAGCTTATAAGAAATTAAACTTTTGAGAAGTTGTTTGATATCATTTATAATTTCAGTTTTTTGAAAAAAAATACTCTTGTAATTTTTGAAAACCATTTTCTTTGTTTTAAATTTTCTCAATATGTTGGTTTTCTAAGTTTTTAAAATAAAAAAACATTTTTTTATTTTTATTTTAAATTTAAAAAAACAAGGAGAAAACATGAAATGAAAATGATTCGAAATAATTGACGGGAGTTCCTAATTATACCATGAGATTAGTGGATGCTACCTATAAATCAGCTTACATGAGCACTTTAATTGGATTGAGATCTCTGATGATGATATTAACGTCGATTTATTAAGCAAGATCATCTTTCCAACGCCTCTTATATTATAAAAAATGGTTTGTAAGATTTCTTAAACAAACTATTAACATAATCAATCAGTTGCAATTTGCGCCTGGCGGACTTCTACCAACAAAGAAAAAGAAAAATGGTCGGCAACTTTTTACGAACCACCACTACTATTGCTAACTTTTAGAAACAGCAGCGGGCGATATTACCAGCAGAAATGCTACTGAACATATATCAAGGGAGAAGGCATGTTAAAGGTTTGGGTGAGTTATAGTTTAGGTGAAGATTTTATTAATATCTTTTGACAAGTTTTATATAAAAAAATTTATAATTCTTAATTGAGCTATCAAAAAATTTTGAAAATTTGCGTGGAGCCTTCTAATATGATGTTTTAACTTGAGTTAAAATTTTAGAATTTTTGGAGAAATTCAGAAATTTGATGAAAAATCACAATTTGACCAGTTTTATATTATTAGGCGTAATTTTCAATTCGACTATCAGATTGAGCTGAAATTTTACGAAGAATCTTAAAATATATTGAATAAAATCTTGTTAAAATTTTAGGATGAATGAGGTTTGGTAGTGCTAAAAAAAAAAGGACTGTCAAATAAAAGCAAAACGACTTATTAAGAGTAAAATAATTATTTTCCATTAAAAAATAAAACAAATCAACTCTTTCCTTCCTTTTATATGTTTCCGACTAGGCAGAAGCAGAATAGAGAAAAAAAAAAGGCGAGAGAGATAGAGAAAAGTAAGGGAAAAACATTAAAAAAAAATCTAAGGAAAAAAATAAAAAAAAGTGAGAGAATAACCTTGTAAACCTACAAAGTCCACCTTATAAAACACTAATCTAAAGAAGAATCAAGTAAAGGAATGAGGAATTGAGAGAGAAAAAAAATTTAATTACTTTATTTTCCAGTTGACATGAGGTTGTTACAATATCGATTCAGATTCGATTATAGATGAATTATATTCCATAAAATATTAAAGGATGTAACTTTAATAATGAGTTTATTT
>Ga0307517_10013452_pt1 | contig 11102 bp, 12 predicted proteins | sample 23_EM_MG_FD_194515 | JGI IMG/M metagenome (GOLD analysis project Ga0307517, IMG submission 194515) | Populus trichocarpa ectomycorrhiza microbial communities from riparian zone in the Pacific Northwest, United States - 23_EM | ecosystem: Host-associated > Plants > Roots > Unclassified | place... | reverse complement strand
ACAATGTTAATTAAGATTTTTCAAAATGTTTTATATTTGAAAATATATTAAAATAATATTTTTTATTTTTTAAAATTAATTTTAAAATTAGCATATCAAAACAATAAAAAATATAAAAATAATCAATTTTGAATAAAAAAATTTAAATTTTTAAAAAATACGATTTCAACCACGTTTCCAAACACTATTATTATTGAAAAGTGCTGTATAGCACTGTGCAGGAAACTTTCCAAGTATTATCTAATATAAACATTATCTTTTCCTCTACCGTGCTAGTATGTTTTAAAAAATGTTTGGAAGTATAATAAAAGTTATTTTTTAAAATATTTTTTTATTTAAAAATATATTAAAATAATTTTATTTTTTTATTTTTAAAATTTATTTTTAATGTTAGGATATTAAAATAAAAAAACAAAAATAAATAATTTAAAACTAAATTTTTTTAAAAACAATATCGAACAGTTCAAAACTTCAAAACCCAGCACACTTTTTCTCTATCATCTCCACCGTCTATTCCACTGACTTTCAAAACTCAGAAGTCAAACACAACGGCCTTTAAAAAATAACAAACGTAAAACAAGCAGTAACAACAACGTTTTCTCATAATCCCCAAAACAGAGGATCCAACCCCGCCCCCCTTCTCTCTTTGATCTCCAAGAAGACCCATAAATAGCATAAAAAAGACGAAAAAACACAGTTTTCTCGTCAATAATAAAAAAACTACAAGAAATTTGTTTTACTTCGTTGATTTTTTTGGAGAAAGAAAAGAGTGACCAAACCCTAGTGTCATGATCAGATGCTTTAAGGTTTACAGTAATCGAAGGCAAGACCAGCATGATCAACTCCAGCAACGGCATGATTTCAACGTCATCGACGTCGGCGAACACGCAATCACCGGGGTTAAAGACTTATTTTAAAACCCCAGAAGGACGTTATAAGCTTCACTATGAAAAGACACATCCTTCTGGTCTCCTTCACTACGCCCATGGCAAAACTGTTACTCAGGTTTTCTCTTTTCTATCTACTCCATTTCATTTTTGAGTTCTTATATCAATACCCATTTTGTTAATCCGATTCCTTCAACTTTTTTTTGGGGTTAATTTTTGTCTCAAAGCGTTTTGGGATTGCCCATTTCGTTAAAAGCTGAATAGTTTAAGAATATTTGTTTTTTGGTTTTTGGCTCACTAATTTAATAATTTTTTGTCATTACATTTGTTGAATGGTTTTTCTTATCTTGTTTTATCATTAATAATTCATTAATTTCAAGGGTTTTTATCAACACCGTAATATGCTTGTTAGAATCAACATGTACATGTTTATCTGCTAAATTTGATATTCTATCGTCAGTGTTAGAGGCATCTTTTAGTTAATTTGATAATGCCTAGCTGTATATTTTGTAGATGTCTCAATTTCAGTTTTTGAAAAGAAATTTGATTAACAGGTAACCCTAGCTATTATCAAGGACAAGCCTGCCCCATCAACACCGATGGCCCCACCTTCAGGTTTCAGTACGGGCAGTGGTGTACGATCAGCTGCTGCTAGGTTGTTGGGTGCTAGTAATGGAAGCCGTGCGCTTAGCTTTGTTGGAGGGAATGGTGGGAGTAAAAGTATTAGCAGTAGCAGTAGCAGTAGTAGTAGTAGTAGTAGGATTGGATCATTGGGGACATCATGCTCAAGTAATTCCATGATCAATTCAAATTTTGATGGGAAAGGGACTTACTTGATCTTCAATGTAGGGGATGCCATCTTTATAACTGATTTAAATTCTCAAGATAAGGTAACTTTATATTTTTTGTTGGTCTTTTTTAATGGAAACAATGGGGAGGCATTTAAGAGGTTCTTTGTTTGAATATAGGAGGACCCAATAAAATCGATCCATTTTAGTAATTCAAATCCTGTGTGCCATGCCTTTGATCAAGATGCTAAGGATGGACATGATTTGCTTATTGGCTTGAGTTCTGGGGATGGTAAAATCTTAACTCGAGGTTGGATTGCATTTCTTTTTCTTTATTGAAAATTTAAGCTTTCTGATTTTAGTGGCTATATTTTTCTTATTGCAGTCTACTCAGTGTCACTGAGACAGCAATTACAGGATGTTGGAAAAAAGCTAGTTGGGGCCCATCATTATAACAAAGATGGTTCTGTTAATAATAGGCAAGAATATCTATAGTGCCTTCATAGTTCGACCATTTCTTTATTATGCATGCTTGTACTTCCAGGCTGTCTTATTTAACTGATGATCTTCTTGTTAAAATATCACATATGCATACATAACTTCAACGAGCTGTGAGAATCAGTGTGACTTGATCATAATGCAAGTTACAAAGTAAGGTTGCTTAAGGAACAGTTTTATAATTTTCATTTCTTAATTTACTTTTGAATATTTATGACTCATGAATCATCAAAATATCGAAGATAGGTTGCACACAAAGGAAAATGGTTTGGGCAAAGATACTCTCTTTTGTTTTCATTATGAGGTGTAGGCATGATTATTCTCAACATCCTAGATATATTTGGATCAAGGTCATACTGGTGTGGGATGATTTGATTGCAAAGTAAGAAAATGAAGTGAGGTTTTTTAATTAGCCATGTTTATCAGTTCTTTCATCTTTCAAGAGTGATTATGATTACTTAGGAAATTGGGAAAGCTTCCAGTGGATGGATTCTGGGCTGTTATCAGAATGCACCACTGAGTGACATAGCACATATTTGAATTTGTAGTCTACAAGTCTTTTTCAATGGTTTATGGATTGGAAAATTAGAGATTCAATGGTTTAGGTTCAAGGATAACAGTTTATATGGTTTGTAAATGGAGTTGGGGATGAATGGGAAGGGCGGCTAGCATCACATTGGTGGGATTTCTAGAAATCATCCCTGTAAATCTTCAAAGCACAAGACACCCTTGCATTGTAGAGTCGAACTAAAATGCATAAAAAGTTATTCTTTTTGTTGCCTGCATGACCGGGTGCTGCCAATGCTATTCCCTGTGAAATCAATTATAAAATGGACCTTGAAATGTCCAAGAACTTGTATTGTGTGGGTAACCTTTTCCTAACAGTGCAGAACTTTCTTTAGGCTACAAATAGAAAAGCTTTTGAGCAATCCACACCATATAAACTCAAAATGGTTTGTTGATCTTGCTTGATATCTTCTAGAAACTCTGAAATCTTGGTTCCCCTTTTAGGAATTAAAAGAACAAAAATCCCCCGAGTGGAGATGTTGGATAAAAAAATCATTTAGTTAACATATGTATAAATATGTATATATACACATTGCACTTATGATAATTGAGTATTATGTACAAAACCAATTTAATTAATGCTGCTTATTATCAACAGTCGTTGTATGAGTATTGCATGGGTTCCTGGAGGAGATGGTGCTTTTGTTGTTGCACATGCTGATGGTAATTTGTATGTCTATGAAAAGGTAAGCCTCCAACATGAAAAGGATTACATTGTCCTGTCTTCCCAAAATTTCTTAGTTCAAGATGTATCAAGAGATCTTAATATCTATTCTATTACTTTTCTTTTCCTCTAGAGCAAGGATGGTGCTGGTGATTCTTCATTCCCTGTTATCAAAGATCAAACTCAATTCTCTGTTTCACATGCCCGCTACAGTAAGGTAGAAGAGTTTGTCTTGTTGGAATTAAAGTACTATGTAATAGTCTTACTTGATTGATGCTTCATAAACTAAGTTTCTAATGGTGCAAGCAATTTTTAACTAGGAATTATTTTTAAAATCAGCAAGCAATTATTCTCTGATGTAATTTACATGTATGGTAATTGACACCATGTATCTATTACTTCACCCTTTATTAGGTAGCTCCTCAATAAATACCATAGCCAAGTATTGTTCAAATGTCCATGAGACATGAAACCATTTTGCATTTTGTTCCCAAGGTAAGTTCGATGTAATACATTGAAGTGTAGAGATGTGCAACTGACACCATGATTGAGATTTTAAATCTTTCTGCAACATTATGTTTTGCTTGTTTAGGTTCATTCTTTTAGTCAATAATTACTCTCTTCTATGATTGTTGGAGACTTTATCTGGCAACTCAGTTTTCACTCTTGTATTGTTCTAACTGTTGTGTGGAAAGCAGTGGCTTCACTGGACACTGATCATCTCACTCTACAACTATAATCAATATAGTGAATGCTGTTGTTTTCTTCGTGTACATGGAGGGTCATGTGCTTGCCTTCTGGGACAATTCTTCACAGTCAAGCCTGCTGCTTAACAATTAGTGTTGATTGGTTAACTTTCATCATATGTATCTTGGAATACATGTATTTGTGCATGTTTGTGTGTAAATTTGCATGTGCTCATGTTTTTGTGGGTATTATCAACTTATGACTGCCATTATTGCTTTGTTCAGGTGTTAAACAAATTGGATTCATGGATGCAGTTGTAGTATAAAGTAATATAAAGAGTAAACTATACTTATGCCCATATAGATTCATCAATGTTCTCTGTCCGTATAGTTAAAAATTTCTCAATATCACCCCTCTGGTTTTCATGAAGTTCCCTGTGGTAAACCCTCCTTTCAAGTTATATTTGACTTTTTAAAGGTTTCTTTTAAGTATTTTTGTGAGATAGTATCGCACATTGGGATTTGAGAGGAAAGGATGAGAGACAAGTGAAATAAGAAAGAGAAGATTGTAAAATTGAGCCATCCATTAAATTCAGATAGCTATTTAATGGTCACGGTTAATATTGAAACTTTTTGGATACTACAAGGGTAACATTGGAGTTTTAAAGTTAAGTTTACCGTTGTATAAAGTATAGTTGAAACACTGTGAATTAAATAATTCAAGATTTTAGGTTTGTTAATTGCTTATGGAACATGCCTATTTGGTTACTCTAAATGTAAGAAGCGTGCAAGATAGGTTCCTAACATCTCGGGACTTAACCCAACTGATGTTTACATGGTTGCAGCAATTATATTGTGCCAATGGAGAGATCAGTGAAGCAGGGCTCTGTCGCTCAACCTCATTTGTAGTTTTTCCAATTTCCCATACCTACTTGTGTTTATCTTGGTTTATTTATTTGGATGGTATACATATGTGGTTAACTGCTTTTGTTAGATTTGTATGTCCATTCCTCATTTCCTATCTTCAAATCTCCCATCCAAAGGCTTTCATCCTGCTCTAGTGATAGAATAGTTTTCTCCTTCTTATATCTTGATTTATATACTTATCCAACTAAATATGCAGTTCTTTCCATGACTCCTACAAACTGCATGCAGAGTAACCCAATTGCCAGATGGCATATTTGCCAAGGTTCAATCAATGGCATTGCTTTCTCAAATGAAGGGGCCTATTTAGCAACTGTTGGAAGAGATGGTATAACACTTTACATATCGTTGCATCTAGTATTTTTCTTGTTTTTTCCTGCGTTGGTAGGTAGTGTAATTGATCTTAGTGTTTTGCTAGTGCAGGTTACTTGCGAGTCTTTGACTATTCAAAAGAACAACTTATATGTGGTGGGAAAAGTTATTATGGTGCTCTACTATGTTGTGCTTGGAGGTGACTAGCTTTACCAGTTTTCAAGTCATAATTTATTGCTATCTTTTGAAAATTTTCTTCCAATATTTTGAACTAGTTGTACACACGGGAAAAGGGCCATTACTCTGAGTTGATATAGCCTAAGACCCTTTTACATTCAACCTTCAATTCTTTCTTTTCTGTTGGTCTTTTGCGTTTGAAATATTTATATTGTCTTCAAGAAAACTGATGATGAAAAGTGTCACCCTCTCAGCATGGATGCAAAATATATTTTGACTGGAGGAGAAGATGACCTAGTTCAAGTTTGGAGTATGGAAGATCGGAAGGTTGTTGCGTGGGGTGAAGGACACAATTCATGGGTAAGATTCTCAAATCATCATGGTTGATTATGAATTACATGATTCTGGTCATCTTATACAGTTCTTATCTGATGGTGCTGGCAGGTAAGTGGAGTGGCTTTTGATTCATATTGGTCATCACCAAACTCAGATGGCACAGGGGAGAATGTTGTGTACCGGTTTGGTTCTGTTGGTCAGGTATGGTACACATTTTTTTTGCAATTCATGGTTGACTTGTTCCACAGCTAGCTGTAATCAGTTTTAAGTTCCAGGGCAGATGGAGCTCATAGGAATTGAATATGATATCCAAAAAACTAATATCTGGGTGCTGAGCATGATATATCACTTTGGTTTAAGTTAATATTCTAGTGGAGGTGCCCGAGATTTTTAAATCCTGGGAGGGTGCTTTCGAACAGTGATGGTTCTAAATAAGCCATATGATGAATATTTTGTATTTTAGCTCTAGGAAAACTGCAGAAATAGGGGAGCATTCATATTGATGGAAAAAACATATCGATTGCTATAAATAAAAGCACAAACTATGTCAAAACATTAATTCGATGAACATACCTTGCTTATTGTCTTTTAATAACTACTATTGCTTTTATTAATTTTTAATTACTACTTTTAGGCATTCTACCTCAATACAAATTCTAGTAGATGTGTAAATCCTACATAAACTCTGTGCCATCATGTATGCTAATCTCATTTCCATATAATATTTTACTCAAAGGGGGAGACAGAAACTCGATTCTATGTTTAGTCAAATTGCTGTTGAGTCCTGAGAGGCACATTATTAAATTTTTTTTTTTTACAAGAGGCTCATATTTGGTAGTGGTGATTCTGGGTGGTGGTACACCAATGCCAAAACATCAACAATGATGTGTGTGTATATATATATATATATATATATATATATTTTTTTTTTCATATAGACCAAACACCAAACAATTATTTTCAAGTAGTTTTTATCTACATAGCCAAACAATGAAAAATAATGTATATTCTAGGAAAACATCTATCATGTAGAATATTTTGAAAAAACAAGTTTTTTTTACAAGAAATGGAGCATTAGAGTTTCAATAAGATGATATTTTCCATATTGTGTAGTTGGGCAGTGGGCCTTCACTTTTCTCTAAAAAGAAGACAAATAAACAAAAATATGTATTTTAATCTTTGATGACTTTTTTTTATGATTATATTTAGTTTTGCAAATACACATTAGCATGCATGATACATTTAATTGTAATATTTTTGTGCCACTTGTACAGCACACATGCATAGAACCTGGTTAATATAAGAGTTTAGGGAGTTGTTTAAAGACTACTTGATCAGATTACAAGGTTGAGTTATTGTGATTATTCTTGTTTGCAAACAAAAAAATAATTTAAGTGTAATTTTAGTTGCTAGCGCAGCTTAAAACCATTCTAATTGTATATTTTAGCTCGAAGGGATCAACAGTTCCAAGGAGAAGTGAAAAAGATGAGCACTTGAGATAAAAAAATCGAAGTATGCCCTAACTCTTTCTCCAGAACCTTCTTAGGAACTTCAATCAAAATACATACTAACATGGTGATAGATTTATTAGTCCCTTTCACGACAAGATGAGGAACACAACTTACTCACCAAGAATATTAATGATTCATATAAATCACTTATTTGTAGAAGCCCCAAATGGTGCCATCTAGCATATCTTAACCAAACCCTTTGCATGATGGGCAAGTTCGGTTCAAGTCTTCATTGATCAATGGATCTATAAGCCTATTAATGAAGCAAATTCAATGAAGCAATGAAGCAAGAAATGGGGAGTTCACATTCTCATCATCTTTGGTAAAACCAAGTCCACCCCGTAGACATTCATAAATGGCTTTTGTATATTTGCAATGTATTGGACCTCTGTCTTAGTGTTTATTTTTCAAACACCAGTATTAGAAGCTGGTTGAGGTACTTTTGCTAGAGTGAAAACCAATGCCTGCAGCAGTTAAGAACATGTGGTATGAGTTAAAACTGAGACTTTGGCGAGTGACTTGATGAGATTGAGGTGTGATATGTATGGTCATCTATGACTTTCCTTTTCTAGTTTTCCCCAGTTTTTCGACTCCTTTAAAGACTTCATAAGTAACCATGTTGCAACTTGTTTGTTCTGTCAACAGGACACACAGTTACTTTTATGGGATCTGGAAATGGATGAGATTGTAGTGCCATTACGTAGGTGCCCCCCTCCTGGTGGATCTCCTACTTTCAGTACTGGAAGTCAGTCTTCCCACTGGGACAGTGTTATCCCAGTTGGAACTCTGCAACCTGCTCCTAGCATGCGTGATGTTCCAAAGCTTTCTCCTGTAGTGGCTCACCGTGTTCACACGGAACCTCTTTCTGGTTTAGTATTTACGCAGGAATGTGTTCTTACTGTTTGTAGAGAGGGCCATGTAAAAATCTGGATGAGACCTGGAGCCTTAGATAGCCAGTCAGGCAACTCGGAAACCATCCCAAGTACCAGTTTGAAGGAGAAGCCATTATTGTCAAGCAAGATTGGCAGTTCTACATATAAGCAATGACCAAATTGTCATGAGATTCCAAGGCAAAATGGATCTCTTTTTCATTGATTTGATTTGAAATTGCTGGTGTGGCTGCCCATCCCATTTCCACAGTTGATTTTCTCAGAGTTAGAGCTGGATGAATGTTCTGATTGCTGGGGGATTCATCAACTGGGTCCATTTGTGCATTGAGAGATAAAATGCCATTTATGGCACTAAGAGCTCAGGAGGGAGAGAACCCCCTATGTAAGTACAAAACAGTTGTTGCTAGGATATATCTTATATAATATTTAATTTCTGACAGAAATAATTGGAAGTTACTGTCTGAGATTTACATTTCAGAGGTGCATAGGAGTTCATTTGATTCTGCTGGTAATGAAATTTCACAATAGCTATATAATTTTTGCCGGATATCATGAAGCTCTATCACATGTGATAAGCTTTTCATGTTATGGCTATAAGGTATTTATTTCTCTTGGATGTATCCTTGATTTGGAAGAAAAATTATTCTTTTGGTTAGTACTAGATATGGGTTTTGACACTGAAGTTATGCTGAGGAACACTGAATTATGGGAGACTAGTGCTGTATTTGTATTCATTTTGTTTTATTCTGGCAAACAAGGTGAACTACACTATACCGTGTTAGCAAGATTTTTCCTTGTGATTATGTCATGATCTTGTTCCCTGTATTACCCTTATCTGTTTAGCTACCAATCCACCTGGGAGGTTTCCCTGTTCGAATCTCCCTATGGATGACTTGGCCTGCCAAAACCCCATATTTTAAGGTGGTAATATAGCCCCTTAAATTCTGTGGTGGTCAAATTGGTACCAAACACAAACTACTAACACTAACCACTAATTGCTATTGTTGATGCGTGCCATTAATGAATTGAAGAGGAAAAAGAGAAGAAAAAAAGAAAAAAAAAGGCCGAAGATAGGAGAGGAGAAAGACATGCATCTTGCGAAAACGTTGTTTTTCAATTAATTATCAAAAGTGTTAATCTCATAAAAATATAGGTAAATAGTTTAAAACAAATAATAAAATGAAGTCTAAAATAGAATAAAATAATTTCCTATTACAAAGTGAAATGAAAGTTTTATAAAATAGACTTGTATGTGTTCTTAGATGTAACTTGTGACGTGGATTTGGAAAGAACTCGATCATCAAGTATATCTCCTGACAACTCTAGTAGTTTATCATGGATTAGAATTAATTTGTTGCAATATATCTCAAGTGATTTAAGCGTAGTTTAAATTAGGTTGCCCAACTTAATTAACTAGGAATTGTCGTGTCTTGTCATTCTTTGTAAAACATAATTTGTTTAACCAAAATAGTATAATTAAGGTTGTCAATCTGTTTCGGTTGATATTTTATTTTTCTTATCGAAATAATAAATTTTGATTCTGGCGTATCCAAAATTTAAATTGCACTGGGATGGCAAAATACAACTTTATATTATTTTATAACATATATATTTTCTTTCCCTTCCCTAATTTCCTTTCTTTTGTCCACCCAATTAGACCAAGATTTCTAGAGGCCATTGTAGAGGCAAGGCTGTTAATCACTATTTTCGCAAGATATGGTGTTTATTGACCTCGGTGCTTTGATGAACTTTTCGAGATTATCGGATTCATTGATGAGATGAGATCGGACACTAGTTTCCTAGTTTTTATATCAAACAATTAAAGATAGATGATCCTCTTGCCTCTCCCTCGCCTACTCTAGAAAGAAAAACGTAGGAGGTAAGGACAAACAAGATGGTGCAGCGACTGACAAATTAAGGTAAGAGGAGAAATTTAGGGGTGGTTCAATTTTTAAGAAAGCTTTGAGAATTTTACAACTTACATATATTTTCTCCTTGTTCACATTCAAATTAAAAAATCATGGTTATGTGATCTTTTGTGCAAAGAAATTTTATTGGCTTAATGTACCTTGTTTGCACTCATGTTTTTGAAATTTTGTAACCTTTAGTAGAATACAATCAAACATTCTTTTAGTATTACTCTTTGTGTCCGCTAGACTGAAACATCATTTAATGTTATCTTAATGCATTAATGATCAACAATTATATATGAAGCCACCATTGTAATTTCCATTAAAGATTTGATTTTCTCTGTCTCTTACTTTGCTCATAAAAATTGTACTTCTTTCTTGCTCAGCTTATTGGACAAACAACTAACCTTTCTTTCAAGGGAAGCCTTTATTGGATGGCTCCTAAGGTATGTTCTTGCATATCAATATTTTATGGAATTTATTTTGTATCTTTTATCTTAATGGTATTTCCTTCTCCGTAGATCATGCAAGCTGTAATGCAAAAGGGTGCTACCTCTATAAATTTTGTAAACCCCAAACAACATGGACATAATGAAACCGAAACATCTTGATTAAAATTTGACCAAGAAATCTAGAATGACTTGAGATTCTGAGTAAGATAAAATTCTTTCCATTTTGTTTTGTTTTTTTTTTAAAAGTTACGAGATATACTAGTCATTCTGGCCGAAATAAAACAAAATTGACAACCTAGTCTTAATGGAGTCACTGTGAATGAGATTGGGTGAGGGGGTATTAAAAGGAATATCTATGACGTGTTGTTTCCTATTATATTTAACTAGATCTTATAGATTAAAAGTAAAGCTAATACCTAATTTAGATAGTATGTCAATGACATAAGCATTTGATCCAGTCCTCGGTAACATTTTGTATGGTTCAACACCACACACTTGTA
>Ga0307517_10013450_pt1 | contig 11103 bp, 18 predicted proteins | sample 23_EM_MG_FD_194515 | JGI IMG/M metagenome (GOLD analysis project Ga0307517, IMG submission 194515) | Populus trichocarpa ectomycorrhiza microbial communities from riparian zone in the Pacific Northwest, United States - 23_EM | ecosystem: Host-associated > Plants > Roots > Unclassified | place... | reverse complement strand
TCATCCAAATTCTCTCAGATCCACCAAAAAATAGTGTTAGTTCTGGTGTGTAGCTCGTAGAAAAAACTCGATTTTCATACTAATACAGTCGCAGCTAATCCTAGTGGGGTTTCACTTTGTCTTCCGTCGGCAAGTCTGTGGTGGGCCAACTTCTTTTGGCTCCCCATTATGATTTGGGAGATCATAACATTTGGGCTATGCCTTCGCAAAGGGCTTCAGTACCGTGCCAATTCCTTGGAGCCGTGTGGCATCTTGCCTCTGACTTCCAAGAGCCAATCCTTGGCTTATATCTTACTGAGGGATAGTATATTCATCGGAGGGAGATATCTCACGGTATGCACTGAGTTACTCTTCTTATTTTGTGCTCCGGATCTCATGTCCACTCCTCCAATCTCGTCCAAATGCAAATAGTCTGCCCCCAAAATGATCCTTATCCTTCTATGCGCATCTTCAACGCCAATCCTCGGGTGTCGTTTTGTTTTGAACCTGCAAGAGGCATATTATAGGCCCTTCTGGGACGAATGTCAGCAAGACCGTATGACTAATACTATTCTGCCGATTGCATTTGCGTCCAAACCAGGAGGACAAAATCGCGAAACGGAGCTAGATTACGACGATCCTAAGAATTTAACAGTCCGGAAAATATAGGGAGATGGGATAAAGGGAAAACAAGGCGGGCACAAGTAATCTACAGCTAATCTAATCAGCGTGAACGACAACGGTCTTATATTTAATTCTTCTTTGAGTCCTCGATGAATTGTGCGAGGTTCATATTTCCCCCTCCAAAAGACTATGTCCTCTACATCAAAGAAAGATCCACTTCATGATGCCGAATACAAGGTCGCCAGTTTTCAGCATGGGCTGGATATGACTTGATAGTATCCCATTTCTTGCAACCGATGGCGAAGGTGGCGTCGTCAAAATGCTTGGGATGTTATCCGCACTGCGGGCGTCAAACGAAAGGCAAAGAAAACGAAAACCGGGACAGGATTCAAGAAGTTCTCTCGCAGCGAATAAGGTGGTTGTGTAACGAGCGTGACGAGCTTTGGCCAAGCAACCCCCAGTTCGACTAAGGATTCATCATCGAAACTGTGGTGGAGATGCAGGAGATTTACGTCTTCGAGCTCGTGAAGCTCTAGGTTTGACAACATGGCGAAGGATCAACATAATCAATCATCGGGATTACGTTAACCACGAAGGTTTTCCCCAGTGCTCGTCCTTCAGAGGAAAAACGAAAATTTGTTCGTCAATAATATGAGTTACAACACGGAATGTTGGGTCGGTTGCGATTTCTCACCCATTTTTGTGCCGATTACAAAAGGGAGATCCTGGAACGAGCCTCAGCAAATTCGTCAGACGGTTCTTGTTCCACCATAGATCCTTCAAAGCGGCATCTAAGAAATAGGAGACCGAAGAAGTGTGTCAGAAATTTCCGAACCGCGCCGCAACGAGCTATCGGCACTCGGGAATTTCCGACATTAAATTATTGCCCTACGAGCCTCGAGGGTGTCATCGTCCGACGCTGATGCCTCTTCAAAGGGAGAAACCTTTCGAAAACTTGGACCGATTAGAAGATGAGAAAAGGTACAGTCAACGATGTTGAAGATCTGGAAAGCAGGATGCATTTGAGTATCGTTTCTAATAGAATGGCAGGGGCTTTCTTTTTTTCGGTCTACAGTTGGGTTGAGGATACATTGATCATGCACCGAGAAATAGTAGCGCTGAGTCCTGACTACATAAAATTGAATGCCAGCATTCGAACCACGATGTGGTATTGTGGGCTATGGGGAACCGCTGGTCAAGAAGATTGGAATACCGCAGAATGTTCGTTGCGTATTTTGACTATGTCCACTCTTTGCAAATTGGCCTCGTCACAAAGGGACCGGAAGATCGAGTCCGTCTTGTCGAAGAGATTCAAAATCGTGTCGAACTCGGCGATCTTTCCTTCGTTCATTACGAGCACACGGTCGTAATAAGCTGAAACGTAAATGGAGTAAATGGATTCTAGAGCCGTGTTAGAAAAGGAAATACATACCAATGGTGTTGAGTCTGTGGGCGATGCATAATAAGGTCGACGATGCAAATTCAGTTTGGATCGTTCGTTGTAGTTTTGCGTCTGTCTCAACATCTACGTTGCTTGTCGCCTCATCCTATGTACACTTATGAATACTTCGTAGATAGCAGCAGTAAGGACACCTTACCAAAATAATGATCTTACTATTCTTGACGAGAGCACGACAAAGAGCGAGTAGCTGTTTCTCTCCTGAGCTGAAGTTAAAGCCTGTCATGCCAATTCAGTCAGTCATGAGGATGAATTAAACTTTCTTTCTGCTAACCCTCATCACCGACAGTCGAATCAAGGCTAAATTTCGCCTCGGTTTCAGGATCAGGGAGACTATCTCTTGGGAGGAGCCAAGCTCGTTGCAGGACAGAAATTAATTCCGCGTCAGTAAGAAGGCCTTGTGGGTCTCTGAAGTATGACATAGCATAAATCAGGGATGAGTTTACAAGAACTCGGTGACTCACAAATTTTCGCGTAATGTCCCAAGGAACAAAGTTCCATCCTGTGGCACCAAAGCAAGTCGCGATCGTAAAACGTCGAGACCCATATCATGGATATTCCGACCATCGATCTCGATCTTTCCTGCCAGTGGTTCGACAATGCTGGAATATGAATGGTAAGTCATGCTTTCCTTACTAGCCGTCCGGAGGGATCCCACCGAAATAGAGCTTGGATAAGCGAACTCTTTCCAGCTCCCGTTCGTCCCACAATGCCGACCTGAAAACATGTTTGTGACCAAATAATTTTAAATGATGTATTCAACCACTCACCTTCTCGCCTGCATTGACCTGGAAACTGATATTTTTTAAGACCAATGGGAGACCCTCACGATAAGCTAGTGCGACATTGGAGAAGGATATTTCCCCCTTGCTCGGCCATGAAGGCGGTGGGTCATTTGGGGTACTTGTTTTCCCCTCAGGTTCCAATTCTGTGTAATGAAGAACACGTTCTACAGCGTTCATATTTTGTTCATTTTGCGCAAACTGCGAAACCATTTCAGCTGAAAAAGAGGAAGTTAGGAAAGGAAAGAGTGTCGAGAATGATACTTACAAAAAGTCTGAGTTACTGAATGGTGACGAGATAATTTTAGTCACGTGGAAGCATCACAATGGAATGAGGGGACGCACTGCTGAGAGTATATGATAGGACCACACCGACCGTGGCCGGGTGGACTGTACGACGGAATCCAACAGCGAATAGTGCAATTCCAAAAATGAGGATGTTTCCAAACAGGTCCAGACGCACACCAAGCCATCGTTGAATAGAAATTGTCATGTAATAGGCACGATTCTCCAAGTCTAGACCCGTTTCCGCGTCCCGTACAGAGCGAGCCTGCTCGCGATAAGCTCGTATGGTTGCTAAACCAGTTAAAGTCTCTGCAACCAGCCATCAACTCGAATCAAACCAATTTTGTAAAAGAAACACTGACCAGAAAATGATCCATACAAGACCGACCTCATAAGTGAATCAAGTCGTTTTGCCTCAACAGATGAGCGTCGATAATAACCGGAAACGATGTAGTATAGAATGGACATTGGTAAGAAAATGATTCCAAGGTACGGGAAGGAGTAAAACACGAGAGCAACTGTTCCCAGAACTGAACCCAATGCGATCAAAAACTAGCCGAATATATATATATTCAATGGGAGCAATCCTCAGTAAATTAGAACAAAGCCATACCTGCATCAATGTCGCGGCCAATTCAGTGTCGAGCGTATCTTGATCCTTCGACAAACGTGAAAGGATCCGCCCTGAATGATAATGCTAAGCAAAGGCTCACTCGAGAGGGAGGAAAAAAATATACCCATGGGAGTAGTATCGAAGAATGATGTCGGAGACCGCAAAACGGATTTAAGTGCTGCTTTGAAGAGGTTCAGACTAGCTACTAAGCTCGCGATACTACGAAATGTAGATGAAGTCAGCAAAGTATTAACAGTCAAATAGGCGCTGTCAAACTCACGCGAAGGAAAAGCTGAGAAGTAAGATGAAAACAGCCTGCGCGACACCTGACAGTCGGATTAGAAACATTCTTCTCGAAAAGCAAAGCAATATATGCCCAAACTGGCGTAGACCGCCATATAATCGCCTTGTTTGAAGCCATGTATGCTCTGCGAGGTCCAGAACCCAAGGAATAGAGTGCTGCCGACTAAAGATGATTAAGCCCATCATATTTAAGGTTCGCAAAACCAAAACACACCTTGGGCTCCTTGAGTGAGCGTCAACAATAAAAAAATGATCGGTGCCCATGTCATCCCCCCTGCAAATCCAAGGTATTTTTGATACACAGTCCATGTTACCGCACCCGTATTTCGCTCTTCAGTTTGCATCAACGCCGTATTACTGTTCTTTTTGGGACCGCCTTCCTCCGTACTGTCTTCGGCTTCTACATCTTTCTTAACTTTGCGTTTGCTTGAGAGGTGATTGTTGGCGTTAGCTTCCGCTTCAAGGTTGCCATATTCTTCCATCAGGTGCGAGAAGGTGACACCGTTAGCCATGAGGTCCTGGGTAATATCATGAGCGAGTTTGGGTCAAAAAGACGAAAACAATGGGAATCTACTTCATATGTGCCCTGTTCTATGATAGAACCATTATCCATCACATAGATATAATCTGTCTTGTCCAGGACATGCAGGGCATGCGTTACAAGAATACGTGTACGATCTGCTAGAGGCCCAGAAAGAAGGCAGTTGTCCAGGATGGATTTCCCGACATAGGCATCGACGGCGGATAAAGGATCATCGAGGAGAACAATATCTGAGGCATAGTATGCCGCGCGTGCGAGCGAAACTCGTGCCTACAGGCCGCTGAGGAGGATTATCGAAAATATGAGAACAGGTACAAACCTTTTGGCCGCCTAGTAAGCAGGGATGCCATCAAATGAATCAAAATCACACCAGTTGAGTAGAAACATACCACTCAAATTGATGCCCTTCTCCCCGATTTCAGTATTTTCTCCGTGAGGCAGAACATGGAGGTCGTCGTCCAAGTTGCATGCACGGATGACCTCTCTGAATCTGTATGAACCAAAACCAGGGGTTGGACTCTAGACACAACATCAAAAAGACCACAAACCTGTCCTCATCATCAGGTTGACCAAACAGAATGTTCTCGCGGAGAGTTGCATTGCGAATCCAGGGGACTTGGGGTGCGTACGAGACATTGCCACCGAAACGGACCTTAAGGGAAGGGATTATATAGGTAGCAACATTTTCAGACATTGGGTCTCATACCTCGCCTCGAGTTCGACGCATTTCGCCGATTAGAGCCTGGAGTACAGAGCTCTGAACAGAAGGGGAAAATAATCAGCAACCACATCACATTATGGCTAGGAGATTAATCTGCACCTTCCCACATCCGACGCGCCCAATAATAGCGACGAAAGCACCTTGCGGAATGACGAACTTCAAGTTATTTAGCTCGAAAGGATGCTCTGCTCCTTCGTCCTTATCTTTCTCTTCGCGTAGTGTTACCCCATCCTTTCCCAGATCAGCTATTGTTGTCGGCAGAACGTCGCCCTCTGCTTTACCCTTCTTGGCACTTTTCCGCCCCTTGTTGCCTTTATCACCCCTTCCATTTTCTTTGTCCCCTAGACCATCACCCTTGCCACCTCTCCGTCCACCTATTCCCCCCGCGCCTGGGGTTCCAAAACCTTGATTACCTGCTTTCTCTTTTGTCACAGCATCATAAACTGTCTCCCATACAAAGTCTCCGTCGACCTGAACCGCAGCCGGTGACTTGTAGTCTACTGGGTATGGATCTGGTAAGTCTTCCGAGGCGAGAAAAGTGGAAATTCGACCCAAAGCGACGAGGGCGTCCGAAAGGCTCGAGAGGAAAATTGGGTAGTGGAGGAGTGGGATGCGAATGATCTAGATGAGAAGAGTTCAATTGAATAACAAGACGGTGAGTAGATGAATCAGCGTACGTTGAATAGTTGGAGAGAGCTGAAAATGATGGCAATGTTGAGATCGTGTCCACTTAATGCGTAGGTGATCTTTTAAACGCTTATGAGGGAGGTAATTGATTTAGAGAGAAAAGGTATTCACAAATGAGAGGATGGATGCTAGGGTAGGTATGAAAGTCATAGTCGCTATCAAGGTAGATCTCGCCAGACTAGAATCGAAGATTAACAAACTGTGTTTGATAATTTTAAGCGGCTTACGCGGTCTTCCGAATGGTTTTGATCTCCCTCGTCCTTAACTCTCCAACTTGATGTGTATAAAACGCTTCCCAGGCGTAGAGCTTAATCAGCCGAATGCCTTGCAGAACCTCGGTTGTCAGCCGTACACGCTTATCCGTGATTTTGACGCCTTTCTTGCGTTGAGTGAACATGACTTTGACGAGGAGAATTTGAACTGGGAAGCCGAGGAGAAAGACCTAACGAGCGACATTCGAACGTCTTCATAAAATGTTGAAAGGGAGAGACATACACCGAGTCCAACAAGGGCAGAATAGCCCAGCTGGCCATGGTGTTAGTTCTAAAACATGGAGAGAAAGCTTAGGTACGCACGGTTCTGATGAGGAGTCCAAATCCAATGGCCAACTAAGTGAAAATGTTGAGATCACGGTAAAGAACGAGTGTTAATAAAATACCTGAATCGGAGAGACCCAAATTCTAATCAAAAGAGTCAGAAGAGTTTCAGGGCGCACAATAAAACCAAGGGCATACTCATGTGCAAATCCCGAGAAACGATCCAGCCTCGTCGCGTCTGTTGAGATCATGGTTGTAATTTGGCCAACGCTATGGTTCATACGGGATTTGCCAGATAAACGAAGCGATTTGCGGAAGACGCTTCCGATGATCTGAGATAGCCTGTTAAAATTCGCGGGGAAGACATTGTTGAAATCTAATTTTGAGCACTTACACCTGTCCGAATGTACAGACCAGTGGTCATAGAGACTGTAGGAAAGTACCGTTAGTAGTCTGAGTTGGATTCGAATTTAATATCAACACCAACTTTGCATGTAGTGGTTCGTCATCTTCGGGGTAATAGGTAAGGTAAACAAGGTTGAAATACTAGTGGCAGGGATCCCGCTCACCAAGCTCGCAAATTCTGTGTTGCAACGTATAAGGGAGGAAAAAAGAAGAATTCGAAGGTAGAGATACCTTGCATTATAAACAGGGCAACCGCCAGCCCGATTCCATAACCAATGCCCCGTGGCTTGGGAATTCCAAGGACGGTACGCTGGACCTCTGTAGTGCGCACATAAATATATGAATCCGTCAGCCAGGTTAGGATAACTTTATTAAGCAGTGGAGTTGTTGTTTTCAGTGCATCTTGGGGTTCCTTTAAGAGCCGGAAACATAAAAAATAGAGTAAATGTCACCTGAAACCAACTTGAGAACGCCAGCTGTCCATATTTGAGTAAAGAAGGTGCGATGAATTGCTTTAAATAATGATTCATCGTATTTCGGTTTTCCATCTCCTTTCCCGCGTCTAAACCAGGTCCGAGATGTTAATCCCTCCACTGGTTTCGACGGCTCCGATTCTTGGGATACTGCGGTGTGTGTCGAGGGGGGCGTAATCATTTCTGCTGAAAGCTTTTCCTTCAATTTCTTTTCGTCGCCATATCGTTCTAATTCTGCATTGGCCAGCAACGACTCTCCCATGTATCGAGGTCGTTTTTCGGGTGGGCATCGCAAATAAAAATGGTTCTCAACGTCATCTGTGATTCTCACGGTGAGCCTGGATTGAGGGAGATCCCAGAAATCTGAGAAACTTGATTAAGATGCAAGAAGATAAACGATATACAACTGTGTACCTTCTTTCTGCAGGGGCCTTGAATATCCTACTTCGAGAAATGGACCAAGCCATTGGAAGACGAGTTTCGAGAGTACCCTGCAATCCTACCAGTCATGGAATCCGTCAACTATAACTATAACGACATGACTCACGGAGCTGAGCTCTCTGGGAGAACATTTCCCGACCCCAAAACGGGGGGAGCTGGGGATCGCCTGAACAGCTTTTGGAACATCATGCCACCATGGCTCAAAGTCGAAGGGATATGTATATAAAAGCTCAGGGAGGAACCGGAAGGAAACGCACGGAAGTATGCATTGTAAGGGAAGCCGAATATCGTTGGCCATAGGTGCGATATTTTTCAAACATCAGCCCGCATATCGGATAAGCGTGTCACATTGCCAAAGAAGCGCTCACTTATATAGCCTGGCGTCTTATAGAATTCCTCATTGGCACCTATCTATAGGTTGGTTCTGAATGTTGAATTGCGCACCGAACTTCTAATGGCTCTCCCCTTCACTAGTAGACCTCTTGTAAGACTCAAGAACCTTTTCTTTTCGTAGCATGAGGGAAGGTAAGTAATGTACTTTGTCTGAGTCGCAAGTTCGAAAAAGCTGTTGACATTGGGAATTGGGAGACTAGTTTCCCATTTAGGTTTCGCAGTTGGAGATTCAGAGGCCCGAGCAAATCCGAGAGAGCTAGTCGCGCTTGACGAAGCAGTGGTATATATTGAGGTCCAGGTTATAAACTTATAATTGGGGCCGTTTGCCGATGATAATGTCACGTGATTGTGCTGGCCCTCAAACAAGGCGACGCGTCCGTCGCGTCGGTCACATGTTACCATTCGCCCTTGTCAACTCCTTGTGCAAAACCACGATGTCATTCCGTTTCAACTGCTACTATCCTGCGGAGAAACTCCGTTTCTTTGTCGTTGACCTGGACCAGAATTACATCTTGTGAGGGAGGTTCGGGAAATGCTCCTATCAGAATAGTACGGACTACACCCTAGCCATGATGATCTCCAACTTTTAAAAGCATCCTTTTCTGTCTCTGGCACTAAATCAATCAATACACAACCGACCTGCCCTCGCTTGCTTTCCAGTGGCTTCATTCAAGTCGGCAGAAAAGGGACGATACCTCGATGTCCTAATGGATCTTTTTCCGATCGGCCTTCATCCGGCGTGATTCATATCATCGTTTCTGACCCGGAGGATACGTTATACTCTGCCTTTCCATTATGTATTGCTGATTTTCTGTCAGCCATGGAGCGGGTCGAAGACATGGGTGACCTGATCGAAAGTTTGGGCAACTAACTTTACTTGAAGCTCCGGAACACCCTCGCAAGCACACGCGACCGCAGGATGATTTGTCGTCTTCCATAACTGTCCACATGTCCACGCTGTTGGTCTTCGACGCAATCGCTTCAGTCCATACCGGCATTACAGTAAGCCGGAGGAGGGGCTATCCCATGGGTTTCGCTCGTGTTGTCGGTGGCTCTCCGCCTGAAAGTTCCTCAACGCCGACAGACTCGACCCAGCGCAGCTCGTTGTTCAGGTTACGAGACAGACTTTTTCGAGTAATCGCACCAGGGTCCAGAGGGTAGCTTCTTTGAGCAGGCTTTGATGTCTGTGGCGAACAAGCCTCCGGCGGCGGGGTAGTTCAAATTTGATGAGAATTTGGGAGAGGCGGAGAGGGTGGTGGAGAATTGGCCTTGGAATTTGACGACGGCCGATTTCACCCAGATCTGTGGAAAGGAATGTCAGCATGAGAATAGGTGGTAGAAGGGTTCAATGTACATTCTCAGTATCAGCCACAATTCGAGCATGAATCAGCAACTCTCTCGCTACTCTAAGCCTGCCGTTCTGTGCCTCCAGTTTGATAGCCGCTGGCCAGATATTTTCATTCTCTGGGTTAGCGATGAGTGTGCATTCGAGCACTTCACGGTTAGGCGAATCGCCAGCGAGCCACTTCACCCTGGTACCCATTGGCCGGAGGATTTCGGCCTGTGGGCAATAAACGACGGCTCGAGCGAGAATCGCAGCGTTCTCTGTTGAACGAATATCGATCACCCATAACGAAACAAAGCCAAAAGAAACATTAAAAAACGAACCTCCTCTCATGAACCATGTCCTCCGCGTTCTGCCGCAAATTCCTTGAAGTTGAATACACCTTCAACACATATGCCAACTCTAGGAGTGCCCATTATGCCCCTCGCCTCCGTACTGTCCACGACACCATCTAGGCGGCCCTCCAAATCAAACCCCAACGTCATCATGTGGTCTTCATGATGGCCTCGCACGTCCGTGATGACCCTTCTATCTCCCACTCCTCAAGCTCCTTGATCCACTGTTCGCGCGTGCGGAGGGCTCATGCTCCATAATTCTCGGACACCAGGGTTTGATCATACTGGCATGCCGGACAATCTCACATCCTGATTGATGATTTTCCTGGCTGCCACCGTTCCGCTCATCTTCTCCTTCCAGGCAAGCGACGGCAATCCTCCTTGGAGGTGTGCTGCGATTTAAATTAGCGGTGTTGTAGGAAGAATATATATATATAATAGAATACTTACGTTATGTTGGAAGATTTCGTTACGAGCTTGAGCGATTTCGACGAAATTTGTGGGTGTTCAGGAGGGCGTTGGCGTTTCCAATCCTTTAGCCTGAAGTGATCACGTTAACGATGAAATAAAAGAACCATGAAAAATTGAAGGTACTTGCCGCTGCCTCACATCCAAACTTGAATGATCCTCGTGCTCGTTCTTTGGGCTCAGCCACAATGACAGTCGGGCACAATTGTCCTTCATCCGCACATTCTCCTGAGGTCTCCTACTTTTGGGTTTCCAATGCCTTGTCTATGACGGCGTAGGGGACATGTTCGAGATCAGCGAACCAGGATCGTCAGCTCCGCATTTTAGTCTGGCGTTGAAATCAGTCGAATACGCAAGGAGGTCCAAAAAAAAAACACACCCTCGAGCCCTCCTAGAATCTATGGATACGCAGACGGATTTGTAGATCGTCCTGTTTGCCAAGGGCTCATAATGATTCTCTGTTTGGGTCTTGGAATTGCTCGGGGTCTTCGCCTCGTCTGGCGAGTCACTGATTAAAAACAAAACATAAGCCTAAAATCTGGGCAAGTAATGGGGTAAATATGCACGTACGCTATGACTTGGGCGGATGGCGATACATTCTCGAGCAGGACCGATATCGAGAAGGGTTGCGCTAAAAACGAACATCAGAAAATTAAAGAGTAGTCACCGAAAGTCTGGCATGAACTAACCCTCAACGGAAGACCAATCATACA
>Ga0307517_10013448_pt1 | contig 11103 bp, 10 predicted proteins | sample 23_EM_MG_FD_194515 | JGI IMG/M metagenome (GOLD analysis project Ga0307517, IMG submission 194515) | Populus trichocarpa ectomycorrhiza microbial communities from riparian zone in the Pacific Northwest, United States - 23_EM | ecosystem: Host-associated > Plants > Roots > Unclassified | place... | reverse complement strand
AGGTGCGAGTCTTAGGTGCTAGGCGGGGGAAGTTTCTTCTATGGTCTCGGGGTGTTTGATTTTTCCCATGAAGAGGTGAAGCGGGCGGTGGGTTTGCATTTATAGGTTTTTTTCTCTTCATAGCTAGGGCTGCATAAGGCTTTTTGTACCTAGAAACAAATAACGCATGATTACAAAAAAAAAAAAAGAAAAAAAAAACGACCAAGAGATAGGATCTTCACGCAACCATCTAAGTACTTTTCTATACTTAAGAGATTGCAATACGATTACTTCTACTCTCTTTTATATACTTCTCCTCTATCAAAGCCTACGCCTCAAGGACCCGGAGACTATTGTGATAGTCTCGACGGGCCGCTCGAACATAGGACTATTGTGATAGTTCTATTAAGCACGACAAACCCCTCATCTTACTATCTGACGAGATAGTGTCCTTCGACGGATCGACCAGATCAACAAGCCAGTTCCGTACTATCTGAAGAGATAGTATTTCCCTTCGCCCTATTATAAAGAAGAAGACTTACTCACTATAGGAAACAACTATCGTTGCCTGTTGCCTAACTACCTAACAATAGGATTGTTACAGCCAGGGAGAAAGCTCAAGACGAGCGGCGCAAAGGCCCCCAGCATGGGCCTTTGACGATGATGACATTTTATAAAAAGTCATCCAGGTACCGACAACCACGGTGATCGGGTAGTGAGGTTGCCGCCTCGAATCGAAAGACCTGCGGCGTAGTCGGTGACGATATCCCACCAGAAGGCAAAAGACCAAAGGATAGCGGTTGCCATTTTACGTCCAAAAATGGGTAGTCCGTGCTCACCACGGGAGCCATAAAAAATTAGAAGTGAAGAAAGCGGTCGATGAGACAAAAAGGGAAAAGGAAGATTACCATTCGCCGCAACGGAACTTGAGTTGCACGACACGGGTGAGGAGGGTTGAAATCCAGGGCAACCTGACTTTCTCTCCGAGTAAAAAAGCCGGGCAAAGCGAAGCTGGGGGCCTCTCTTTTGGGCACAAGGTTTATGCCCGACGAATGGTGTCCGAGGGGGTCTCGGGAGTGAGCCCAAACTCGAAGGCGGAGGTACAGTGGACTTGTCACAGGGGACAGTCTCATATGAGGGCTAAGTCGACGATAAAGGGCTGCGCAACCTAGTCGCGAACTCCAGGTGTACTCTAGTGAACTATCACTCCTGGGATATGGGAACTCCACGGCAGGAGGTAAAGACCGCTAGTAGTGGGCTGCCCGATATCAAAATATATGACACTTATTGTACAAGTTTGTCTGAGGAGGCTTTAAGAGCCGAAACTGCCCGGGCGCGGTAACAAACCCCCACGTTACTTGTAACCGCGACGATGAAAAGATTTCATCAGGGACAGAGCGAAAGCTCTAGACCCATTAAAAAATCCAGGCACTACCCCTGCCGTGAGGGGAAGGCATGTATTGAAATCAAAGGAAGAAAACATGCGATAAACGTCCTCTCAGATTCTGGTTCAAATATCTTTCTCATGAACCAAGACACCGCACGACGGCTCAAAATCCCGACTGGAGCTAGGGATTCACCGTTAAAAATCACAACATTCGATGGCGAAACCGCGCCTACTGGAGGAACATTCTATACCCATCCTATTCTCCTGGAAATCGGTGCCAACGGCCACCGAAGTATGATATTCTGCGAAATTGCGAATGCAGGAAGGTATGACTTAATCATACCCTTTGGGTGGTGGCATGATGAGCACCCCCTTAAAAATATCGCGGACCCACACAAATGGGCCTTTAAAGAAGCAAAGTGCCACGCTCATATAGAAGATCAGGCGGTGGCGGATATGTTTGAATGGGATGAAACTGTGGCTTACGATGAGGAAGCACAGTATGTGGGACGGATTGAACGAGAGGAAGAAGGGGAAGTACAATTGGAGACGCTGCCAAAACCGTATTGGCAGTATAAGGAGCTTTTTGAAGAGAAAAAAGCGAAAATGCTGGCGCCTCGAAGGACTTTCGACAACACCATCAACCTTAAAGAAGGGGCTGAACCCCCATGGGGTCCGATTTATCCAATGTCGGCGCACCAGTTGAGCGAGGTAGATAAGTACCTCAAGAAAATGATGGCTGAGGGAAAAATTGCTGATAGCGAATCTCCTTACGGCGCTCCGATCCTCTTCGTTCCAAAACCAGATGGAAGTCTACGATTGTGCGTAGATTATAGAAACCTCAACAAATTAACGATCCTGAATAAATACCCTGTAACGCTCATGGATGAACTACGAGACCGCGTTGCTGGAGCAAAAGTATTTACCAAGCTGGACCAAAAAGATGGATAACATCTTATTCGGATGAGAAAAGGCGATGAACATAAAACAGCTTTTCGTACACGATACGGATAGTATGAATACAAGGTCATGCCTTTCGGGCTCGTCAACGCACCCGCAACGTTTCAGACAATGATGAACAAGATCGTAAGGGAATTCTTGGACCACGGGGTAGTCATCTACCCAGACGATATCCTAATATACTCCGAAAATATGGACGACCACATGAAACTAGTCCAAAAGGTCCTCGACCGACTTGAACAACACGACTTAGCAGTCTTGTTGAAAAAGTCGGTGTTTCACAAAGAGGAAGTCGAATTCCTTGGGTACATTGTCAAGACAAGCGGCGTCACCATGAGTGATAGAAAAGTGAAAAGCGTTCAAGATTGGGCACACCCAAGGTCGGTTAAAGAAGTTCAGATCTTCATTCGATTCGCAAATTTTTATCGACGATTCATCAAAGATTTTTCAAAAGTTTGCAAGCCAATAACTCAAACGTTAAAAGGAAACCCAAAGGATTTTGACTGGGGAACAGAGCAGGAAGAGGCGTTTGAGGAGTTGAAGAACAGGTTTACAACGGCACCAATTTTATCGCATTTTTACGCAGGGAGAAGAACGGTGGTTGAGACAGACGCAAGCGACTTCGCGCTCGGATGCGTACTGTCCCAATACCAGGGAAGACGGCTTCACCCCGTGGCTTTTCATTCTGGAAAATTGAACACTGCAGAAAGAAATTACGAGATACATGACAAGGAATTACTCGCAATCATGGAAGCATTCACGGAATGGAAAAGATACCTCTGGAGTGAAGAAGAGCCCGTGACGGTATACACGGACCACCAAAACCTACAGTCCTTTATAACCAAAAAAGGCTGGAACGAATGCTAAATTCGATGGGCACAGGAGTTGACAAACTACAACTTCCAAATAGTCTATCGACCAGGGAGCAGAGGCGGGAAACCAGATGCGTTAAGTAGACGGCCGGAGTAGGGTCCTGAGGAGAGAGCTTGTCACAGTGAACAGTCAATTTTGAAATCGGAACATTTCCAAATTTCCGTAATTCATCAAAAGCGAAGCGCAGAGACAGCCCTCATTCCAGAAAAACGCGAACCCACAAGCCTCAGGATAATGCAACCCTCGGATAAGGCTATAATCCCGACGAAAGGATCACTATTCGCGGCCGGTCATGACATCTACGCCCTGACAGACGGGATGGTACCAGCAAAAGGACAGACAGTGGTGGAAACGGGTATTGCGATAGGATTGCCGGAAGGAACCTATGGAAGGCTAGCCGCAAGAAGTGGTATGACTAGCAAGATGGGAATAGCAGTGGGCGGTGGTGTAAGAGATGCAGATTAAACCAGAGAAGTTAACGTCATACTTCGAAATCATGGCGAAGCGGACTGCATATTGAAGGCAGGAGATCGGATAGCGCAACTCATAGTAGAGAAAGTTGCCAACGCCGACGCCATGAAAGTAAACGAGCTGGGAATAACCGAGCGAGGAAAGATGGGCTTCGGATCAAGTGACATGAACCCTAATCGATCCATCACGGCTAAACAAGAAGAACTCAAAATATGTTTTCTTCACTCGGACACAAGCGAAAACGAATTCTTTAGCGCAGTTGATATCGGCTATCACCATCGGTTAATGAAAGAAAAAGAAATGTTATCAAGCGCTCACGTCAATGCAGCCCTGACGCGAACAATGAACGATTGATTTCTGGACAAAATTAGAGTGGCTGGTAAAGAGCATGAGAAGTGGCAGGACCGAGGCCGTGAACTGGTTAGGTTAAGAGAAAGCGGGAAAAAGATGCCGGACGAATGGATAGAAAAGGACGGGTTACTATATTACAAAAATCGTTTGTACATCCCTGAGGACGAAGCCCTTCCAACGGAGAGAGCCCCAGGCTGTCACAACGCATTAGTAGCAGGGCACTTCGGACAGGAGAAAACGATTGAGATAGGAACGAGGAACTTTTACTGGAAAAGACGCGCAGATTGGATCAGAGACTATGTACGATCCTGCGACGAATGTCAACACAGTAAATCCCCACGGCATGCCAAGTACGGATTACTTCAACTATTAGAAGTACCCTATGCCGCCTGGTCCTCCATATCGACAGACTTTATCACCCAACGACCAGAATCGCAGGGTAAGACCCAGTTCATCGTAGTAGTAGACCGGTTCACCAAGATGGCTCATTATATCGGCCGCCACGAGAATGCGACCACAAAGGATGTTGCGGATACCTTCCTTCGGGAAGTTTGGAAACTTCACCGAATACCGACCGAAATCATATCGGACATGGACGCGAAGTTTTTCGGCGAATTCTGGGAATCATTGTGCAAAATGCTAGGAGTTAAAAGGCGCATGTCAACAGCGTACCACCCTCAGACTGATGGACAAATGGAAAGGACCAACCAAGTGATGGAAGGCTACTTACGAACATTTGTCAACTAAGATCAGAACGACTGGTACCAACTATTGCCGTTAGCAGAACATGCCTACAACAACTCGGCTACCAACACACACAAAATGACCCCGTTCTTCGCCAATTACGGCTTTTATCCAAAGACAGAATGGATGAAAGACAGAGAAGCTCATAACCCCAGGGCGACATTGTATGCTCACTGGATGCAGGACATACATCAACAGGCGAAACAAACCCTAGAGAACACACGGGAATCGATGAAGAAATATTATGACAGAAAAGCAACAGCACAACCCAACATCGCGGTCGGTGACTTGGTAATGTTCAATGCGAAAAACATACGTACCAATCCACCATCGAAGAAGTGGAATCCAAAGCTCTATGGCCCGTTGAAACTGTTAGAAAAGAAAGGAAGTCGGGCATACAAGCTAGAAATATGGCCTAGGTGGAAAATTCATCCCGTGTTCCACATCTCCCTGTTGGAACGCTACCAAGCCTCGAACCAACCAAATCGCGAACAACCCCCACGAGACCCCGAAGAGAGCGAGGGAGATTTAGAATGGGGGGTAGAAAGGATTGTCAAGAGTGAGATCATTTCCTACAGGGGAAAGGTTCGAGGAAGCAATTAACCGATGAAAGAGCTGCAGTATTTTGTAAAATGGAAAGGCTGCGTAGAGGACGAGAATACGTGGGAACCACCCGAAGGTATGACGAACGCGCAGGAAGAGGTGGAAAGGTTTCATAGAGAGAACCCGGAGATGCTGGCCCCGAGAGAGGTCTAGTAACATAAGAAAGGTTTTCCATCAGTGGACAAGTAAACGCTGCTGGTTTTTACCCCGACTATGTGGAGCTCGAAAGGGAAGATAGATTGTATAATAAACATAGTGTATTCGGGACGAACACTGCGAAGAGGGGAGCTCGTGTTAGGTGCACGGACTCCCCGTAAGTATTTACAGGGCAAGGTTACCCTACCTTGACGCACACCAACTTCGACGGAAAAAGATAACATCCCCCTCCAGCCCCGGCGTTGGGACGGCGCGTCATCACTGGCCGCCTGGGTAGTTGCGCCCCAACACCAAAGACCACTATCAACGGAACACATCCTATAACACCGTATAGGTCGCGGCCGTCCGTCCGACCGGATCCTGTTCGCAGGCTATATGAGGGGAGACCTCCGGGCACCTTATGCAAGTGGAAGCAGGTGAATCGGACGATGGCGCATAAGCCTACAGACACTTGAAGACAGACTGTTGGAAGAGTGGGTCGAAGGTAACGGGACGTTTCGCACGAAAGTTAGTCCCCTCGTACCTACTAAGTCGTGTAGAGTATGAAGGAAGTAACTATGGCCAGTAAGTGGATCGGGTGCATCCACAAAGGACAAGTTGGTAAAAGATGGAGTCCGAGGGAAGAAGCCCATAGGTACGATCCCGAGGACAAGTCGTGTAATGCCGGAAGTCCAGAATACGACATGCAGTCGCGTGTCGAATTCTAGACGGAACCAACCAACGAAGAAAGGCCATCTTCGGTCTAGCGAGTTAGACAACCATCGGTGAGCACGGGGGCACGATAATTCGTAACCATTGTTGTCAACGGATAAATGGATGAGCTGACACCTGACGTGGTCTCCGCACCATCAGGGATAACAGACGCGCAGACCGATAAGTTGACCATGGGAGCAAAAGGTGTGGAAGAGAGTTTTCAGGGTCTACGAGTGTTCGCACTCAGGTGAAGTTCGCAGAGTTGCGGACAAGGTACGTAGTTAGTATAGAGTTAGCATGTATACCGCGATTGCTCAGATGCGGAATATAAATATCGAAGGATCTTCGCTGCTATTAGACACAACAAGCACGGCGAAGAGATCTTATCAATATAATAAGTTGTCCACACTTTTATATCATTACCAATACTTCGACTATCTACACCGAAGTGAATATTATATCTAGCCTACATTACTCGTGTCTTCTTAACGAGTTCTCCGATATAATTACGATCCAGGCCCTAGCCGTCGGAATACCTCACGCCGAAGCTACCACCTAACAAAACCGCTGGCTGGCCCCTATGTACAAACGGTAACTGTCAAAGGATAGCGGGTTACCCACACAACTATGGAAACAATGAAGGCTACCGTGCTTTACATTAAGGTGGGCTCCTTCCAACAGCTTAATCGGGGTAAGGTCAGTGTCCTCCTGGATGCTCCAGTAACACACTTTCTGGTGCACCGGATTCCGATCTCTTGCTCCATGAACACGGTCGCCATCGTGCTTACTGTTAGGTGGTTCCTTCCGTGTAAGGTATTCCGACAGCTAGGACCTGTATCGTCTTGTATCGGAGAACTCGTTAAGAAGACACGAGAAAAATATAGGCTAGATACAACAGAGGAACTTTGGTATAAATCGTCAAAGTAATCGTAGCGATTAAGTCAAAACCTATTATATTGGTAAGCTCTTTTCTCCGTGCCTCTTGTGTTCAATAGCAATAAACATGCTTCAATATTTATATTCTGCATCTGAGCAATCGCGGTATACATGCTATCTCTATACTACTAAGTATCTGGCTAATAATTCTGCGAACACTCATAGACCCTGAAAACTCTTCTTCATAGCTTTTTGCTGCTATGGTCAACTTATCGGTCTACGCTCAGGTTATTCCTGATGGTGTGGAGACCACGTCAGGTGTTAGCTTATCTATTTATCGGTTGACAGCAATCATTGCGAATTATCTTGCCTCTGTACTTCGCGGAGGTAGTCTTACTCGGTAGACAGAAGGTGGCTATTCTTCTTTGGTTGTCTCTGTCGAGAATTTGTCACGCGACCACAGGGCGTATTCTTGTCTTCCGGCATTACATCACTTGTTCCAGGGATTGCACCTATCCGTTTCTTCCGTCTGACTCCATCTTTTACCAACATGTCCTTTGTGGATTGACCCGATCCACATACTGTGCATAGTTACATCCATCATACCCTACGCCTCTTTGTAGGTAAGAGGGGCCTAACTTGTATGAAAAATATCCCGTTACTTTGCACCCACTCTTCCAACTTCCGGTCTTCAAGTGTCTCTAACTTTATGCCCTGTGCTTGGATTCACCTACTTCCACCTGCACATGCTGCCCGGAGGCCTCCCATCATATATCCTGCGAACATGTAACATGTGTACATGTTCTGGTAACGGTACACAGGAGCGAGCAGTGCAGGATTTCTTATGTTAAGTTGATTTATATTTGGTTTATTTGATTTGATTTCAGCTCCGCCACTACCTCTGAGTCAGATAGGCTATGCTATCGTATTGCTATGTTTAGTTTGCTTTATTTGGAAGTTTATATTTAGGATTCCGGGTATGGAATGGTCATGTAGCACTGGCGAAGGCTGAGCATTGTTTGTTTGTTTCTTCCTTTGGTCTTGCAGGATTACAGGATTCCGGTATGTGCGCAGCTACTGGTAATGATCGTGATTGCAGCAAGGTTATCGCTCTTGGGTTCTGTACTTAAACCAGTCTCCTGGCTAGCAGGAGACAGCAGACTTCGACAGACCTTCAGTCTCAGAATACACTTGGTTGAACGGCAATCCCTGAGTCCCCAAGCCCAATCTGTCCTTCAACTATTATCTCTTGCCTCCGGTCTCCTGAAGCCTCCCTTAGCACCAGCGCTAGCCGCTCTATCGCAGGTCCTATTGTATTTTCGCTAGACAGGAATAAACTGGTTACATTTTTTTGCCTACAGCAGGTGAAACCCCTTTATTCTCAGGATTGGGAACAGCCTGGTAGGATTGATCACCCTCCCTGTATCTTGATAACTAGTTACAAGCAGGAGCGGCAGGGAAAGGAACTCCCGGCTCAGGTGCTATATTCACAATAGCAGAACGCAGGAGCAGAAGCGTTACCAGGTCCGGTAGGGCCTACGATCGTGCTTCAGCAGAACCCACAGATGATACGCCAGAATCAACCACACAAGAACCAACCCCTGGGCCCACGCCAGACTCAGCAGATACACCAGCAAGAACCAGTCACCTCCTTCCACGAGATCTAGATACAGATTCAGACGAAGACCACGACCTCTCAGCTGAGAAACTCATTCAAAGAGAAGCCCGGCGACTGGAAGAAAGAGCAGCAGCAAGTACAGCAGCCCAGCAAACTTCGGAAACTGAACCCCAACCAGAACGCCCCACTACAAGCAGGTGGCGAGCACCCAGCATTCTAGGAGTCTTTGGAAGTCAGACACCAACTAAAGCGCCCTCCCCTGAGCATAGAGAGCAACCACTACCCGGTACATTCATTCCAGACACAGCAGAAAAACCATCAAGATCCAGGAGCGCCAGAGAGCCCCCTGAACGACCAGACCCACCACCTCCACCCCTAGACCCACCTACAGGCACCCAGGCAGACCCAGGTCCTGCCAGGCTGCCCCTCCTAAGCCGTCTTTCTTTAGTAGTGAAGGAGAAAACCTCAAACCAGACAAACTCAAGCGATGGCTCAGAACAGTCAAGAAGTACCTGGCGAGATCTGGACTGAATGACGACTCCCCTGGAGTGGCAGACTACTATGGCTTTTACACAGAAGGGAAAGCAAACAATGCATTCCAGACAATAGACACAGAGGAAGAGAACCTCACCCTACCGCAGCTGACAAACCGCTTTCACCAGCTATTCGAAGCCTCTACCAACACTGATGACACCTACCACAAGTGGCAGAATGTCCGCCAGACAGCAGGTGGACAGCCAGCACGCATTACGAAGATAGCTGGAGAGCTAGCGGACCTCAAAGGATGCCTTCCAAATGGATCCATCACAGATTATGAACAGAAACAGCGATTTCTCGACGCTATGGACTCTAGACTACGCCGCAATGTTTAGCCCCAGCTCAGACCAGAAGATACCTGGGACCAGATGGTGGCTGTAGCAGAACACTATGACGCTACCATGTATAGAACTGGCAGCTACAAAGGCAGCGATAGAAGCCAGGCTTCTAGCAGCAAAACCCATACACCAAAGAAAGAGAGTACCTACCGCAAGCCCTCTACCACACCGACGCCCAGGAGCACAGGCAAAGGAAAGGCCCCGGCCAAGAAGAGGACCTATACCAAATCCAACAAGCCAAGTACGACTGAGATGGACTGCCGCAGGCAGAAGGAGACTGTTTCTACTGTGGCGAAAGTGAACACATGGCAAATGAATGCCCAAAGAAAGAAGTTAAGACCAACCATGTTCGCCTCTCTGAGGAAAGCCCAGACAGCAGCGAAGGCGAATATGAGCCTGATACAGACAGCACAGAGGAGCTAGATGGCAGTGGCTCTGTCAGGACCTACAAGACAACTGTAGGCACGCCTAAGGATAGGCGATTCCAAGCACTAGAATTCACTATCAACATCAATGGCAAGCCCGCCAGAGCCCTCGCAGATACAGGTACCATTGGCGGTACCCTGATATCCAACAAATTCGTTACAACACACAACATCCCCTACACAGCTAGGAAAGATCCGGTTACTCTAAAGATGGCAGTTAAAGGATCGCGATCAACTAACAACTTCTCTGTTGAGGTTCTGATTCAGCTAGGCAAGATGAGAGTCGACAAGGTCCCTATGCTAGTCACGCCAGTATCAGACTATGATATCCTCATCAGTATGGACGATGTTATAAGGCTCGGAGCGGTCATCGATTGCCAAAAGAACAGCATTTACTTCTTCAAGTACAAGGTCAGAGTTACCTGTGACGGAAAATCTAGAGAATCTAGATCAGCCATGACGAAGCCACAGGAAGTACCAGACTTCCTGGCAATGTTCCCCAAGGTATTTGTCAAAGAAGTACCCGAGGAACTGCCCCCAGTACGAAGGATAATGCACAGGATAAGCCTCATAGACCCGACGAAGCCTTTAAAGACACCCACCTTCAAAGCGCCACAAGCCTTGAGGCCCAAATACAAGGCATAGATCAACAAGCAGATGAACGCCGCTATCCTCCATAGGACCAGTGTGCCCGGAGGAGCCAGCATGTTTGTGGAAGCCAAAAGCGATGGCAGAATCCGACCCATGGTAGACCTCCGCTTCAGAAATGATAACACCCAGGCCGATCACACACAGATCCCAGAACAAACCACTATATTCAATCCGGTAGCCAGAGGACGGTTCCGCAGCAAGATAGATCTCAGTGACGCCTATTTCCAGACCTGAGTACATCCAGATGACGTAAAGTACAACACTATCAAGACACCCTTTGGCGGCTTTACCAGCCAGGTCATTATGCAAGGAGACTATTACCCTAGCGGGAATAGCTTACCTAATATTTAAGAGCGAGGTATATGGCTTCATAGGATGACCACATATCCGAACCCAAGCTCCCGGAGTTATGAGCTTCACAGAGGCATCTGGAAGACGACT
>Ga0307517_10013447_pt1 | contig 11104 bp, 7 predicted proteins | sample 23_EM_MG_FD_194515 | JGI IMG/M metagenome (GOLD analysis project Ga0307517, IMG submission 194515) | Populus trichocarpa ectomycorrhiza microbial communities from riparian zone in the Pacific Northwest, United States - 23_EM | ecosystem: Host-associated > Plants > Roots > Unclassified | place... | reverse complement strand
ACTTTGAGAATTTAATAATAATTAGTAAAAGGTGGAATTCACCTACCTGCCCCTCTCGTAGTATGTCCTCGCCCGGTCAATGATCTGATCCTGGTCGCGCCTCCTGATACATAAAATGACCATGACTTAATATATTTTTATTTAGGTAATTTTCAAGACCATTTTCAAACATATATCAATACACATACACATTCATACGGAAATTATATCTTTATGACACTGAAATCATTAACAAAACCGAGTCATTTTGACATTGAAAGTCATCAGCAAGAACTAAGTCATTTTGACATTGAAAGTCATCAACGAAAACTAAGTCATCCTGAAATAGAAAATCATCAATGAAAAACTAAGTCATTTTGACATTGAAAATTGTCAACGAAAACTAAGTCATCTTGACGTTTCTTTTCCCTAAGTTCACGCTTATGGTCAATACTAAGTTTTCCTTCTAAAGACCATACTTCAACCTAGTTTTGGACATAGACCACAACCAAATTCACTTTCAAAGTGTATGAAGTAAAGGACATGTAATGTTTTTATTCCATGACAATATCACACATTCATCAACATTGTTAAAAAGAACCTATTAATCACCACATCGTCATGAAGGTCTTTTTTTGCTATTTTCTTCTAAGATGGTCAAAGCCTAAGTCACTTCCCTAACAAACATACTTTGAGTTCTTCATGTGATATCATCAATTCTCATTCATTATAGCATGACATAAGGTGTTCTAGGTATTCCAACTTACGAAGTACTTGTTAGAGAATAATATAAATCATATATTGGGGCCTCACTTAACAACTTAAGCTTTTGAGTTGAATTGGTTCTTTGACATGGTATCAGAGCCTTGATGACCAAGCAATCACGAGTTCGAATCTCATCATCCCCATTTATTTGATAAAAAATAAGCACAAGGTAATGTGAGTTTGTGCAAGTTTCAAGCCCAAAAGGCTTTCACTTGAGGGGGTGTGTTAGAGAATAATATATATCATATCTTGGGGCCTCACCTAACAGCTTAAACTTTTGAGTTGAATTGGTTCTTTGACAGTACTATCAAGCATGTTCAAGAATCATATTCCTTTCTATAATATCATCAAGTTCATCTCAATTTTGTCAAGTCATATATAATTAAGTTCAAACATGCACATTATCAAGGGTTATCATAACCAAGCTTCCATAGGGCCAAAACATGGGGCATTGACATCAAGTGTTCATTTCATCATTCTCAATTATACCATTTCAAATCATAAAACACAAGCTAATAACTAATTTTACATTACACATGAGTTCAATTTATACCATTTATTTTGTTTATCTAACGATGTTCATCATACAAATGTTTCCTTCATTGTTCTTCCTTTTGGTCGAACATGGTATCCCCTTCTCTTCTAGTTTACTCATGTAAATCATCATTTTCACAATAAACATGTCTATGTTATCATGCATCAATTCACACATCAATCTTCTAAGTCCATAATCAAGCAAGTTCTTCAATTTATGATGTAAAACAGGGTATTGGCATATGTATAAATTCTATTTTAGCTCAAGTATTTTCCTAAGAGCTTAACAAGATCACAATTGACACATTTCATCATCCCATTCCATCCTTATTCCATTCTTTCAATAGGTCGACCTTTAGCTAGGGTTTGTTCTTCCACATGCATCAATTTCTTTTGTTATAGATTATGAAATTACATCTTTTTTTATCCCTATTTTCCAATCTTTCCATTTAATCTTTTTGAAATTGAAAGTGCAAGAACCCTTGGTCATTCCATTTAAGGTTTCCTTCTCATCTTGCTTTAAAATCTCAAAATAACAAGTAGGAGAGTGAGGTTACTCTTACCACATGATATTTAAACAAGATTTGGGGAAGGTTTTGGTGGCTTTCCTCCCCTCCCTCTTGGTTTTTCTCTCTTTCCTCTACTGTTCCAGTCAGTCCTCTATCTCTTTCCTCTGCTGTTCCAGTCGACCCTCTATCCCTTTCCTCTTTTCATGTTTTCAGTTCTCTTTCTAGTCTTCAACTCTCTTCTCACTCAAGTATTCAAGGGGGGTGACATGCAAGGGTGGTTTGGATGAGAGTTTCTTTGCAAGAGAGGGGCTACTGCAGCTAAGGTTGTTGTTGGTTTTGAGGGAGAGGAAAAGTAATATTTTTTCCTCTCTATGCATTTATACCCCTTCTTAATGTGGCGGGTTGTGTTTGGATGCTAGATGTTCTTATCTTAGCACCCCTTTTTGGTTATCATTGGACTGGTTCTTTCATGTTTTCCATTTAGTATTGGCCGGTCTACCCCTCTCTCTCTCTCTCTCTCTCTCTCTCTCTCTTATCAAGGTTTTACATTCTCCCCTCCTAAAATGAATTTCATCCTTGAAATTAAAAATCAGTATTTCATACCTGTTTTTCAAACAATTCGGGATACTTCATCCTCATTTCAGATTCCCTCTCCCAAGTTTCTTCTTTGATTTGCAAGCTCTACCATAAGATCCTAACGATGGGGATCCTAATATTCTGCAATTCTTTCTCTCCCTAATCTAGAATGTAACACCCATGTAAAACCCGATAAAAATTTAGTCTTTGATCGATCCATACTAGGAAGAATTAAGGGGTATAGACCAATCAACTTTGAAGAAAATCTAGATGAGGAGGGCAGGCCTATCTTAGGGGAAAATTAGAATAGTAACCAGCCCCAAAATAACCTAAAAGAGGGATAAGAACAACCTTAACTAGCACTCAAACACCCTCACCTCATTTAAAAGGGGTATAAATGCAAGTGAGAGAAAGAAGGTGACCTTTCCTCTCCCCAAGACCCAATTGCAGCTCTGTTGGAACAACCCCTCTTTCCTAAAGAAAGAGTTGAAATCGACTAGTTGCATGCCTATCATCTTAGGTGCTGAGTGAAAAGAGAGCTAGAGAGCAAGAAAAGTGGCCGAAAACATAGAGGGAAAAAGAGCCTAAACCTTTCCTAGAACCGGCAGCAACCATTGCTCAAGGAGAAAACCGGACCCAACCAGCCTACATGCTACCTTCCTTGAGTGTGGAGTAAGAAGTGAGTTAGGAGAAGGAGAGAAAACTAAAACATAAAAGAAAGAGGAGACTAGAGGGCCAGCTGGACAACAAGAAAGGGAAGGAAGAAACAGAATAGAAGAAGAAGAACAAACCACCTAACCTTACCCTAGGACTGCCTAAAATCTTGAGGTAAGAGAAGAACATCACCTCTTTGTTTATTCTTTGAAACTTCTAGATAGAAAAAGGGAAGAAAACCTCAAGAGAATGGTTAGGGTTCTTACACTTATGACTTAAAAGGATTAGAGGGAAAGATTAAGGTGAATAGGGGGCTGAATGATGAACATAACTCCAAACCATTTAACAAGGGAGATGAACAATTTTGAATGCACAAACCTAGAAAGAGGGGTGACCATAGTGAGAGTTGGACAAAATATGAATTTAAGTGAAAAAAATGCATGAATGATGATCTTGTTAAACTTCTAGGGACACACTTGAACCAAACACAAAATCATACTTGTGTTAATGATGTAATTTCTGCATATTTGATTGATGAAGTTATATGGAAATGTGTTGAAATGATGTTAAGTGCAAATTTGTGTTGTTAGTAAACCTTGAAAAGCATGCTACAGCAGAAACATGAATTACACTATATAATGCTTTGGCCTTGTTGATATGATGAATAGACATGTATGGTTGTGAATAAAGAGAATAGATATGTGTTTAAGAATGGTGATTGTGAGTATGGTTGTGAATAAAGAGAATAGATATGTGTTTGAGAATGGTGATTGTGAGTATGCTTGTGATAAAATATGATGAATTGCATGTATAAATTAGGGAGTAGTCAGCAACAATGTTGCGGCCAAGAGGGGAGGAAATAAACCATGAAGAAACTATGCATGATGAACACACTTAGAATGACATGAGATAAATTGGAAATATAACCCTTATGTGTTGTATAATTGTATTACTTGTGTAGGTGCATTAGTATGATATAATTGAGACTATAGAAATGTATGATTGTAACAATGCTAGATGTCGATTTTGAAAATGATGAATTGGGAGAAACCTTGGCAAATGTACATTTGGATTTGGAGATGTTGCTTTTGTGTTACTTGATAATATATGATGAATGGAGAGTGATTGGTAGCATTCAATGTCCAGTTGGGTTGGGACATGTGTAGGGGGAAAAGGCGTAGCGTAAACCTTATGTGTAGTCTAGAGGGAACGCAAAACCAGAAATGACTCACCTTGTCGCTGACAATTTCTAAATCAGCAATGACATAGTTTGCATTGACGATTTCTAGGTCGGCAACAACTCAGTTTTCATCAATGATTTCTGTTTCAGCAGTAGCCTATGTGCGCTAACAATTTCAGCATCAAGCATAAAACTGGGTTATATTGATGATTTCTAGGTCGGCAACAACTCAGTTTTCATCAACGATTCCTAAGTTAACAACAAACTAAGTACATTGATGATTTCTTGTGACAACCATAAGACTGGATTGCATTAATGATTTCTGATTCGATAACGACTCAATTTTCGTTGACGAATTCTATGTCATAAGTGAATCAGTTTTTCGTTGCCGAATACTATATCACCAACGAACCAATTTTCGCTGATGGATTCTGTGTCACTAGCAAACCAATCTTCGTTAATGATTTTCTATGGTAGACTTCCATACCAGAATCGATTTAATGTTTGTAACGAATGCATTGTATGATTGTATATTGTGTGGAATACTGGAATATGAACATGTGTATATTTGAAATACGTATGACGATGAATCATGTGATTGTCGAATGTAAATGTGCTAATTTATAATCATTTGATGTATCAGGTGATGCGACCGGAATGCTTGTATGAATATTAAGAAGGATATACTATTGTGATACAGTGAGTGTTAAACTGTTATGGAATGCTTGTACGAGTTCTACGAAGGATCTAATGTTGTGATATAGTGAATGTTAAACTATTATGGAATGCTTGTATGAGTTTTACAAAGAATCTATTATTGTAATATAGTGAATGTTAAACTGTTATGGAATGCGGTACGAGCATTACGAAGGATCTAGTATTGTGTTATAATGAACATTAAACTATTATGGAATGTTTGAATGAGTATTACAATTAGTTTCGATTAATGGCATCCGAGGGGGATGACCAAGTTATGTTTGATGATTAGCTTTAGCTAATGGCATCCGAGATGGATGGTCGAGTTACGTTTGATGATTAGCTTCGGCTAATGGCATCCTAGAGGGATGACCGGGTTGCATTGATGATTAGCTACGGCTAATGGCATCCTAGAGGGATGGCCAAGTTGCGTTTGATGATTGCGGTTAATGGCATCTGAGATGGATGACCGGGTTGCATTTGATGATTAGCTTCGGCTAATGACATCCTAGAGGGATGGCCGGGTTGCGTTGATGATTAGCTTTGACTAATGGCATCCTAGAAATACGACCGAGATGGACATTTCGATTATCTTCATCTAAAGGCATCCTGGAGTGATGACCGAGTTGAGTTCAAGGATTAGTTTCGATTAATGGCATCTGAGATGGATGGTCGGGTTTGAATATTGTAATCAGCCTTGGTAGTAGATGAAATCATAAGGGTGGTATTATGTAAGTAAGGAGAAATGAGAGAATTATACTTTTTTAGGCCATGAATGAAAAGTAACATTAATTCTCCTTTAGTTATCTATTGCTAAGTTTTAAATTATTTATAATACTTGAAATTATCTTGTGTTGTAATAGGGACGTCACACCAACAAGGTGTGTGAAGAAATCCGTTCTATGGCTCACACATTTTGAAAAGAACTATATATTCGCATGTTTTAGGTGTTGTGTATTATGTATGGAATGATTGTACTAGTTATGTAGTTGCCACTTGGCATTTATGAAATGACTTGTATCAATAATTGTAATGGAACACAAATGTGAATGTATGAACGAGTAAACATGATGTTATGAATGTATGTATGTGGTATTCTTTTTTATAAGGATGTTGTATTGTGAAATCACATGAGTATTGCACTATACTAAGAGATGAATTCTGATATGATGAACCTTGAATACCGTTGTGAGAGTCATTAGTAATGTGATGGCGCATATATATATATATATGTCCACCAATATTAGCTATGAAAAACTGGGCATGGGTTTCACTTCGAAAGTTAAGTCTTCCTTGACCTCTACTGGAATCTGGGGTAGTGCTCGTGTAGGGTCTACGTCCACCTTTCGTAACAAGGAGATGTGTAATACATTATAAACTTTGGCCACCTATGGGGGCAAGTCTACTTCGTAAGCTACAAGTCCAATGTGTCTCAGGATTTCAAAGGGCCCAATGAATCTGGGAGTTAGCTTTCCTTTCAATCTGAATCTTAACATATTCTTTCACGAGGCTACCTTTAGAAATACTTTGTCTCCTATGTTAAACTCAAGGGGTCTCCTTGTAACGACCTAAGTTTTTCATGTAACTTTCATATTTCTAATCATCGTGTCTGAGTATAATGGGGTAAATGTTTTTTTTACGCAATCTGTCTAACAATACATCCCATTATTGATTCTTTGGTTTACCAAATTTATAGTAGAGTTTCCCCTATAACTTATACATTTTCTCAGTTCTTTTCTTATCCTCTTGGGCAACACAATATCAAATAACTCTATTACATACACGCAGTAGCCTTCGACCACCCACCAATTCAATTGTTTCTCCATTTGATTCTTTCACATTGCTTCTCAGTTCTCATAATTCGTCTTATATTCTTTTCGTTTTCCATTTACCATTTATTTAGACATATGTGTGATGGATGCGCGCGCGAGCGCACACACACATAAGAAAAGAGATGCAATAACCAAATGTTAGAAATACAATCATACCATTTAGTACATTTCAAGGTGAAGTTATTAACACAATTTTAAATAGTGAAATGACACAATCAGTGCTGATCTACTTCGTGTCATAGACCTGCAAAAGAGTTATTAGTCATAAAGAAGACTTATGCTCATGATTTTTTTCATGAGGGAAAGGAATCATTATGTCTATTAACACTTTTAACAATCTTGATCAAAACATTCAACTCAAGTTTAATAATACCTCACCTTATATGACAATACTCGTGCTCATCATTACAACTAAAATAACATTACAAATTACATCTAGCCATAAAATATATGTACGTGGTTTTTCATAAAGAAGGAGAACTTTTCATAAAGAAGGAGAACAATATATTTATCCAGAATTCTTTTAGCATCGATTACATCATATACATATTGAATTACACACTAGCTGGTATGACTTCTAACTTCATATTTGTGACTTTCAACATTGCCTTTACGATGAATTACGTAATACATTCAAATCTAAGGTTGCCAACTATACATCACCACGTAGCCACTCATTTTCTTAATTTTTGATTCCCCAATCAATAATTAATATTTTTTTTAATCAAATGTAAGAATATATTATAGATCAAAAGTAACTATACTGTAAACACAACAAAAACAGAGAAAATATATAGAAATACGAATAACAAAGGGAGAAGCTCCCTAAAAAACAAATAGGAAAACAACTACAAAACACTACATTAGCCACCTAATAAATAAAATAACAAAGCCAAGGAACGACCAAAACAAAATAAAACACTACCATCCAAAATAGCAACAGCCCTGGAGCTCATCCATGCAAAGACGTATAATTCAGCTCGTCAATGCAGAGACAGAAACAACCAGCCAACAGAAGCAGCCCATCGACTCATCCAATGGCTTATCAGCCATAAATAGTAGCGACACGCCAGCTCATCCATGCACATACGTAGAATCCTTGCAGAAACCATGCACGTCCAAGCCAAAATAGAAACCAAAGCGGGGCAATTCAGCTAGCAACACTGTAGGTTAGGGGATTCTTTTCATGGAAATACAAGATTGTGTAAAACAAGATCTGGAATTTCATGTAGATTATCTCAACTGATTTAGAAGTGTTAGTGAAGATTCGTCTGTTTCTTTCTTCCCAAATCAGATACACTAGAATAGCAAGAGAGACTCTTCTCATTCTCGGCTACAACCCTTTTTTGTTGTTGCAAAGAACCCGAATAACTCTATTTAAGGTAGGCATGCTACTATGAAACTCGAGCCAGTATCTAGCTTTACCCCAAAGAGAAGACGACCATGCACAACTAAAGAAGAGATGCGCATGAGATTCACTAGAATTATGACAGAGAGGATATAGAGGATCAGTGGAGATAAACTGGAGTCTGTCCCTTGTTCTCAGCTTGCCTAACAGCCAAAGGGAGAAGTTGTGTCTTGGAAGAAACCATTGCTCCCAAACCACACTAGCCCACTGAACATGATCGACTTTGTATGTAAAGAAATGATATGCATTGGCTGTAAAAGACCCCGGTCTAGAGTGCCAGCTTGAGAGCATTTGTTGCACTGCAGAAATCCCTCCACATTACTCGATCATTTTGTTGTGAAGAGAGAAGATTGATTTCCAAAAAAGAGAAGTTGTCTTCTTAACATCAAAGAACCATATAGAGATATGAGGAATGTAGTAATGATCTACCCATCGAATCCAAAGGGAGTCAGACTTCAAATGAATGTTCCAGAGCTGCTTGGCAAAGAAACTATCATTTCTGGCTTTTATGTCAAGGACCACCAGACCCCCTTTATTTTTTGGTAAACTGTTGCGATGTCGCGGTCGTACAAATTAATTACCCTAGCTTAAAACACACAAGATAGTATAGAGCAAGCAAGGGGTCGATCCCACGAGGAAGTTTCAAGTCAGATTTTTTTGTTATACGTTATATAATTGGGGGGATTTGGTTTGTGATTATCTAAACTATGGCAGCAATTAAACTAGCAAACAAAATCAATTAAAATCAAAGCTTATCAAGAAAACAAATCTTGGTCGCAAGCACACATCCACCTACGAAAATTAGAATCGATCCTTGAAACGAAAATTACAGTTTATGTTATGAAATTTTATCTTTTCTTAACATTGATTAATTAACGGATCCGCCGTATAACTAATCCTAACCAACAAACAATCAAAGTGTCCGCACTAATGTTCAATTTAATGGTAGCTTTAAGAACTAGATAATTTCATCAAGATTAACATACAAGCTGTCCACAGCTTGTGTCACTTTGTTCAAATGTTCTTCCTAAATTCAATAATGTAGTTCCGCCACAATTATCAAGCTTAATTGCTTCACAAGTTCATATATCACAACTCCGGTTTTGATATTAAACTTAGCAATAGATTGTTCACAACAATAACTTAGAGTCCGCTCTAGCAATCAATAACAACAATCATAGGAAATATGCATAGGAAAACAATCATACTCATCCATAACATAAACTGAAAATAAAAGGAAGAATAAATCTCACGGTTCTTGAAATCCGAAGGTTTTTGCGTCCTTGCAACCAAGAAAAGAGCTTAGCCTTGCATAACTATTGAACAACTACTTCTAAAGATTGAAGAGAGCATGATTTTTTGGGTTTGTAGAAGAGAGAATTTGTGTTTATTCTCTGCTGGCTGCTGCCTCCTTCTGCTCTCCCTCTTTTCTGCTAGCTGCTAGCCCCTTCTCTCTTTCTTTTTATATGCTAAGAAACCCTAGTCTCTATTTTACAAAATAGTCATTCCTTAAGTTGGCAGTTTACATTTAAGTACTTCAATAACTATTTTCCCTAAAAAGAAGAAATAGCCTTGCATGAAATCTTCAAGCTCTGACTTAGAGGAGCTAAATTGCTGATATAAAAACTTGGATGTTGGTTTAGATGCTTCGGAATGTAATTTGGACTCGTTTCTTCACGAAACCTGTTTGCTGGCAGAATTTAGTTGTCCTCTTTGAAAAATAATATCTCCCTCATATGACATATTTTTTGGCTGAAAGTTGGAGCGTTGATAGGTCATTGAGTTAGGAATCCACGAAAATTGAGTTTGCATCAATTGGACTTCTGTAGCTCCAGATATTAAATTTTGAATGGCCAAAGGTCAACACTGGCAGAATGCGAGATTTGACTTTGTAGGATGTGATTTCCATGATCTTTCTCTTTTTATTTTTCTTGCATTACATTTGCAGAAAGGTATGGATGTTAGCTTTTTAGTGCCACTGGAATCACTTCATTTCGATCTCTAGAACTCACGCTCTGCACAAAACATCGACTGAACGTCAAATCTGCCAATTACCTCCAATTTACTCATTTTTACATCTTTCATCCAAAAGTGCCTTCAAAACATAAAACAAAGAATATCAAGATATTTTATATATATAACATGGACAAAACATTAGGTAGATGTGGGTAAAACTATCGAATAATATGGTTACATCAACTAGTATTAAGGTCCTCAACAAAAACATTACATTTACCTAGCTCACAAAAATTATACAAATCCTAGGCGTCAGACCCAAGTTACTTGGGTTTGGCAATCCTATGCAAGAGTACTGTGGACCAAGACAAAATCCACTATAGACTTACACAATGAATTTTCCAAGCTCTGACGGCTTGGGATAAGGCTAATGTTCTCTTTTCATAGAAAGTTAAATTATCATTTTGCCCTTTGGTTGAAAAAATTGAAGCCCTGGTTCTGAGGGTATTTCAGTATTTTTCATAAGCTCATTGGTCATTAAACGTTTGAGCGGGGGTATGGTAGTCTTTTCACTTTTATTTGGGTCTGTCAACCATGCCAGGCCCAAATTACTTGGGTGCCAAACCCAAGTAAATTGGATGTGCCATGGATGCCAGATCCAAGTATTGTGAGGCTGACATGTTTGTCAAACCTAAGGATCTTGAATCTAGCATGGTTGTCAGACCCAAATCGCACTTTTGAGCGGGGGTATGATAGTCTTTTTTATATTTCTTTCTTCTATTTTGGGGCATTAACCACACATATCCCTAAAATTCACTCAATTTTTTTTAATTAATCTTGAATTTTAGTAAAGAAATCATCTACAAAATTGTACAAATTAAGATAGTCAAAAGGACAACAAGTCTTTTATATATACAATATTTTCTTTTCCTTCAACATAATGTATCAATTCAAAAGTTCAAAAGTTTTCTCTTATGATCATATATTTCAAATTTTTGTATATACTAATAGTTAT
>Ga0307517_10013446_pt1 | contig 11104 bp, 17 predicted proteins | sample 23_EM_MG_FD_194515 | JGI IMG/M metagenome (GOLD analysis project Ga0307517, IMG submission 194515) | Populus trichocarpa ectomycorrhiza microbial communities from riparian zone in the Pacific Northwest, United States - 23_EM | ecosystem: Host-associated > Plants > Roots > Unclassified | place... | reverse complement strand
ATGTTGGGCAAATGGCAAAGTAACATTTGAAATGTTCCCAGAATGTATCTGGTGGGAAAGGGCTGAGTAAATTGAACCAGTGTCTTCAATGTATTTACAATGTATTCACTAGTTTCCATAGGCCCTCGCCCCCAGTGTCAACCCCGACGGCACCATTGCCACCACCACCCAGGACAAGGCAACCTCGCTCATGCAGAACTGGTTCCTGCCAGTCACACCCATTCCTGGATCTTTCGTTACTAACATGCTTGAACCCCTCCTGAACACCAGACCCTTCTCTGAAGTTACCAAGGAGGAGATCGACAAGGCCCTCAAGACTACCTCCAACACCTCTGCACCTGGCCTTTCCGGTCTCAACTACCAAGTACTCAAATGGGCCAGGCTCATGTACCCGGAAGTGTTCGACCAACTCATAGCCAAGTCCATCTCTCTCGGATTCCAACACCCCTTGTGGAAGCACTCCATAATCATTACATTTGCTAAACCCAACAAGCCAGCATATAATGTCCCCAAGTCGTATCAACCGATACAACTTTTGGAATGCATGGGTAAGGTGGTTGAAAAGATAGTTGCATCTCGGCTTCTCTTTGACGTGGGAAAGTATAATCTTCTTCCAACAACTCAATTCGGGGGTCGGCCACACTCTTCCTGTCTGGATGCCGGTCTAGCTCTGGTACACAACATCAGCACTGCCCGGAAAGGAGGTATGGTATCTACACTACTCACCCTTGACATCAAAGGCTTCTTCGACCACGTTCAGCATGGACAACTCATATGGGTCCTATGGCACATGGATTTTCCTCTCCAGATCTGCTCATGGGTCCTTTCTTTCATCTCTGACTGCTCCACCTCTCTCAACATCGACAATGCCCTGTCAGACTTCTTCAGCATTGATGTAGGGGTCCCACAAGGATCTCCTGTCTCCCTGGTTCTTGCATGCTATACGCAGCCGAACCACTTCACATCCTGACTAGGAACCTGGTCTTCTCTGGAACTGGCCACCCGGTCGGGCCTAGATCTTACGTGGACGACCTCACCTTCCTCACCATCTCTGACTCCCCAGGGGAGAACATCATCACACTCCGTCACACCCTCTACACTGCTCTAGACCTCTTTGCTGAGATTGGCATGAAGATAGATCCGGACAAGTCGGAACTTATCCACTTCACATGGAGAAAGAAGCCCCAACATCCTCCTCTATCATTCACCTATCAAGGCAAGCAGATAACCCTTTTGCCTCCCCCTTCCCTCAGATGGCTTGGATTCCACTTGGATTCCAGGATTCCAGACTAACCTTCCGCAATCACATCAAAATCATGGTGAAGAAGGGCAACAGCGTGGTCCAGGGACTTTCGTGTTTGGGTAACACCCTTCATGGCATGAACCAGTACCACCTGCACCTCCTCTACAAGACCTGTGTCATCCCAGTCATCACTTACGGTGTCGGCTTGTGACTGGTGTGGTCCAGAAATGAGGGGGTTCCTGGTGCAGTCTTGGTTCGCTTGTTTTTACGCAAGCAAGCTGGTTGGTTAGGTCAGACAACTAAAGACCTAATATCCAACTCCTCAGGGGGTGCGGGATTGTTGTTCTCCGGCTGCCGCTCCTGATGAGTTCGCTGAAGACTATTAGTGCTTCTTCAGTAGCTTGTTGGGTAATTCAACGGTCTTCACACCAGTTCTCCTGTGATACTCTGTAACCCGGAATGGAGGTCTTGAGAGGAGTAGCAAGCGTGGGAATCTGCTTTCCTAATGAGGAAATGGGGTGGTCCTTGGATGAGTGTCGATGGAGCGGAGTGGGAAAAGGTCGTCCAAATGGGGAAAGGTCTCTGTCTGTTCTCCTGAAGAGGTTAGTGTCAGGGCCACTCTTCACCCTAAGCTCTACTGCGCCTAAGGTGCTCATCTAGAGAACAAATCGATCTAGACACGAAGCACAACCACAACCTAGTGATCGCTTCTCCGGTAGGTGTTCCTGTAGCACAGAGGGGTTAACCCAGTAGGACAATCTCGAGCGACTTTGTCGATGAGAGCCTCAAACCGAGGGCTTATCTCGAAGAGCGTTGATTCTTGACTCGATGGGAGTGAAGGGTAGACAACGATTAAGAGATACAACTGAGTGGAGGAGAGCAAGAAGGATGCTGGGGTTTCTTCCAAGGGAAAGATCTCGGCTTGTCCGTGACAGCGCAAGAGGGCTGAGAAGGGGAGAGGATTTCCTGGAATTGCAAAGCTAAGGAAACACCAGCCACAATCTAGCTACCTATATAGTGAAGAGAGGCTGTGACTGTGACAGATGTGACCGGAACTAAGCAAATCCAGTGGAGGGAGAGAAAGGAGAGAAAGAATAGAAACGAATGAACGTGTGAGAACTACCAAAACCAAAAAGGGTAACAAGTACCAAAAACGGAAAGGTAGGGGTTGGAACTGATAAATGAGTGATCAGTGTGAAACAGGGGATAAAGATCAATGATGTTGATGAAGGTGAAACGTGTAGGAGGAATGAATGTGATGGTGCATCAAAGATGGGAGTGGAACAAGTCCGAAGGAGTCCAGAATCAAGGTCCAGGTCGTGATGTCATAAACGTGTCATGATGATGCAATGGATGATGTAGGATGATGTGATGATGGCGAACGATGGTGTGATTATGGTGTGAGGATGTCGATGGAGCTGACCAAGGTGGGCGGTGAATGACGTCGTGAGCGGTGATGGGTCCTGAACGAGTGGTGTTGCGAGAGATGAGCGGTGATGTGGAATAGAGTAGTCCCTTGATGATGGGAAGAGTATCTTGGGCCGAAGGGATGATTGGAGGGGTAGGGGGAAAGCATATAAGCAGAGCGAGCATGCGATCAATCCCCATCAAACCTTCTGTTACTCTTCACCAACATCTCTTCATCTACACATCTGATGTCTATGCGCAATGTGGCTAGTCCTGATCTTGGTGATGTCGGTTCTCGTGCTGTATTCGTTGCTCCCGATAATTGGGGTAATATCACCCGTTGGGACAACAGAAGACACATGACCAGTAGGACCGATGGGGTCGGAGCTTATCCCCAGCCTCTCGAGGTGAGTTGACTTTGTTGTTCTTGGATGTATCGGATCTGATGGGCGTGGATGTAGATCATGTCTCGGATGCGGGGGGCGGACACTAGTGACACCTTATCAGAGTGCCACTTGGATGACCGACTCTGGGGCTACGCGATCCGTGGTTCCGAATTCTGGAGGAACCGAGACAGGGATGCCTGGAGAGATCCAGTATTGAGTCAACTTTTCAAGATGGGAATCTTCGACTGGGAAGGGGAAGATAAGCTGATGCACCAAGCGAAGCAAGCTGTTCGGGTTGGAACGGCTACCAGTCTCCGGATCTGGATGAGGGTACTGGAGATCCAAGAACGGGTAGGTCCAGCTGTTGTAGAACGATGGTTGTTCAACAACTAACTGAGCCGTTTACAGCGGGACGCTTTAGAGCAGGAATGGCGCCAGAGTGTGAAGGACGCCACTCAGGTCTTTGGTCGTGTCGATCAAGACTTGAGCGCGTTGGACGCTCGCGTGAAGATGCTTGAACTATTCCGTCACAGGTTCGAGATGGCTGAGTCGATCATCGACTCGGATCGGGCTCAGTTCCTCAATGCCGTTGTCAAGCTCTCAGAGGAGAACAAAATCATGGCGTTGAAGATCGAGGATCTTGAAATGTCCGTTGCTTTCCACGAGGCCAATGGTCGGGTTGATGCCACAAGGATCCAGACATTGGAGGAACGATTCGACGACTTGAAGAATGCGGTGTCTCATATGGAGGATAGACTCTGTACGTGTGGTGACGAGGTAAGAGTCTTTCCTTGCAATCTCTAGATGCAAGATTGACTCTTAGTGTAGACAACCGAGGCTGATGAGGAGGAGGAGTTAGAGTACGCCTCCGATTCTTCTTATCATAGTCCGCCGAGTGCTGGGTCGGGTCGTATCCTCATGGTGCCTGTCTCCGATCTGGAGATTCATCCAGATGCCAGTTCTGCCGAGGTGCCAAGCGATGCTCCTATGGAAGAGTCTTTGACGTCAACTGAGGAGAGGTCGATGAGTCCGCTTCATGTGGAGGAGGAGCATAAGATCAGGGTTGTTCGGATGGGCGAGATCAGGGAGGATCCTTTGGGGGGATGGGAAGGTTCTCGTGATCTTCCAAGGATCGTTGAGTCCGAGGCTGAGGACTTGATGACGAGTGTCCTTGATGAGCAGCCTACTCTCGCTAGCGCAGTGAGTGGACCTCGCTGCGTTCGATCTTCTGGGGGACTCAAGCTGAAGAAATTCCATCCCTATTGTCCGTCCGGCTATTTCCTAGGCAACCTCCGCGGTCTTCCAGCAACCGAGGATCTTCAAAGAAGGTACCTCGCTGCCTGTGGTCGGGACTTCCAATCTCCTTCAAGCCGAAGTAACGATGCCGACGAGTCCGTTGCAGATGAGAGTGATTCTGATGGACATGGGGGCTCGGGGTCTGCAGATCAGGTCGATCCTCGACTCGTTGAACCAGGTGATGGACGCAGTCCAAGTTCATCAGCTCGCCTTGTTCCTGTCAAACGAGAGCTCTATCCGCGAGGGGGAATTGGCTGGACAGCCTTCGTCCGTGGGGGAGGAGATGGCAGAGGATCTGCTCGCTGAAGATCAGGGAGAGGTGCACGACTTCGAGGGTAACAACGACCATTAGATCGACTTCTTGTAGTGGGGCCAAGAACCATGTAACCGTATCTTGACTGTTCGCAGTCATCGAATGAAATCATCTTGTGTCCATCTTGCATCGTATGTCGTAAGAGGGAGAAATGAGAGGGAAAGGAATGTGTTGGACCGAGTTGGTCATAGAGACTTCTTGAATGACTTGTGCTTTTATTGCTTTTATAAATTTTTAAACGGGGTTTTTCTTCATGACAGCAAACGCGCTGACAGTTAGACTGTTGATCTGATTGACGTCTTGGCGGTCAGAAGGTTCCTGGTGAATGGGGCTTGAAGCAGGCTGAGTGGCCTGTTCGATCCGTCTGTGTTCTGGCTTGAAGCTGGTTAAGTGACCGAGCTAAGCATCTGCATTCTGGCTTGAAGTTGGTTAAGTGACCGAACTAAGCGTCTGTGTTCTGGAGAGGAGGCCTGATCTAGATCGCAAGATCGAAGGTCTGTCGAATGCTGTGAATCTTCCTTGTCTAGATCGCAAGATCAAGGGTCTGCCGAGTAGTGTGAATCCTCCTTGTCTAGATCGCAAGATCAAGGGTCTGCCGAGTTGTGTGAATTCTTCCTTGTCTAGCTCGCAAGATCAAGGGTCTGTCGATTTCGAGAAACATCTCTCAAGGGCTCTGGGGATGGAGCACTCTGGATTATAGGTCCGGCGTTCTTTCAGAGAAGTGCAATGAGTGTAAACCCAGAAGGGGTTCTGGTGTGGGGATGACTCTGAAAGAGTTTGAGAGAGGGAGATGTGAGAGAGGGAGATGGGAGATGTGAGGTAAAAGGGGGTTTATTGGCTAATTGTGGTAACTAAAGGCAGGGGTACAGGGGGAGGGCGTTACCTGCCTGACCCTAAAACCAAGAGGATGAGTCCCTTATATACTTTTCCATATATACAAGTATCTACAGTTCTCATGCCTTTGTTTGGTTGAGGGCTGTGTGTCACATGTCACTTCTGCCACAGTCCTTCTGTATTGAGGCTGTGTGTTAGAGGGTCATGTGGGGTATCTACTGAATGAAGCTGTGCTCTGGCATAGCCTCATTGTTTACCGAGTCCTGTGCGTTCTGTCACATTATTCCTTCTGTCACTCCCAACTGAATTAGGGCTGTGTGGCTAGTGTGGGAATGAAACATGGTCAGTTAGCAACGGTTCCCATATCCCTGGCGATAGGGCTGTGTTCTTGATGGATGGTGGTCATGGGGTAAAGTCTTATGATCAGTTTCTGATGGAGAACTCTGATCTGTTGGAGTGGTGATGAGATCATGGGGTAATGAGATCATAGTGGTGAGGTCATGGGGTGGTGAGGTCATGGTAGTGAGGTCATGGGGTGATTCTTCTGCCTTCTTTTTAGTCATCCTGCTTATGTGATCTCTCCAGGATACATGATGGAGGGGAGGGTTTATTGTGGGGGAAGGGGAGGGAGAGAGGGTACAGTTCTGGCTAATAATCTACCTGTCCTCTCCTCATGTTCGACAACGGTTGCCAGTTATGGTTTGATCCCGCTAACCCTCCCAAGAGCCTGATCCAGATCGTTCAGAAGGTCCAGAACAACGCCTTGTATCACATTGCAGGCGCGTTTCGGACCTCACCCATTGAGGCCCTTCAGTTCCTCACCCACATTCCCCCTCTTCACATCACCATCCGAAAACTCTCTGAGTCGGAGGTGTTATGCATATTCCGGCTCCCGACCTCTTCAGAAGTCTCCCACAGACTTCCAGCACCTTTCCTCCCTTCACGCGTCCCGAGACCCATCCACATTCCTTTCCGATGGCCATAGTTACGTCACCATACGTGGTCACATCTCACACACATGATTTGGAACTCTGCTCCTGACACAGAGAGAATGAACCCTTTTCATTCACATTGCGCTCCTTACGCGTTTCAAATTTCTTCCCCCCTTTTCCAGGACAGACTCCGCATCAGGTTTCAGCCCCGCCCAAAGAACGACAAGAAGGACCGGGCCGACAGACATGAAAGACTCTTCCAAGAATATTCCAAGGATCTCAAGGCAATCTTCATCATAACGGACGGCTCAAAGCGCCAATTCCGCACCGGCTACTCTGTGACTGTCTGGCATGCTGGACGCATCATCAAGCAAGCTCTAGTCTCATTTGTGGATAACACCTCTGCCTATGATGCCGAAATGTATGCCCTCACCCACGCGTCCATGCTCATCAAGAAGATCTTCACCCTCAACCCCGACATCAATGAAGCACTGTTGAGTTGGGTAAGGGCTAAGATGTAAGAAACCTTTGACCCTTTGTTTGGTTCACTTGCTTGATGGGCAAGTAGGCTGGTTGATTAGAGGATGATGTACTCGACTAACCAACTCCACAGGGTGAGCAGGGATTGTCGTTCTCTCGGCTCTTGGTCCTGCTGAGTTCACTGAAGGAGAGTGTCCCTCAGTAGTGTTCTTTGTGTTGAAGAGGCTAGCACCAATGTATGATCACACTGATGTAATCCTGAATGTATGATACCTTCACCTATCCTCTTGTGGGGAATGGGGAATGGGTTCCTGATCTACCTTGATGATCGGGAATGGAATGATCTTCTTGATGAGTCTGAGATCTACCTTGCTGATAGACTTTAGACTATTGATGGGCTGTGCTGGTCTAGACTTGATGAGGCTGTGCTTGACTTCTTGCTGACTGATCTTGAGGTCTGCTGATCTTGAGGGATGTGTTGCTGTAGCGATGAGGCTGTGCTGTAGCTGTGGTGACAAGTGTTGTCGTGGGGACTGAAGGTTGTCTTGGAAACCTGGTTGTTATGGGGATATGTCGGGGTCGTCAAGGGGATATGTCGTGCAAAGCTACTACACTTGAGTGGCTATGCTGATATGTCGTAAGGTTGTGTGCAACTTGCTCTGAAAACTTGGTGGGGTCTTGATGTAGACAACGTACTCAGTCACAAACACCTGTCTGTGGCCCAACACTCTCTGCCTGAAGGCTTATCTATTGCTTCAGTCCAACAGAGATCCTAATGCTGGCACAATCACAGAACACTCAGACGTCCTGAGGATAGTTCAATCTTCACTCAAGGTTCACTCTTGTATGTCAGAAACTAGATCCTATTCAAACTAAACAAAAGGTCAACTCTTCCACAAATCAAGGGTGTGGACTATAGAGATGATTGGGGATGCAGGAAAAGGAAAGGAAAGGTGGGAGAGGGTGAGGACTGTGATCCCAAGAGGGGTGTGTTCTGGGAGGGGGGAGTCCTACCCTTAGAAGTGTGGATGAGCTCTTTATAAAGAATTACAGGTGAGAAGGACATGGAACATTCCATGAGGTTCCATGGGATTCCATGAGATTCTATCTATTTCTACCTAATTCTATGACCTTCCATCTGCTTACCTAATTCCACAATTCTTCATCCTTCTATCATCTTCCAGTGTATTCTACAATATTCTAACTAGTTCCATGGAGTTCCGGAACATTCTACTTGGTTCTGGTGAATTCCGTACTATTCCACAAGGTTCCATAGGCTGTGTGTGGGTCCTGGTGGGTACTTGTGTGTTTGCAGGTCCATGCAGGTCCAGACGTTGTTGTCTGATTGCATGGTTCTACGTGTCTAAGTGGATCTTGGTAGGCTTGTGTGTGTACCTTTATCTGATAAGATAATCCTTGTCTAATCTTATCTGACTGGTCCTAATCTTATCTCTTCTCATCTTATCTTATCTCTTATCTCTGTCTTGAGCAAACATGTGCAAGGTCCTACTATTCCACTCGTTCTATACAAATATCCGCTGTAGCTACCTCCATGTGCGACAGCGCATGTCTTATCTGACTGCTCTTTGGCTCTTCAAGTCATCTTCGATCCTTCCCCCCATCTGTCGCAACAAGCCTCCATACTGTTTCGAACCAACGTGCACACCATCATGACAGCTCAAAATGTTGTCTTCATTGATCTCGAATGGACCCCTGGACACGGCGGCACACACATGATGAAGGTTGCAGACCGCACAGCAAAAGCCGCAGCCAACCCGAAATCGAAACGCCGCCCACTCCAGTCATTCACATTGAAGTCCTCCACAGTAGAACTCATCAATACCGCACCTTGAACACGTTGGAGGCTCCACCTAGACCACCCTGACCACGAGATTTCAGAAACGAGCGGCTTCTACCCAGCTTCTCAATTCATTTGCCTGGCGCTCCACCCCACACATCATCCTCACTTCAAGGAGCTGGAACGATCCACGTTCAGTAGATTCGTCCAGACCGCAACCAACCATGGCTATATAGGAGAGTACTTTGTGAAGTTTGTCCCCTCACGCTGCTCTTCCAACTCTTGCCCGTGTCACCTTCCCTCGGATCCGCCCTTGTTGCAGACCAGGGAACATGTACTCCTCCATTGTGTGCAGTTTGAAAGGGCCAGGGACGAACTCACAAAGGTATGTCCTCAACTCACTTTCGGAACGTTCTCACTTGGTTGCCTCTTCTCTCCATCCAACCTTCCCACCCTGATTACCTTCATCATGGAATCAGCGGTGTTCTCGAAGTCCCAGGCTCCTGTCCTGGAGTCCTGGTCGCCCCCTCCTCAAGACGAAACTGATGACAACTGTCGCCCCTCACAGGCAAAGGACCCACCTCCTGTGCCAGAAGACGCAGTTTCAATCTCTGTTGAACCTGGGCAATTAGCTGACTGCAATCGCCCCCTGACGTGACTAGCCAAATCAAGAAACGGTACGGTGTCACGGGCCTGACCAGATTCGGGACCCATTAGACCAGATCTGCGCAAGAACCGACAATGACCTCCCTCAAGTGCTCTCAAGACCGGTCCCTCAAGATCACAATGACAAGCTGGGACTCTTCCTCAATCTGGTGGATCATTTCTTCTTCTTCTTCATCCTGTTTGCCCTCGCCTCCTCTACTGGTGCTTGGGATTATTACACCTTAGGCCACCCAGCTTCTTCCCTACCCGGCCATAGGTCCAGTATTCCAAAACCCCTTTCTGTTTCTTAAGCCAGGCACATTCTTTTTTATGGACCTTGGTATTCTGGACTCTGTTTTGTTGCTTTTGTTTACTTGTGAGATGACACGTAGCTGTGTGCTAGAGAGATAAGGCGCTGTTCATGTACTAGATTACAACTGCGGGATAAATTCAGAATTTGAAACAAAAAAAAAAAAGGGTCACCCAAGCCAAAGTGCACACCCAATGAGATCCATCAGTGGTGGGGTACCATACCTAGATCTGTTTCACTCCGTCCCACCTACCCCTAGAGTTCAACCAAGTCCTACTTGCACCACCTTTCCCTGGCCTCCCCAGAAGGCTACATACCACCAACATCACTAGGACACTTAATACACCCCTGACTTCTGCCACACTGCCTGAAAGTCTGTTTTGACTGAACATGACTTAGATACCCCCAATGTTAGAGTCACTGCAGAGATGGGGGGAAAAGACTAAATTGAGTGTACCCTAGTACATGAGAGAGAGGCTTACCTGCAGAGATGGGGGGAAAAGACAAAGAGCTGAATCCCATCCCTGCAGGTATATATAGTCTAGAGCATGAGAAAACATTACTATAAAAGGAAATATGTCAGATATGGAATGGATGACATAATCAGGCAATGTATCCTAATAAGGGAATTTTGATGGCTTATGTAAGCAGGTCAGGTGACCTTCTGAAATAGAGAGAAATATTAAATCAAATAACAATGTCACAGAATACAAAATCATGTGACATAGAGTCACACCTTCAACACCCAATGCTGCACTTCAATGATTCTACCACTACCATGTTGTTTGTCAGTGCATTTGCCAATGTCTTGAAAACCATATAAAAATTTCAAAGTTTTATCATACAAAAGTCATATTCTCCATGATTACAATCTTCAAGACCCTACAAACTGTCAGGGCCTCTCTTGCCCTAAGCTCCTGGAGCACCTCAGATAGTCTCCAAACTATCTCTTCTGACAATCCAACACGTCAGGGCCAGACCAGTAGGTATCATATAACACAAAAGACAATAGAGAGCGCACTCTGGGCGATTCTTGCTTCGAACCTGTTACAACAGAAGAGAAGAATGGCTGGTTCTGTTCGACTGAAGGGAAGAGAGAAGGAGAGTGAAGAGGAGTTGGGTTCTCAGCAGAAATAATCTCACTTGTCCGTAATAGCACTTGGGGCTAAGAAGGGGAGAGGATTTCCTGAGATTCAAAAGCTAAAGAGTTACAGTGACTGTCTACTGGCCTATATACTGCATAGAGAGGCATAACAGTGACTATAACACTAGGAGTAGAACTTTGAAGAAGGGGAGAGAATAATTGTAAACCTACAAAGGATGTCACTGGGGGCAAGGGGTGGTGTCCTGGACTGGTACATCACAAGTCCATCACAAGGACATGGACAAAGTACCAGGCAAAAACCCACCTGGCACATCTCAAGTCCATTCAGAATTTTCCCAACCAGTTTCCCTGCAGT
>Ga0307517_10013445_pt1 | contig 11105 bp, 9 predicted proteins | sample 23_EM_MG_FD_194515 | JGI IMG/M metagenome (GOLD analysis project Ga0307517, IMG submission 194515) | Populus trichocarpa ectomycorrhiza microbial communities from riparian zone in the Pacific Northwest, United States - 23_EM | ecosystem: Host-associated > Plants > Roots > Unclassified | place... | reverse complement strand
CCAAGCTCTTCAACGCACTTTTAGAAGTCTTCTCAAGACATTTTTTGGTGAGTTCTTTTTCTGTGTATTGAGAAACAACGAGAAACTCGGTTGTTTCTATGATCATTCTAGCTAGTTTAATTAGTTTGTCTTGCGCAGAATATCGAGGAGACATGGTAGCTTCACGGCTAAGATCTTTTAATGTTTGAAGCTTCTTTTTTTTTTTTAGCTCCTTTTGCTCTCAAATCTTTACCATCAACTTTCCTTTTTGGAATTTTGTTTTGGGTCTTTGGAAGTGGGATTTTATGTTTCTGAATCTACAGACAAAATTGCTTTAGAGCTAAAAATGAACAAACAGAAAGTGTGAAAACATTGGAGCCCCCCCTCTCTACTTCTCTTATTTATTTTTTAATTTTTTCAAGTCCTTAAATCTATTTTATGTTTTCACTGAACTCCTTGAATTCTATCTAATTTCCGAACAAGATGCCCACAAAAATCTGAGTGTGATATTGTTCTTTTTTCACAGGCACACGAAACTTGAAACGCTGACTAACCCAAAACTCCAAAAACTTAGATTTATTTCAGTGTCATATACATTCATCCATTTTTCTAATACTGATTTTAACATTTATTTTTCTGGGAAATACTTAACAGTCCCTTATATTTGATTCTTTGTATTTTTGAACCAGTTCTTGGAAATTAAGGCTGCAAGAACAATTTGTTTTTAGTTTGTTTTTTTTTTTTTAAAAAAAAAAGTGAGAGAAAGGAAGAAAGACATAAATGCTGAGGATTTTAAGAGACCAACAACAACTGAAGTGGATACCTTGTAATAGTTCGTTGAAGTGGAGGGAGTGGAGAAGTTACAACAATTGTCGTAGAAACCATCAAACTAGCATCCGCATGAATTACCCTTTTTCCTCGTATTAGCTTCCGATCCAAAAATCACACAAACCCTTTAGGTCCATATCTAGTAGTCAACCATTTTATACCCTTGGTTTGGTTTCTTATTATGTTTGTTTTGTGTTTTTTTTTTTTTTTTTGGGTGTGCAGTAACTAAGTGTAAGACAGCAACAATGACGGTGACACCAAAGATTTCAATCAATGATGGGAACCTTGTGGTTCATGGGAAGACAATTTTAACTGGAGTTCCTGATAACATTGTTCTGACTCCTGGCTCTGGTGTTGGACTTGTTGCTGGTGCTTTTATTGGTGCTACTGCTTCTCATAACAAAAGTCTCCATGTTTTTCCTGTTGGGGGTTTAGAGTAAGCATTTTGAAGCCTTTCCTTTCATTGCTGATGATCTTAGGTTATGCGTTTTTTTTCTTTCTTTTGCATTCTTGGAGATGCTCACTTTCAATTTTTGTGGCAGGGATCTTCGATTTATGTGTTGCTTCCGATTCAAGTTATGGTGGATGACCCAGAGAATGGGGAAGTGTGGGAAAGATATTCCACTGGAGACTCAATTCATGCTAGTGGAAAGCAAGGGTGGTGGTGAAGAAGTTGATCAAGATGATGCACAGACAATCTACACTGTTTTCCTTCCCCTGCTTGAAGGCCAGTTCCGTGCTGTACTGCAAGGCAACGACAGGAATGAGATGGAGATTTGCCTTGAGAGCGGTGAGTAGATTATGGCAATTAAAGTGTCCGGTGCAACGCTAATATGTACCCACCCATGAGCCTAATCTCTCATTATTGAGACCACATCACAGACTTATGGGCTGTACCTGTCATTAGTTACCCTACTTCATATGGTCGAAACTACTGTTAATTCAGTCTCATCCTGTCGGTCACTAGTGAAGGAGACTAAATTCTGAAATTCTGGGTTGGGGCTGTCATTGATGTGAACACTACCAGGCTGGAGAACCAATCAATGACTCCACCATCCAGATGAATCGTTTTTTTGGAGTTCCTTTCATTTGGAAGAAATAGATAGAGAGGATCGAGTTTGAAAGAAACCGAAACGATGCGTTTTTTTGTGGTTGATTTGGTTTTGCAGGCGATAGTGCTGTTGAAACCAACCAAGGCCTTCACCTGGTCTACATGCATGCTGGGACCAATCCTTTTGAAGTCATAAACCAAGCTGTAAAGTGAGTTCACGACTTTATTTTTATCTGCACTTGCATTGAGTTTCAATTTTAGCCTGCAATTACAATTTTCCTAACAACTTTCATGAGAACAGGGCTGTGGAAAAACATTTGCAAACCTTTCTTCATCGGGAGAAGAAAAAGGTACGTTACATGTTTCTTTCATTTTGCATATGTTACCTCAATTTTTAATCAAGAAATTTGACCATGAGTGCAGAAAATTTTGAAGTGCTTTTCAATCTTATTTTGTGTTCTGTTGGATGTTGTGCAGATGCCCTCATTTCTTGACTGGTTTGGCTGGTGTACTTGGGATGCCTTTTACACAGATGTCACCGCTGAGGGTGTTGAGGAAGGCCTTAAGAGGTAATTCAGAATTAATATGGAAGAGTCAATTAGATCCTATCTTGAATGAAATGTAGACTTAGATCTCCAAATACTGAGATTGAATGACTGGATTGTGTTCCAATTGCAAACGCAGTCTGTCAGAGGGAGGGACTCCTCCACGATTTTTGATCATCGATGATGGTTGGCAACAGATTGAAAATAAAGCAAAGGAGGATGCTAATGCTGTTGTACAAGAAGGAGCACAGTATGAACTCTCTTTCTCTATCTCACACAGGCACGCGCGCACACACACATGGAGACCACCCAAGTGTCCATAGACATAATGGGCATTAGCTGGGATACTTTCCTGGATTAATATTTCTCCATTTTCGTTTTATTGTAATTTTGTTGATAATATCTGAAGACAGAGTGCCTGCAATTTTATTTATTGCAGATTTGCAAGTAGGCTTACTGGAATAAAGGAGAACTCTAAATTCCAGAAGAATGGTGAAAAGAATGAGCAGGCCATAGGACTGAAGCTTGTTGTGGACAATGCCAAGCAACAACACAATGTGAAGTGAGTGATCTTAGTTCTATTTCGTCGTTAACTATTTGCTGCTGTGCTAGTGGTGCATTTTCATGAAAATATTTACCTTAAGACAGAAGGTTTATCCATGATTCCTTTTAGTGTTAGGGAAATTGGCATCATGCATACGTGAGATGAAGTAAGGGAAGAGGATTAGCTGAAAACAGTGTAGTTTTTTTTCTTCACACTTTGCTTTATTTTTTGATCGCAGGTATGTTTATGCATGGCATGCTTTGGCTGGTTATTGGGGTGGAGTTAAACCAGCAGCTGCTGGTATGGAGCATTATGACACTGCCCTGGCTTATCCAGTTCAATCTCCTGGCGTGTTAGGCAACCAACCTGATATTGTTATGGACAGCCTAGCAGTTCATGGCCTTGGTTTGGTGCATCCAAAGAAGGTCTTCAACTTCTACAATGAGCTCCATGCCTACTTAGCATCGTGTGGAGTTGATGGAGTGAAAGTCGATGTTCAGAACATTATTGAAACCCTTGGTGCTGGCCATGGTGGAAGAGTTTCTCTGACTCGTAGCTATCAACAAGCACTTGAGGCTTCAATTGCACGAAACTTCCCTGACAATGGATGTATTTCCTGCATGTGTCATAACACTGATGGAATCTATAGCACCAAGCAGACAGCTGTAGTGAGAGCTTCTGATGATTTCTATCCTCGGGATCCTGCTTCCCACACCATCCATATCTCCTCTGTGGCTTACAACACTCTATTCCTTGGAGAATTTATGCAACCAGACTGGGATATGTTCCATGTAAGTGGAAATGAATTAATTCTCCTTCTGTTAGTCCATCATATTTTTTTTATCCTGTTTGTTTATATATAACCCATAGGGAGGCTGAAACTAAAGTTTCAACATAGTTTTCATATTTATAGCATGTAATCCATGGCTGCAGAGTTTACACCCGGCTGCAGATTATCATGGGGCAGCTCGTGCTATTGGTGGATGTGCAATCTATGTCAGGTATTTTTCTTTTTTAAAACTAATTTCTGTATCCTATTAATCTTGACATGAATGTATGAAACATATCACAAATTTCTGACATGGAAATGTACTATCTTTCCATCCTGTGCAGTGATAAGCCAGGCAACCACAACTTTGATCTATTGAAGAAGCTGGTCCTCCCTGATGGATCTGTCCTTCGTGCTCAACTTCCAGGCAGGCCAACACGTGACAGCCTCTTTGTTGATCCAGCAAGAGATGGAATGAGGTGTGTTGCTTTTTCCCTCTTTGCATGCCAGTCATCTCTGATTCTCTGTTTTAAGCATGCTCCATTTAAAATTCTCTTTCTGAATATCATGTTTTGCAGCTTACTCAAGGTCTGGAATGTGAACAAATGCACTGGTGTGGTTGGTGTCTTCAACTGCCAAGGTGCGGGTTGGTGCAAGATTGAGAAGAAGACCCGCATTCATGACACAACTCCGGGGACCCTCACTGCTTCTGTTCGTGCCAGCGACGTTGACTGCATTGCTCAAGTTGCTGGTGCAAATTGGGATGGGGAGACCGTGGTGTATGCCTACAAATCAGGTAATTAACTTTCCAGTCCTTCCTGTAAAATATGAATATACTAAATTTGCTCTGGAAAAAAAAAAAAAAAAAAAGAGGACGAGAAGGGAAGAGAGAGTCTAAATGTCAGTGGTGCATTAATATACTAGCCCTGGCCCTCTCTATATGGCAGGAAATTGAGCCTTAATGTGAACTTCTCAAGTCGTGCATTAAATATCTTCAATTTCCGGTAGATTAAAGCAAAGTTTTCTTCAGTGTTGGTAAATAATGCCTTTTGAGCTTCCGGATTTATATCATGTTAACATGATCCTATCTTTGTTGGATTACAGGGGAGTTGGTTCGGTTGCCTAAAGGTGCTTCAATGCCAGTGACATTGAAAGTTCTTGAATACGAACTCTTCCATTTCTGTCCTATCAATGTGAGTCTTTCTCAAGCTGGTTTCTTTCTTTGTTGCTGCTGTGTTTAATGAGACATCTGTGATTCACTGAATGATCAAACTATTCATGTGCAGGAGATCACTTCCAACATTTCATTTGCACCAATAGGCTTGCTTGACATGTTCAACACAGGAGGTGCTGTGGAGCAGGTTGAAATTCAAATGGCTTCTGACAAGTCACCGGAGCACTTTGATGGTGAAGTCTCCTCAGAGCTGACCACTTCTCTCAGTGAGAGCCGGTCTCCAACTGCAACCATTGCGCTGAAAGTCAGGGGGTGTGGAAGGTTTGGTGCTTACTCTTCCCAAAGACCTCTGAAATGCACTGTGGGCAATGTTTTCACCGACTTCAATTATGACTCTGCCACTGGGCTAGTTACCCTGACTCTGCCTGTACCAGTAGTGGAAATGTACAGATGGCCTGTGGAGATACAGGTTTAAGCAGATTTAAGTAATAACATGTTACTAATATCAAGTGGAATGTCACCATTGTTAGGAGGGTTTCCTGCAAGTATCAGGTGATGGATTTGTATTGCATAACATGAAGTGAGAGAGAGCCCTCACATTGAATAACCAATGGCCAGCGATGCTGTTGTATTTCATTTATCAGCAATAAAAGTTACTTTCTTTTTATAATTCTACTGTGCTTCCTTTTTGTTATATCAGTTGCCAGATTAAATTGCTGCTAGGCCCATTAGTTGCTCAAAAAATGTGATAGAACAGAGGCCACGTGAATGTGCATTAAGAAAATTAACAATCCAATGCTATAAAATATAGACCTGGTAGGGCTCTGAAACAGCAGAACTTTGACATCCATCCAATGGCGTTTTTGCGTCTCGCTGTTTTAGGTAGCTTTTCTTACAGTATAGAGGAAAAAAATAATATTGTCAATAGCAGAAAGGAAAGATAGGTTCCTGGTGTTATTTGATCTCACCTTCTGAGGATCTCAAATGCGAGCAGACAGATTCATTGCTTGGACTGATTTCCCTGTATTCTATTTTCAGCCTGCGCATACGAATCAGTTATGAATAGCGAGGTTTCAGAGAACACCAGTCTAGTAATCACTATATATCCCTTGACTCACATCCATAGAGTTGCTTGCCTGAAACACCAAAGATCCGAAGCCCAGGACATCATATGCTTCATAGAGGAGATAAAGGCCGATTAGCAGCGAAAGATAACTCCAAGCTTGAACAGATTCATGTTTACAGATTTGCAATGTGTTGAATATAATTAAAAATGAACTAACAAAAATGATAAAGATCACATAATTATAACAGTGCTTGTTTTCTGGGCCATACTTGGATTCTTTAGAGCTCAAATATATGGACAAGGTAATTGATGTGGTTCACACCCTGAACAGAGCGGTTGCCTGATTTTCCATACACCAAAGGAATTTCAAAGATCAGGAGTACCAAACAAAAAATAGTAAAAAGAATTGTTGGATAAAAGCTCTGGTTTCCTCGATTGTATATATCTCTGTTCTTGTCCTTCTAGAGTACAGCCTTCCTATGATACATGTCAAAGCTTCAGTCTTGCATGGTCACCAAATGCAGAGGATGCAGCAAGAATTTTAAGATTTGACATTCACCTGTTTAACTTCTTCAAATTCCATTAAAATGGAGCACGCTTTAAGTGCAAAAGCTACGAATTAGCACTTGGATACCCTCTTTTGACCATCTTCTTGAACTAATTAAAGGGTTCCTTTGACGGGTTTTAACTCAACAAACAGCCCCTTATAATTAAATTATAAGAAAATACATTTGGGTTTGGGATTTGAGCGAAAACTTTGCGCACATAATCGATGCTTCCAATAGGAGAAAGAGCTGAAAAGGAAAGGATTTTGGAAGAGATGCTGGGGATGGGGAGGAACAGCGTGAGGACTGCGGAATGGATTTGTTGGAGAATACGCATGTTGGGACATTTTTGGACCCTTTGAAACGAGTCGTTCTGTGTCCTTCTTCTTCCAGCTCTACTTCTTGTTAGTGCTTCAGAGAGGGTTTTTCGGTTGGTGTTTTTTGTGCCGTTGAGCTTGAACCCGGGAAATGTAACTGATTTTTAAAAATTAGTATGTTTTAAGTTTTAACTGACAAGGACAGGTAAAAGATCAGGCCTTTTCCACTTTCGTCGTGCTGGCCGAATAGGCCTCTGAAGATTTTCATGAATCTAGCTTTATTTTATGAGGCCTGGGCCTATCATATATGATGATAAAATTTTGAGTAAATTATTCTTTAGTCCCCCAGTTTTGAACATGGTTATAACTTAATCCTTCATATTTAAAACTATACACTTTAATCCCCTAACTCTTGTTGATTTTGACTTTTAAGAGGTCCATTAGTTTTTCTGACGTGGAACATCTAGCAACATTTATGGACTCGATCGGTAGGGAAGTCCAGACGAGTTTATTAACAGAAACAAACATAATTTTAATTGATTTTTGCATCAAGCTAAAGTTTTGTGAACATGTTCTATAAGCATGTCATTTTTAGAATTTTTTAAAAATTATTTTCTTTTTTATTTTTTAGTTTCTTTCAATCAGGTTTAGTATATTTATTTAATTTAAATTTTACTAGTTATGTTAATTTAACTCTGACATTCATAGTTTGTTAAATCAAAATTCTCTCCACAATTTAGTTCTAATTTTAGGGTTTGTGTGACTCTAGCTTTATTATATTATATTGAAAATGACTTTGGGATAAAAAGAAGAATTAACCCAATTTATTCTTACATTTCAGGCTCGGTGTTTATTCTATTCTTAAAAAAAATATTATCCAAGGTTGCACATATTAAAATTATTATAAAAAATCATTTTTAAAAAAAAATTCAATCTATATAATTTAAAAAAAAACTCACAAATGAATCATATCAACTTCTTTAAAAATAAAACACACTCGCTATTACAAAAAAAGTAATCGCAATCTAACAAAAACCTAAATAAGAGGAAAAAATCACAAAGAATGGATATTAATTAAATCATATATCAAAAAATTATTTTAAAAAAATCATATAAAATAAGGCATCAATTAAAAAAATACTTTTTTTGAAAAGAAAAAGAATTAGGCTAGGTGTTGGTGGGCCTGAAGCCAGACCCAGAACCTGGCCTATAAAGCTATAGCCTATGCACATGCCTTTTATTTTTTAAAAGTTTAATGGGACGGACGATGTGTTGTTTGCCCCAACAATTTCCAAAAAAAAATAACGCGTCGTCTGCTAAGCCTAAAATCCGGCCACTGAGGTGGTCGGAAAAACAAGATTCTTTTTTTTATTCAAAAACTCATTTTTTATCTAAAACACTTAGGAAACATCGTAGGAACCTTGTTAAACCAATTCATGGTCTCTAAAAACACACAAAAACAAAACAGTCCAAAACCAAAAAATCTTTCCAAGTCTAGATTTGCTTTTTAGGTGTTTTCAATGTAGAAATAAAACACATAATTGTAACCCCTCTCATCATATGGAATCATTTGACACAAATAGCTACTGTTTTGGTGATCGTAATCATCATCAACAGTAATTTACTCTCTTTACACGGGAATCCGACAACTCCCTCTCTCTCTCTCCTACTAACAAAAAAAAATTAAAAAATTATAAAAATAAAGTTAAGTATCAAAATTGATTTTTAAAAAATTACAAGGACCAGTAACCTAATATCTAAAAAAAGATTGGGGATGAAAATAAACTTTCACAACAAACTTCAAACACGTCTTTTATTCTACCTGTCCTTTTCATTTTAGTCTCTTATTTTTTAATAAAACACTACTCCAATCTATAATGTATGGTGAGAGGATAACCAATAATAATAATAATAATAATAATAATAATAATAAAGAGCTAATCTTTATTTGGACATTGTACAAGAATAATATATATGCCTTACCTTGTTCATCAAGTACCCAAGTACCTGTTAAGAAATATCTAAATCAATCTCTGCTCCATACCGACCCAAATCTCTCAGCATGTAACATTTTGTTTTCGAATTGAATTCCCCACACGAAAGGACTTGGGAGCCAACCGATCAATACAGATGACAATCATAGATTGGATGCTAAGTTTTGTTAACCCAATAAACTCTTTATTAGGGAGATCATCCCCTTAAGTTGATTGATCATTCTTGGTAACGAGAAAGATGGTTGCTCGAGCGCAGAATTCATCATGGGCACTAGGTCTTGCACTACATCAGGCCACAGTGACTAAACCCTAGAAAGTTCAGCAAAGCCATTCCCCATCCCCACTTCTACTCTAGACAAGTAGATTACGGAAAAACTTAGTGATGGCAGCATCAAGTTAGCCAAATGTACACACTTTTCAAGGTCTGACGGCGAGCATATCAAGATTCGACAGATATTCATCCTATAAAAACACAAAAACCTATTATCTACGCCCAATCCAAACCATAGCTAGAGCCCCATATGGGGATATATTGTTACGAAATATATAAACATGTACGATTGCTCAAAATCCTCAATCTCCCCAACTCTTTATAATAACCCTATTCGCATAAACTAACAACACATGCAATGAACCATGTGATCTCATTAATTCATCTCAAAATATATTCATTATAAGAGTAATATGAGAAACAATATTAGTGTATGGCATATCGATAAAATAATGAATAATATTTACGTGCCTCCAATGTTTCGTGACCTTGTAAGCAGCCTCAATATCTACAATGATCGTGTTGAAAAGTGATCAGAATCCTATATTTAAAGTTTTTACTCTTACAAACCCTCGTGTAGAATCCTGAGTACGCAAGGCGGGATCGTGCATGTAATTAACCATGTACATATATGCAAGACGCTAAATTTATCGTTTTTAATTTTCAAGTTTTCTTCTAAAAAAGGGCAAAGGGGAGAAGACTCTTGGACGTTGTTCTTGTCCAATATAGATGCAAAAGAGAAATTAGAAAATATATAAAATATTGGAGACTATCAAAGATAATATATATATTTTTAGGAGAGATCACTTATTGTGAGTATTTTATTTGCTTAATTTTTCTTGAAAACCATCAAGAAATCCGTTGCTGCCGCAATCTGAGCCACTTGTTCTAGACCTCCATGATGGAAATATTGTTTTTCATGATTACCAGCCTTGACTAATTTTCTTTTGCAAATGACAAGCTCGTATTAGATGACATTAAAGAAAATGATGGCTATATAATTAGTAAAGTTGTGCATTAAAGTCAACAAATATTGATTTAATTTGTGATTAATAATTAAGTGCAGCATTAAAAAGAATACTTTGATTTAATCAGGAAATAAGTGCTATTAATTCTGAGATATGGATCAGGCATACGTACACAAATCATGAATGCATGGAGATTAATATGCTAGCTAGGAGATCCTTTCGTCTCAGTCTCTCGTATCTCAAGCCATACCTCAAAAGCAATATTGAACAAGAACACCTACGCATCGTTTCTCTCTCTTTTCTTTTCTCTATAAATTCACGAGAAACATCATTACCTTCCATACCTATAATCATCCATAGCAAAATTCTTCTGTACCTTTCAGATTATCAATCCTCTTTCTTAAAAAAAGAAGAAATATACATATAATTATGGCCTTACGAGGAGCACTGATTTTGTACTCATTCTTCATGATCTTCCTCTCCATTATTTCATCCTATAATTGTTTGCAAGAGGACCCACTTAATAATTATCTTGAAGAAGAAGCATCAGGCTATGATTCTCGAGCTTACCCTTCGCACTATAGCACGATTAGCGAGGATGGCGAGTTTAAGAACTTAGTCAAGCTGAGAAGTGATGTTTTAATTAGTTTGCAAGCGTTTAGCAAAGTGGGTGGCAAATCAACTTCAGTAAGAACAGTTAATGTAAAGGATTTTGGAGCTAAAGCTGTTGGAGGAGATGACACAGAGGTACATATTTTCTTTCTGACAGGCAGTATCATCGAACCTTTCATGACCACAAAACACGATTAATAATAATGCATTAACATTAGTATAGCATGCTTTTATATACTCATATTCTATATTCTATAATAAGCATATAATATACAATTTTACACGGATATAAACAATACAAAAAATAAAATAATAACAAGTAACACAGAAATACATGAAATAAAATTAATATATAAAAATATTAATTTAAAATTCTATTACCAAATATATATTTTTTCTTCGATTAGTTTGTCTCTCTAGGAAGTTTACAATCTCTTAAATA
>Ga0307517_10013444_pt1 | contig 11106 bp, 9 predicted proteins | sample 23_EM_MG_FD_194515 | JGI IMG/M metagenome (GOLD analysis project Ga0307517, IMG submission 194515) | Populus trichocarpa ectomycorrhiza microbial communities from riparian zone in the Pacific Northwest, United States - 23_EM | ecosystem: Host-associated > Plants > Roots > Unclassified | place... | reverse complement strand
TCTATAGTTAGGCCACTGTCCAGTACAGAAAAGCCTTAAGTGATTTTTAGCCTTAATTTTAACTAGGATATATATATATATATATATATATGTCATTAAATATGAAATTTGATTAATACTGCCTTGTAATTAAAATTAATCCTCCAATGACTCAGAGAAAAAGGCATAGCATAGTAATCGGATTATTAACTTGTTTGTTTTTGAAAAGTAGTTTTTAAGCTTTTTTTTTATATATTTGGTTAGCTCTAGAAAATTACTTTCCAGGAAAATGATTCCGACAAAAGCAAAAATAACCCTTTCACATAGAGAAAGTGTCTTTTAATTCCGAAAAACACTTTTCTTGTCTTTACACAAAAAACATCCCACACATATTTATCCTCGATACAAAATCTTCGTATCATAAAAACTTAAATATCTAACTCTCTCAAGTAATACCATTAACTAACTTAGTTTTTTCATTAATTTTACGAAGTTATTTTGAGGTTTTAAAAATAAATTTTACTTAAAAAATATTTAACAAGGTCATATGTTTATATTATTATATTTAAAATATTTATATTTTATAAAACAAGCTATATATAAATATATGATATAATAATTTTTTTCCCCGTAATTATACTTTTTATATTTCATTCTTTTATTGTGAGTAGTTAAATAGTTACATTCAATATTATATATATATTAGATAAACTGGGAAAAAAAATTAAAATATTTATAAGTTATTTTTCACTTTATTTTTCATAGCATTGCCAAACATTAGAAAGTAAAAACATGTTTTCCAACTTATTTTCTATGACGCTAACAGATATCAAAAAATAATTTACTTCTTGGAAATTTATTTTCTATAAAAATTACTTTCTAAAAAAATTTTATTTTTCAGCAAACAAACTGTTAGAAACTGAAAGCTTTATTCAGTGTATAACGTAGATAGATTTGTGAAAAAACTACATTTATTCATTGAACATGAGTCTGACTTAAATAGAATTACAAAAAACCAAATTGCAGAAAAATAACAATGACTATCCCATGACTAACAATCTCCTAATCATCTGGGATTTTCCGAAGGAATGGGTAAAAACAACTGATTTCCTAATAACTAAGAATTTATTATGAAAACAACCAAATAAAAACTCTTAACACTCTCCCTTAAACTGATTTCTATGAAAACAGTTTAGAGAGTTTCTACCATCACAAAACCTGTCAAGGCTGCCAACCTTTCTTGTTTAAGATGTTTTAAATAAACACACTCCAAGTAAACCACGCAGCTTTTCAAATGCATTCAACTTGAGGGGCTTGGTCATGATATCTGCAACTTGATCTTCACTTCTACAATGAACTAAATCAATTATCCCTTCATTCGTAAGATCACATAGAAAGTGGTATCTCACATCTATGTGTTTGCTTCTCCCATGTAGAACTAGATTTTTTGAGAGCTTGATTGCCGAACTGTTATCACAATAGATTATTGTAGGTTCATGCTGCTGAAAGTGTAACTCTTTAAGAATTCTTCTCATCCATATAGCTTGACATGCAGACGTTGCTGCAACTATAAACTCTGCTTCAGTTGTATACAAAGTAACTACTTGCTGCTTTCTTGATGACCATGAGACAATTCCTGAACTCATCATAAAAACACTACAAGAAGTACTTCTATCATTTAAGTCGCCCACATAATCACTATCAGTGAATCCAACAAGTCTCGAAACTTCTCCTTTCTTATAAAAGACTCCAAAATCAGCTGTGCCTTGTAGATAACGAAACACCTTTTTTGCAGCTTGGGAATGAAGATTTGTTAGTAATTCCATGTACCTACTTAGGAGACTTACTGCACACATGACATCCGATCTAGTGGCTATTAAGTACATCAAGCTTCCAACCATCTGTTTGTAGTAGGTGTTATCAATTCTTTAGCCACCAAGATCCTTATGCAACTTCAAACCTGGTTCAATTGGATTTTTGACTGGATTGCAATTCTGCAAATTAAACCTTTCCAAAATTTCTTTTGCATACTTCTTCTATGTAATAAAAATTCCTGCTGATGATTGCACCACTTCAATTCCAAGAAAATAACACATCATTCCCAAATCAGTCATACCAAATTCAACCTTCATGGAATTTTTGAACTCTTGAAACATTTTGCCATCATTCCCGGTATAGATAAGATCATCTACATATAAACATACAATTAAAAATTTACCTCCATCCTCAGATTTGACGAACAAAGTATGCTCATATGGACATTTTTAGAATCCTGCTTTAGAAAAATAGGCATCTATACGACTGTACCAAGCTCTAGGTGCTTGTTTCAGTCCATACAAAGCCTTCTTCAATTTGTAAACTTTCTTCTCACTTCCTTGTTGCACGTATCCAGACAGCTGATCAACATAAACTTGCTCTTGTAGTTCTCCATTCAAGAAAGCTAATTTTACGTCCATTTGAAAAATAAGCCAAGAATTTTATGCTGCCAATGAGATTACAAGACGAATGGTGTCATGCCTGGCTTCTGGAGCAAATACTCCCTTGTAATCAACTTCATACTGCTGCTTATAACCCTTTGCCACTAACCGAGCTTTGTGTTTGTCAATTTCCCCTTTCTCATTCAGCTTGGTTTTATAAACCCATTTTACACCAATAGTTTTTTGCCCTTTAGAAAGACCAGTAAGCTCCCAAGTATCATTTCTTTCTATAGCTTGGATCTCCATATCCATTGCTTTCTTCCATTTTTCTTCCTTCACTGCATCTTTAAATTTAATAGGATCGGAATATGCAAATAAAGCAAATTGTACAATGGTATCCTCATCAGATAATTCATTGCCACTAACATAATCATGCATCTAGGCAGGTATCTTCCTTTGTCGTTGGTCTGTTGCTAGCTGATGTTCACGTGGCATAAGAACATTTGATGAAGTATTTGATAGACTTTCATCACCAATAAGGGATTGCAACTGCTCTTCTATCTCGTTATCATTGTCAGATGACATAATTTGAGGTTCAATCCTCTGACCATTCATGGACTGCTCTTCTATTTCCTCATAAACTACATCTGCATCATGATTAACTATATTTTGATGATTGTTTGTGCTCCTCCAATCCCATGTGCTTCGTTCATCAAACTGAACATCACGACTGATGATTATCTTCCTGGTGATGGGATCATACAGCTTGTACACCTTTGACTCCTCACTGACTCCAAGAAACACACACTTCACTCCCTTGTCATCCAGCTTTGTTCTCTTTACATCAGGAATACGTGGATATGCTATGCACCCAAAAATTCTGAAATGATCAATCGTTGGCCTAGCTTCACTCCAAGCTTTTTCTGGTGTACTATTTTTAACAGCAAATGTAGGACTTCGATTCAGTACATGGACACTTCAATTTACTGCTTCTGGCAAAAAATTCTTCGGAATGTTTCTATTCACCAGCATACTTCGAACCATGTTCATAATTGTGCGGTTCTTTCTTTCAGCCACGCCATTTTACTGTGGTGCATACGCAGCTGTAAGTTGCCTTTGTATTTCATGCATTTCACAGAAAGTTGCAAAATCATGTGAATTGAACTCGCCACCGCGATCTGTTCTAAAGACTTTAATGGAGTTTCCAGATTCTTTCTCAACTTGAGCTTTAAATCTTTTAAACAAAACACAGGCTTCAGATTTTTCTTGCAAGAAATAAACCCATGTCTTTCGACTATAATCATCTATAAAGGTGATGAAGTACCTTTTGTTGCCATTTGATGCTGGATTGATTGGTCCACAAATGTCTGAGTGAACCAATTATAGTGTTTGTTCACCCCTCCATGCTTTTCCTTTGGGAAAGGAAACCCGATGTTGTTTGCCAACAACACATTCTTCATATATTTCCGTGGGACAATGAATTTTAGGAAGGCCTATCACCATATTTTTCTCTTGCAAAATCTTCAAGCCATTGAAATTGAGATGTCCATAACGAAAATGCCATAACCATGTTGAGTCATGCACTTTTGTAGAGAAACACGTTTGAACGTTGTCCTGCATGTATAGTGGAAACATGCGATTGCTTGTCATTCTTGCTTCAACAATTAAGCCTTTCTCTAGATGATGAATTTTATAATAACCTGCTTGAATGATTATTGTATATCCATTCTCTTGCAATTGACCCATGCTAATAAGATTACTCTTCAGTTCTGGAATATAAAAGACACTAGAAATTATTTGCATTGTTTTGTCTTTCATATGAAATTTGATATTCCCCTTCCCCATGACAGAGATGCATGAATTATTCCCAAGCTTCACAGTATCTTTGTAAGTTTCATCCAAGTATGAAAATAATGCCTTATTTCCACACATGTGATTGCTACAACCCGAATCTAAATACCACTTATCTGATTGGAGTTCATCTTTGTCAAGATATGCCATTAAAAGCATTTCTTCTTCTGTCTCTACAAGATTTGCCTTCTCATCCTTTTCTGTGCATTCATATTGATAGTGACCATATTTATGACAGTGATAGCACTCAACTCTGGACTTGTCAAACGGTTTCTGGTCATTTGTATGTCCTCTGCCTCGACCTCTGCTTTCTCGACCCCAACCACGACTTCTACCATATCCATTTGAAAATTCACCACTATGCATTATCACCTTCAGAACTTGTTCTTCAGGTAAGTTGCTCACCATCCGCTGCTCATGCACTAACAACGAGCTCTGCAACTCATCAATAGAAAGCTCATCAATGTCATGTGACTCTTCAATTGAACAAACTACATAGTTGAATTTCGCAGACATTGACCGAAGAATCTTTTCGATTATTGTGATGTCCTCCATTTTGTCACCATGGATTCACATCTTATTTGCGATTGCAAGAGTTCTTGAAAAATAGTCATTGACCGACTCTCTTATTTTCATGTGAAGAGTCTCAAACTCTTTGCGAAGAGCTTGAAGCTGCGCCCTTTTCACTTTTGTTGAGCCTTGATACTTTTTTTTCATGGAATCCCAGATCTGCTTAGAAGTCTCTTTGTGAAGAATAGTCTCTAGAATTGCACGATCAATAGCTTGGAATAAATAATTTTTGGCCTTGAGATCCTTCAACCTCTGATCCTCCAGTGTTCTTGTTTGTGCTTCTGTCATCGCACCTCCACTGGCTGGTTCAACAATGCCATGTTCTACAAGACTCCAATACTCTTTCGACCTCAGAAAATTCTCCATCAACATACTCCAATGGTCATAGTGACCATCGAAACGTGGAATTGCAGGTTGCACATAGTTGTTCTCAGAGGCCATCGAATCTTGCTGCTGCAAGAAAAAAAAGCTGCTGCTTTCTCAAATCAGACACCCCCAATGAAGGCTCTAATACCACTTGTTAGAAACTGAAAGCTTTATTCAGTGTATAACGTAGATAGATTTGTGAAAAAACTATATTTATTCATTGAACATGAGTCTGACTTAAATAGAATTATAAATAATCAAATTGCAGAAAAATAGCAACGACTATCCCATGACTAACAATCTCCTAATCAACTGGGATTCTCCTAAGAAATGGGTAAAAACAACTGATTTCCTAATAACTAGGAATTTATTATGAAAACAACCAAATAAAAACTCTTAACACAAACAACACCTATGCGAATTAGAAAGTTAATGTAAATTTTTCTAAAGTTACATGATGGCAGAGAATTAATCGCGCCTTAATTAGGTAAAGGGAAAATAAAATTATAAACTCATTTCATTCCATCTATTAGAAACTTTCTTATGGGACAAGAAATTCTATGAAATCGAGCTCCCCAATTTGACGTTAGAGCTAAGAATAAGATATTGTAATTTTATTATTATTTAAGTAAAATACAGTTCAAAAATGATTTAAAAGAAAGTAACATAATAGATGGTAATAAAGCCACGAAGAGATTTTCACCCAAAAAAAACAAGAAGCTATGGAGAGGTCAAGCTGCAAATTATCAAGAATCTGTTTGGAAGTTTGGTAATAATTATTTTTTAAAGTGTTTTTTTTATTTCAAAACACATTAAACTAATACTTTTTTTTAAAAAAAAATTATTTTTGAAATTAGTACATCAAAATAATCTGAAAATATCAAAAAATATTAATTTGAAGTAAAAAAAATAAATTTAAATTTTTTTTAAAAATACTTCAGAAACATAAATGACAAACACACTATATATTCTCGTTCAGAAAGCTTGGGAATGAAGTGACATAAGATTAAATAAATAAATTCAGGGAGGGGAGGCTGCTGATGGACAGACGACCTCGTTTTTTTTTTCTTTAAAAAATAGTCTAATCCAGGTTTAAGTGGCCCATTAACTTAAATGGTCCACAATATATATATAGACACAAACTGTTGTAAAGTGAAAACATTACAATCACGCTACAGTTGCAACTATTTTTTTTTTTTCCAATGTTGATGTTTTGGGATAGTTTTTAAAATTAATTTTTATTTAATTATATTATAATTAATACATATTTATAAGAAATGTTGTGTAGCCTACCCTACTATCTCTCTTTAATAGTTTTTTTTTTTATGAGTGATGAGATCAGAGGCTGACCTACACTCGAGGATGAGGAGCATTCCATTCCTAAAATTTAAGAACTTTGCATTTTAGTTTCATAAATTTTTAGTTTTTTCAATTGTTCCCTCAAAATTGAAATTGAAGTACTTTCTTTATAGAAATTAACATAGAAACATGAATATGTACGCATTTCTAATGCCTTTTTTTTTTTACTTTAATAAATATTTTTAATTGTAAATAAAAAAATAATACATGTATTTAATTAAATAAATTGATAATCATTTATTTTAAAAAATACCAAAAAAATCGTTAACGAGAACCAAATATTGAATTTAAAATTTAAGAAATATATATAAATCAAGATATGTGATCTCATAGCATGGATCATAGACTCGACCACATTTAATAATTTTTTTTCTTGGAATTAATTTTATATTTAATTAACAATAATAAAATCAGGTACACACATGAAAGCGAATGAAAAAAATTCAAAAAAAAAAGACTTCACATGGTTTCATAAAAATAATTCCTAGTTATGTTAGCAAAAGAATATTATAATTTTATTCAAAAACTAAATAAGAACTAAAAAAACATTTAACCAGAGACTAAACTTGACAGATGAGAGATAAATGTAAATTAAGATTTGGTTTTGTAACACAGGTCATGGACCCGGTTGTCTTCAATAACTTTGTTTCTTGAAACTAATTTTTTTTATTCAATAAAAAATAATACAAATAGAAACGTATAAGAAAGAAATTAAATAAAAAAATATTATTATGGTTGCACAAAAAGAACATCTACTGATATCATAAAAAAACAATTTACAACCTTATTCTTAAGCCAAGTAAAAATTAAATGATATATTATTAAAAAATCACAAAAAATTATTTAATTTATTAATTTTAAGTAATCCCAATTACAACCGAATACCCGCTAGATTGGGCATGCCACACATATATTGAATTAATATATTTTCATCAATTTATATTTAAATAAAAATAAATTAAATTTAAAAAGGGGGATGGGTGTCTGGACTAGTGGCCTAGTGTGCTTGACCTATAAAAATAAAAGGCCATGTGCGCGGGCATGCATCGCTAGGCCCATGGTAGGCCCACACTACTACCTTTTTTTTTTTTGTAATAGAGAAAAAAAAACATGTCATCTGGTTGTAATTCTTAAAAAAAAAAAACGTAGGAAGCAGATGTATCATTTGCATGCCTAATATTTTATCACTAGATAGGTGGTTGGAAAAATCAGATTGGTATTGTTTTGACATGGAATAAAGTTTTTAACCAATTTTCACCTCGTAAACATTCTTATGATGTCAATAAACTAAGAAATCAACTCGAAACACCTTAAGATTTTTCTAAAAAACACAAAATAAATATGAAAGAAAGAATTATCTCACAACTTTTATCTACTTTTTTTTGACACGATGAAGAGTAAAAACATTTAAATGAAACTCCTTCATCTAATACAAAGATATTTGATCATGCGTTGTGAGAAGCCCTTTAATTTTATTAACTTGATTATACGGCACTAATATTTTTTTTACAAGAAGAGAAATAATTTAAATTCATTTGAAACAAAATGATTTTCTAGCAAAAGTATTCGCTCCCTTATTAATATCTTTAATTTTAAAAAATAAATCAATTTTTTCCATGTCATTTATTTAAAAAAAATGACGATTTAAAATGAGGATAAAAAAATACATCTCCAACTAAAATTTCTTTGTGTCATTAACATGGTTTTTTTATAAAAAGTTTTCACCATAAAATTTGTTCCTTAGACAACATTCTCTCATCATTCAAAAACAAGTTTTAAAAAAATCATGACTATTTGAAATAAAGATAGAAAAGATACCTCTCCAACTAAAATCCCTTTGTCTCGTTAACATTTGTTTTTCAAAAAAATTCACTAGAATATTTGTTCCCTAAACAACATTTTCTCATCATTACATAAACAAATTTCAATTATAAGAAAATATGATAATTTTGATGGGAGTGTATCAAAAAATATGATAATAATACAACACTCATAGTTGTCGCGAGGAGCCATTTGAAAATGTCATTAAACATAACTCGGTTAAGCATCCTTGAAACCTTTTGCACCTGAATCCTTACCTAACTCAAGTTTCAAATTAAACTATGTTGGGATTGACGTAATATGATTTGATTGACTTGATGAGTCTAAAAATAATTTATAATATTGATAAAAACATGGTTTGACATAAGAGTTCAAGACATCATGCTTTTTTTTTTTTTAATATTAAGGTGAGAATATATCAATTCAATTCAAGCCAATTGGCCACACATGTGGCTCGAGTAAAGGATTTGACTAGGTTTAATAAATTTATTTTTAAAATTATTATTATTTATTTATATGATATAATAAAGAAATCAGTGACCATAACAAATCACCCAAATAAAATTAAAATTTTTTATTATTATGAGTTGTAAAAAAAGAACAATTGTTCAAGAACAAAGTAAAATTTAAATGGAATTTAATAAAATAAGATCTAATATCATTCTTAATTAATCTAACAATTTAAAAGAAATTGTATACACACACACACGTGCTTCGACCATTAAGTTTTTTTTTTTTCAAAATGGATGGACGACACGTTGTCCGCCCAGGGTTGACCCGATGTAACCTGGTTGCCTTTGCGAGTCCAAAAACAACTTATACAACCTATAAAAATATAGTTTGACTAAAAACATTTCAATATGATATTATCTTTTTTAATATTAAGATAACAATATATTTGATTGACTTGAGTCAACTCGGGTTAACATGTCAAATCTGTGACCCAGGTTTTGAGACTATGATAACTCCATAGAAAGCAAATCAAAATAAATTATGAAACTTAATTCTCAATCAACCTAATATTGAAGGATGAAATTAGAAAAAAATCAATTAAAAAAGGATCTAAAAAAGTGACTCGAGTTAGCTTGTTAAACTCGTGACCCGAGTCATAAGACCGAGATAACCCCATGGAAAAAAATAAAAAAAAATTACAAATTTCAATCTCCAATTAGCCAAATATCGAATAATATGATTAAAAAAGAAATCAATTAAAAAAATAACATAAAAAACAACTCGATTCAATCTGCCAAACCTGTGACCTGAGTTGTCAGACCGAGATAACCTCATAATTAGAAAAATTGACTTGATTTAACCCAGGTTAACATGTCAAATTTACGAATTTGATCATGAGTAAAAAAAAATTATAAAGTTTAATTTTCAATCGCTCTTGTCGGACCCAATATTGAACGATGAAATTTATAAAAAATTTAATTAAAAAGATAATACAAAAATAAACAAAGTCAACTTAGGTTAACCTGTTAAGTACTATTACTGGGTCATAAGGTTGGGATAACCTAATAAAAAGTAAATCAAAACAAATCATGAAGCCTAATTCCCAATCAAACACAATATTAAATGATGAAATTGAAAAAAAAAGTCAATAAAAAAATAACTGAGTCAATTAAGTTAACCTGCTAATCCCACGACCCAAGTCATGAGACAGGGACAACCCAATAAAAACAAATCCAATGTTGAAGAAACCGTGATTCAGATTATGAGACCGAGATAACATCTTAGAAAAAAACAAAAAAACAACCCAATTTAATCGGTGTTAAAATGCCAAAACTCGCAACCTTAATCATTATACCAAAATATCCTCATAGAAATAAAAATAAAATAAAATTATGAAGCTCAATTTCTAACCGATCCAGTATTGGATGATGAAATTGAAGAAAAAATAAATTAAAAAAATGACACAAAAAACAACTCGAGTCAACCCGTTAAACACTATTCCTAAGTCATAAGGTTAAAATAATATAATAAAAAGTAAACAAAATAAATCATAAAATCTAATTTCCAATTAAGCCAATATTAAATGATAAAATTAAAAAAAAAGTTAATTAAAAATAATAATTGAGTCAACTAAATTAACCTGACAAACTGAATCAACTTATCAAATTGCTGATCCATGTCATGAAAATATAATAACTTAATAAAAAATATATTTAATATTAAAAGATAAAATAAAAAAATTATTCATAAAAAATAAAAGAAGCAAAATACTAATTGATTTGTGAGGAGGGGTTTGCCGTTTTATAGTTAATATTCTAATTTTATATATCAAGATTAAGTCTTTTTTTTTTAAAAAAAAACTGGTTTTTACTTGTGCCATCAATTTTTGAAATAGTGTACCAACCATGTTTTTCTCATAACCTCTTATATATTAGAATCCTTGATGCTGACATGGAGAGGAAACTCATTCGCTATATGAACCAACACCTAAACACTAACTTGAATGTTAATTTTGAAGATAATATATACAGCACGTGAGGCTCCAGCACTTTGAACCTCCGTGCTGATGTTAAACCAGTAATGCGGAATGTTGAAAATTCTTGGTCCGCACTTCCCTCAAGCTTGAACTTTGACTTTCTAGTTTCTAACTTGATTCTACGTTTCAATCATTCATTCTTCTCGTACAGTGAAAGTAGAGAGCCCCTTTTCTTTGGAGTGTTTGAACTTTGAAGAGTAGAATCGGTCAGCTCTCTCTCTCTCTCTCATCTATTTTCTCATATGACCAAAGACC
>Ga0307517_10013443_pt1 | contig 11107 bp, 11 predicted proteins | sample 23_EM_MG_FD_194515 | JGI IMG/M metagenome (GOLD analysis project Ga0307517, IMG submission 194515) | Populus trichocarpa ectomycorrhiza microbial communities from riparian zone in the Pacific Northwest, United States - 23_EM | ecosystem: Host-associated > Plants > Roots > Unclassified | place... | reverse complement strand
TTGTGCGACCGCGACATCGCAACAGACCTCGTAGATGCTTTCATCAAGCAATACAAATACAACATGGATATTGCTCCTGACAGAACCAGTCTGTCTAACCTGGAGAAAGGAGATAAAGAAAGCAGAAGAGAGTATGCTCAAAGATGGAGAGATTTGGCAGGACAAGTACACCCCCCTCTCCTGGAAAAGGAAATGGTTGTTCTGTTTGCTTACACGCTAAAAGCGCCATACTATGAACACGTGATGGGTAGTTCGGCCCAACAATTCACGGATGCCGTGGCAGTAGCTGAACGAATAGAGCAAGGAGTAAAGAGTGGGAGAATCTCTGCACCTATGGAGAAAAAAAGGTTTCGGAGTGAAAAAGAGAGAGATTGATCATATTGAAAGTAGTTATAGAAGTAAGAAAGGCCATTTCCAAAGATATAACACTCAATCCTCTTCATCCCACATTGCCAACACCAATTTCAACTTCCCAATCCCAGCCAGAAAACTTGAACCCCAAGACCACCAAGTAAAAAACCAAGCCGAGAGTTTCCCCAAAAGGAACTACCAAAGAACCCAAGAACAATTGCCTCCATTGCCGTTACCCCTAAATGAAATGTACCAAAAGCTACTAAGTATCGGGCAAGTAGTCCCCATGCCTTTGACACCCCTACAACCACCTTACCCCAGTTGGTATAAGCCGGATCTCACTTGTGAATACCATGCCGGTATAGCTGGACACAGCATCCATACCTGCAACGCCTTCAAGAGAAAACTTCTGCAACTGATCAAAGCAGGATGGATAGCATTTGAAGATGCCCCTACTGTGAATGTGAACCCTCTACCCAATCATGCTTTAGGTAGTGGGTCTGTAAACATGTTGGAAGTGGAACACTTAAAAATCTTAAAGGTGTCAATGGATAGGATCTACCAAATGATGGTAGATGCAAGGTACAAAGACGGTAACGAGAAGTGTTGTGAACTTCATAATGTAAAAGGCCATGTGATCAGCCATTGCGAGGGCTTTCACAAAAAAATGATGCAAATGATGAGTCGTGGGTTGCTACGAATTGAGAAAGCAACAAGTGGAGAGGTGTTCATGATGGAGGCACCAAATAAAGAGGTGTGTCGAGTACAATTCACTACCGGAAAGCCACCCAAATTGGTCCTATCCAAACCAGTAGTGGAACATAAAGGGAATTATAGCGCTTTACCTCATGATTATGGGTATTCTTTCAAAAGCACTCAGCAACCGCCTATTTTTCAAGCAGAAATTGGGGGATTAACCCGTAGTGGCAGATGTTTCACTCCAGAAGAGCTGGAAAAACAAAGAAAAGCTAAGGGTAAAGAGGGGGTTGACGTGACTGAGGAAATAAACAAACCTGTCACGAAAGAGGAAACCAGCGAATTCTTAAAGCTGATGAAACACAGTGAATATAGTGTTGTTGAACAACTCAAGAAAACTCCAGCAAGAATATCATTATTTTCTCTTATTTTAAGCTCTGAGCCACACAGAAAGGCTCTACAAAAGGTATTGAATGAAGCATACGTTCCTCAAGACATCAATCAAGAAGCCATGGAACATTTAGTGGGAAGAATCCAGGCCTCGAATTATATATACTTCACTGAAGATGAATTGAGTCCTGATGGTACTGGGCACAATAAGCCACTATACATTACGGTGCGTTGCAAGGATATTCTGATCGGAAAGATACTCATCGATAATGGTTCTGCACTGAACGTCCTACCAATGCATATGTGGGGCATATGATGGTTCGCCAAGACCGATAATTGGGACCCTAGAATTAGAGCTATATGTGGGGCCGCAGATGTTCTTAATAACATTACAAGTAATGGACATTCACCCATCTTACAGCATATTATTAGGAAGGCCGTGGATTCATGCAGTTGGAGCAGTGGCTTCTTTATTGCACCAGTGTTTGAAGTATATCATGAACGGAATGTTGATAACTGTCAAAGCTGAAGAGACAGTTTCCATGATAAAAAATATGGCCATACCTTTTATTGAAGCAGAAGATTGTAGAGATGGGAATATTCATGCTTTCGAAATTGTGAACGCAGAATGGGTTCCTAAAGGCACAGTGCTGAGAAAGCCTAAAATCCTAGAAACGGCAAAGATGGCTGCCAAATGCTTTTTAAAGAATGGGGCTCCTTTTCAATGTAATCCTGAGACTAGAATGCCTAGCCTGATCAAGCTAAACTATGCAAATCAAAGATTTGGGCTTGGATATAAGCCCAAGAAAGAAGATTACAAGCGGGTCACTTAGGTTAAAAGAGAAGCAAGAATGGCGAGGATTGAAGGAAGAAAGCCAGAAAAAGAGGAACTCGTCATCCCACCACTCCAAGTATCTTTCCCAAGGGCTGCAGAAGTGATTAGATCTGGCATAATGCATCTCCACATCAATACCCTGTAGAGCCAAGAAGAAAAACGAATAGAGGAAGCGAATTTGGAGATGAAGGATGAAGTTTTGCCACAGCTCTCCATTCACACCATTGATGAACCCCCTGCCAGATTTTTCATTCGAAGATTGGCTGAAGGGGAGGTGTACCAGAACTGGAAGATGGAGCCTACTCCTATTGTGTTTAAAAAGTAATTGTTCCTGTTTGATAATGCTCGGACTTGTTTTGTCTTGTTTTGACTTGTGCTGATCTTGTCGGTATTTTAGCTCATGGTACGGCAAGATTTTCTATGTTAATCGAGCACTTTTGTTTTAATGAGATCATGCATTTTCTTGTGTCCAATGTGTGCCTGCATCTTTTATCTTTTCACAAATCACACTTACACGAGCACGCCTTGCACTTTCAGGAATCCTGAAAGTTCCATTGATCCACAAAACCATTGCACTAAGAATAATTGGCCAAACTTGGATAATATGATTGCAATGGATGATGAAGAATGGGGAGAGGAAGATATAAGAGAGTTTACTAAGCTGGTAGAAAATTCAGAAAAAGCCTGGGAACCGGCCAGTGAGAAACTAGAAGTCATTAACGTCGGAGACGAACAAGAAAAGAAGGAATTAAAGATTGGCACTCTTGTTACAACTAAAGAAAGAAATAGACTAGTTTCTCTATTAAACGAGTATGTAGATGTTTTTGCCTGGACTTGTGCAGATATGCCTGGTCTAGATACTGACATAGTAGTACATAAGATTCCTTTAATAGAAGAAAGCAAGCCAATTAAACAGAAGACCAGGCGAATGCGTCCGAATATGTTACTCAAGGTAAAGTCTGAGATACGAAAACAGTGGGATGCAGGGTTTCTAGATGTAGTCCAATATCCACAATGGGTAGCCAATGTGGTCGTAGTCCCAAAAAAGGATGGGAAGATTCGGGTGTGTGTGGACTATAGAGATTTGAACAAGGCGAGCCCAAAAGATGATTTTCCTTTGCCCCATATAGACATTCTCGTTGATAATGCTGCAAGAAATGCTACATATTCTTTTATGGATGGATTCTCTGGTTATAATCAAATTAGAATGGCAGAAGAAGATAAAGAGAAGACCACTTTTGTCACACCTTGGGGGACGTTTTGCTATAAAGTAATGCCATTCGGATTGAAGAATGCTGGAGCCACATATCAAAGAGCAATGGTTACCCTGTTCCACGATATGATGCACCAAGAAGTGGAAGTTTATGTGGATGACATACTTGCAAAATCGAAGAAAGAGGAAGATCATGTGCAAGTGTTAAGAAGACTATTTGAAAGGCTGCGAAAATTCCAACTAAAGTTGAATCCTGCAAAATGCTCATTCGGGGTGAAAACAGGAAAACTATTGGGCTTCATAGTAAGTGGTCGAGGAATAGAAGTTGATCCTGATAAAGCTAAAGCTATTCAAGAGATGCCTGCCCCTAAGACAGAAAAGGAAGTGAGAAGTTTCCTCGGGCGCCTGAATTACATAGCTCGGTTTATATCCCAGTTGACGGTGACTTGTGAACCAATTTTTCGTTTGCTCAGGAAGAAAAATCCTGGAGTATGGGATAACGATTGTCAGGAAGCCTTCAATAAAATAAAGAGGTACTTGCAAAACCCACCATTATTAGTACCTCCAACACCGGGGAGGCCTTTGATTCTATACTTGACAGTAACAGAAACAGCTATGGGCTGTGTGCTGGGACAACATGATGAGTCAGGAAGGAAAGAGCAAGCTATTTACTACTTGAGTAAAAAATTCAATGATTGTGAGTCGAGATATACAACAATTGAGAGGTTGTGTTGTGCCTTGGTTTGGAGTGCGAAAAGACTCAGGCAGTATATGCTATACTACACAACTTGGTTGATTTCGAAATTAGACCCGCTCAAGTATATTTGTGAAAAACCTTACCTGTCAAGTAGAATAGCAAGGTGGCAAGTGTTGTTGGCAGAATATGACATTGTCTTTATGACAAGAAAAGCTGTAAAAGGAAGCATAATTGCCGATCATCTTGCAGATCATGCCATGGAAAACTACGAGCCGCTAAACTTTGACCTCCCAGATGAAGATGTGATAGTAGTCGAAGATGAAAGTGGAGAAGGCGATCAGTGGACCCTTTACTTTGATGGGGCAGTAAATGTATCAGGAAATGGGGCCGGAGCCGTAGTGATTTCCCCAGAAAATAAGCAGTATCCCGTTTCAACAAGGTTACTTTTCGAATGTACCAATAACACTGCTGAGTACGAAGCCTGCATCATTGGCCTGGAAGCTGCTCTAGAACTTAAAGCCAAGAAGCTTGAGGTCTTTGGGGATTCCTTACTAATCATCTGCCAAGTCAAAGGTGAGTGGCAAACCAAGGATGAGAAGTTGAAGTTGTATCAAAGTTATCTCTTGAGGTTAGCCGAGGAATTTGAAGAAATCAAATTCACCCATATAAGCAGAGATAAGAATCAGTTTGCTGATGCCTTAGCAACCTTAGCTTCAATGACACAAGTTGATGCTAAAAGCAAGATCCAACCAATAGATATCGAAGTCATAAGCTTCCAAGCCCATTGTTGCTTAATTGAAGAATCTCCAGATGGGAAACCATGGTACAATGACATCAAGAAGTTTCTCCAGCATCGAGAATATCCTGAAGGGATTTCCAAGACGGATGAAAAGACTTTGAGGAGAATGACTATGAATTTTTACTTAGATGGGGAAATTTTATATAAAAGGTCATTTGATGGGACTCTGCTCAGGTGTTTGAATGAAAATGAGATTGAACAAGCATTAAAAGAAGTCCATGAAGGGATCTGTGCTACACATGCTAATGGGCATACAATGGCGAAACAAATTCAAAGGTCTGGATACTTCTAGTTGACCATGGAGAGAGATTGTATAGACTATGTCAGAAAATGCCATAAGTGTCAAATATATGGAGACAAGATAAATGCGCCTCCGACACCTCTGTTCAATATGCTCTCGCCTTGGCCTTTTGATATGTGGGGTTTGGATGTTATAGGGCCAATCAACCCTAAAGCGAGCAATGGGAATAGATTCATTTTGGTGGCCATCGACTACTTCACCAAATGGGTAGAAGCCAACTCTTACGCTCATGTAACGCAGAAAGTAGTCAAGAGATTTATTGAAAAGGATTTGGTCTGTCGTTATGGTTTGCCAGCAAGATTGGTAACTGACAACGCCCAGAATTTCAATGGGAAGCTGATTGATGAATTGTGCACCAAATGGAAGATTAGCACCTCAATTCTTCCCCTTATAGACCAAAGATGAATGGGGCAGTCGAAGCAGCTAACAAGAATCTCAAGAAGATTATCCAGAAAATGGTGGTCACCTACAAGGATTAGCATGAGATGCTCCTATACGCACTTCATGCGTACCGTACCACGGTTAGAACTTCTACAAATGCCACCCCATACTCTTTAGTATATGGAATGGAGGCGGTTGTGCCCTTAGAAGTAGAAATCCCATCACTGCGGATCCTGAAGGATGCAAAACTGGACGAATCAGAATGGGCAAGGTCAAGATTTAAGCAACTAAACTTGATCAATGAGAGAAGATTAGCAGCTATCTGCCATCACCAGTTATACCAAAGCAGGATAGCAAAAGCTTACAACAAGAAGGTCAAACCAAGGGTGTTCAAGGAAGGGGATTTGGTGTTAAGGAAGATCCCACTAGCATCAGGAGAAGATCAAAGCAAGTGGGCACCAAATTACAAAGGGCCATATGTGGTGAAAAAGGATTTTTCTGGAGGGGCTTTAATTCTGACTAATATGGACAAAAGGGATCTACCAAGACCTGTAAACTCAGATGTTGTAAAGAAGTACTATGCCTGATGTATTTACCTTTATCAATCAATAAAATTGAAGTTTGGCCAAGATTTCTTTAGTGTGTTTCCCCTAAAAAACATTATGCATGATCTCATGTTTTGATAAAGATTTTTGGGAATTCAAAGTTTTAGTACAAAACTAAAGTCAAATTGATGTTTGTTCTAACAAACAAGTTCTGAGAATTCAAGTGATATCCTAACACTCATAAAAAACCTGAAAGACAACCTAAGCACCATGAAATAACTTCAAAGCTGAGTTTTGACTGCATGAATAATGAGAAATTGTTTTGCATATTCGCATGTGAGAAAGCAAAGCTTGACAATTCTAACTGCATGCATTTGAAATGAAGAAAGGTCATCTTTGATAACTCTTTTACAAATTCTAAAATCCCTTGAAGTCCCCTTTTGAGCCTAATACATTTTGTTAAAAAATAATAACCTTGGCTAGGATCACACCCTACACTGGGGGGGCAAGTGCAAAAAAATCCTTAATGACTAAAAACGCCCAAACAACCCTGGGGGGCATGAAAAAGTCATCAACGATAAAAGTGCCCAAACGAAGCTGGGGGGGCATGAAAAAGGATCCAAATTTCTGAGCAATAAAAAAAAAGCCAATGCAATGATGCTCAAAATAAAAAAAAATAAAAACAAAAAGCCTAACATTGGGGGCACCGTGGACCATTTTGCAAAATCAATTCCAAGGTCCGGAAATGTATGAAAAAAGAGTTTGGGATATAAGCACTAGTGATCCTTAGTCTTAAAGTCCCTTAAACACCTTTTGAGCCTACAAATATCCTTTTTTTCATAGCCAATAGCCCAAGCCTATATTACGTGCCTAATCAAGCCCTTTCTGATCAAAGGCAAACAATCTGGATCGGTAGGCAGTGCTTTCTCATGCGAAACAAAATCATTATTCATGCAAATAAAATAAATGCTTTGAAAACGGTTCTCAATAACCCTCAAATTGAAATTTAAACCTTTTATGACCAACCAGATGTCACTTCGTGTTCTTCACATTCTCGTCAAAAGCAAAACAAAAAGTTTTCATCATATTTGAAAACCTCTCCATAGGAATCACTTGAATTTCTTCAGAATGAGTTTGCTTTGAATCGATGTCGAAATGATTTTTGTGTCTGGAATAGCTTTGAAATTCCAAAAATTCTGCATGAAAACAACTCCTGGCCAAACCTTCCTTCACTTAGCCTCATCCCCAAACCTGATTTGAATACTTGGGGGCATGATCAAGCTGGAGGGCAATTCACCAAAACACATAGGGTTGGCTCCATGATTCCCCTTCTAAGAAAATAGAAAATGTTGGGTTGAGCTGGAGATCTCTTCAGATAAAGGTTTGAGGGATAAGATGTATGTTGATGTCATATCCTGCCCGAGGGTCAAGATCACAAGATGTGACTCGAGTAAGCAAGAGTGAAAAGAGCCATCAAAGCTTACTATCAGATACTCCAACTTTTGAGAAAAGAAAGACACCATGAAGAAGAGGGGACCTATGTTTATCAGGTAAGTATACATGCATATAGATCACGATGCATCCTTGACATATCAGTGTCTTACCATCACCTCCTTTTTGAGCGGGCATTTAGCCCCCATCATTCAGATAGTATGCTTTCTAACCCTATTTTCTTTCTCTTTGAGTGCGCCTAAGAGCCCTCGACCATCTTGGATAGTGTGTTTTCTAACCCTACCTCCTTTCGAGTGCACTTTTCAGCCCTCGTTCCCCTTCGAGTCCTATCATGTCGTCCTTTTAGACAGTTTGCTTTTCACCTAGGTAGGTCACCTATTACAATCAGACCTTTTTGAAAACTCTTTTCACCTTTCATTTGGGCCGCTTGCCCATTACAATGAAACCATTTTGAGAAATTCTCGCATTTCTCACCGCCTCTAAAATTTTCACCAGGGCAGGTCACCCAACACAACAAGACCACTTTGAAAATTTTCATATTTTTGAAAAAATCTTTGTATTTTTCAAAACCTTTCCTGGGCAGGTCACCCAACACAACAAGACCACTTTGAAAAATTTTCGTATTTTTGAAAAAAATCTTTGTATTTTTCAAAACCTTCCACTTGGGCAGGTCGCCCAACACAACAAGACCTCTTTGAAAAATCTTGGTATTTTTCATCATTTTTTTAAAAAAAATCTCTGAAAAATATGTGTTTTTCACATGGGAAAGTCACCCATTACTTTTCTCCAGGGTAGGTTACCCATGATAATTCGACCACTTCAAGATCTTTGCATTAAAAAAAAAAAAACCTTCTAGTTTTTTTACTCTGAATGCGCTTTCTAGCCCTCAAAAGGATTCATTATTTCTCAATATGATGAGTCAACCATCTCTTATCCTTCTTTTTCATCTTTACAACGCTTACTATCTAAAGTCTCTGACGAGATTTTCTATCGTAAGCCTTGTAAAGAGGGGGGCAACTGTCATAACTCAATTTTGGGTTATTCCCCAAAACAAATTTTCTTTTTAAAAATAAAAACAAAAAAATAATAAAGGCTGGCAACGTGGAGAAAGTAGGTCGGGAAATCAAGTTGCAATTTTTGGAGGAGATTTAAGACCTAGTTGCGCCCTATTATGCCCAAAATTGGAGAAAAAAAATGCAAATTCAAGGTCAAATTAAATTATTATTTGACAAATTTGCATAAAAATTAAGGCCAATGGCATAATTAAATTTTTAATAGGCCAATTTGATTTAATCATGGGCCAAATTAAATTTTAATTATGTTTAAGAATTAATTTAGGTCCAAATGAAGGATTTAATTAAGTACAAGGACTTAATTATACTTTAAATGGGTCAAATTAATTTTATTTGGGGCTTAATTGGTGAAAAATTAAGTTTGGGAGCCTAATTTGGGCTTAATTGAGAAGATTGGAATTTTAAGAGACCAAATTTAATTTTTACCAAGTTAATTGATTGAAATCAGGGGCCAAATTGCAAGAAAATTGAAGTTTTGGGGCCAATTAGGGGTTAAATTGACAAAATCCAAAGCCAAGGACCAATCTGCAAAAGGCGCCAAACTATAGGGGTTTAATTGACAAAATTCAGGGGTCAAATTGGAGAAATTGAAAGTTGGATGACTAAATTAAAAATAGGCAAAAATCCCTAATTTTAACCCCAAACGGCGCCCTTTTTGCGTTTAAAAAAAAAAGGGGGAGAGACCAGGCGACGCGTCGCCTGGTCACTGTTCATCATCTTCCCCGCGAAGCTGGCCGAGTAGCAGCTTTACAGGCGCATTTGATGCCTCGTTTGGCCCCCAAATTCGACAATGCGTGCACCAACATGTCCACCTGAATCCCCTCTATCCCCGAGAATGGTCCGGTTGGGTCGACAAACTTTGAAATGGCCTCGTTTATTGGCCTAAAGTGGCCACCTCGGACAGTCTGCAGCCTTGGACTGCCAAATTTGGCAGTTCGAGGTGCACACTTTGAACCGACGGCTTGGATTCCTCGAGTCGAATCAAGGGCTGAGACTTTTTCCCCGTTGAAGACAAGATTACCCTCTTTCCATCCATATAAATAGGAGCAAATTGCATGCTCAGAGGAGAAGAAAAAACGAGCTCCAAGTTGGCCGAAAACCAGCCTTCTATATTCATTTTTCCTGCAAACAATCCTTTTTCTGCTTTCTCTCTCCACCGTGGCCTTCAGCCACCACCACCTTCATCACCTGGCTTCTCACCATCATCCCCACCTCCAGTAGCCATAAAACCATCTCACGTGATAGTTGCACCACTTCTCTCCCTCCTCTGTAAAAATCTTCTCCTCTGCCACCGTGACTCCAGCAGCGGCGGCGACAGCAGAGGCAGCGGCCACCACCTTGCCTCGAAGCTCTCTTCCTTCCCAAAGGCAGCCGGGGTAGCAGCTCTCTCCTCAGCCACACCAACAGCTCCAGCCGTGAGCTTTCCTTCTCCTTTGCAGGACTCTGCTCCTTCTTCTTCCAGCCGTGACCAGTGCACGCTGTCGGCCTCACCACCTCCAGTTGCACCGTGCACCACCATCCAGGCCGCCAACTCCCTCCACGCCAGGTAATTCCCTCTTCCCTGCTGCGCACCTTTCCTCTTCGTCATGGCTGCATCCAGAATTCACTTCTGCATGCAGCGGCTAATTAATTAGCCAGCTGTTTGGGCCGGGCCAGTTCTGGCCCAGCCCAAGTGGCTGGGCCCGGCCCGAAAAAGGAATCTGTTGGGCCGAGACCGGCCCAACCCAAAGTTCCTGGGTCCTGACCAGTTGTTTGGGTCGGACCGGCCCACATACCTTAATAATATTTAATTAATATATTATATGATATTATATTTAAAAAAAAACAAAAAAATTTCAAAAACAATTTAAAAATCATTTCAAAAAATTTGTGATTTTCTTAAATATTTTTCCACCAAGTTTGCTTAATATTGGGTTGTATACTTACATTGTAAGGTACAAGTCTGGTATTAAAGTACCCGGTTTTCTCCGAAATATTTCACAAAAAAAAATTCAAAAAAAAGAAAAATATTTTATTGCATAAGGCCAAGTCCTAAAGAATTTTCCAAGCATGTTTTCAAAAGAACTTGCATTTTTCTCACGTTTTAAAAATCCAAAAATGGATATCATAACTAGTTTAGATCATCCATTAGGGTTTGGCCAAAATATCAAAAACCTTTTTCCAACCTTTTTTTTTGGACCCAGATGTAGGCTTTAATATTTGTGGGGTGTAAAATTACACGATAAAGTACACCCTCGGGTATTAAAGATACAAGGTGTAAATAAATGCAATCCTAAAATTCAGACTTTAGAACGGTTAGGATTTAACCCAATAAGGTAGAGACTCCCTCACGAAGGGAGATCTGCCTTGAACCTTAGAAAAGACCAACGAATAG
>Ga0307517_10013441_pt1 | contig 11110 bp, 8 predicted proteins | sample 23_EM_MG_FD_194515 | JGI IMG/M metagenome (GOLD analysis project Ga0307517, IMG submission 194515) | Populus trichocarpa ectomycorrhiza microbial communities from riparian zone in the Pacific Northwest, United States - 23_EM | ecosystem: Host-associated > Plants > Roots > Unclassified | place... | reverse complement strand
ACCCTAATGGACCCCTTTTAGGTTGCAAGCTAATGGGCCTAAACTAGTAATCAACTAACACAAGTCCAATAATGAAATAAACCCTTAAACAATGTCTAATAGGCCATAACAAAACCAAATTAAAAAAATAATTATTCAATATTAAATAAATAAAACAAGATAATAAAAACAAAGACTTCATACCAAAATTCCTCCATGTAACCTAAATCTCCAATTTTCGCACATTCTTGGCAGATTTTGAGTCCTGACTTCAAACATGTGGTTCTCTCTTGTCTAGATGAATTACCAGGCCTATCATATATGGTTGAAAATATTAAGATGTCTAATTTCTAGCCCAACTTGAATCACAGCAGCATTCAACTTGTAGCTCCAAATATGTCTCAAACAGTACACAAAGATCTATTCTGACATATTTGACAAGATTTGCTAGTAACTTTGACCCTTTGGAATAATATTTTTCCAAACTCCATTTGACTTGAAAATTTTCCAAAATATAGTTTCATGTGTTTAGTATTTTCTTGTAGAATTTCAACTCGTTCTGATGTACACTTTGAGATATATGAGTAATCTCGCAAAACTTGTCAGTAGATATTTTAAAGTCAAATTTGGACCTGACTTTGTTTGTATCAGTTCAGGTGTGATGAACTGTGTTACGCATCTATTGTTGGATAGGGCATGATCTTGGTGGAATACAGTGCGATCGAAGAGACCTGTAGGAACATAGACATGGACTGAATTTAGAATACAGTTTGAAAATTAGTTTTACTCATCATATCATTGTGGAGTGAAAGAGTAGGAGTTTCTGGCCTTGATTCAAAAAGACTTATCGGTGCTTGATTATGAGAGGAGGTTCCATTCTCTCCATGTTTGCTTCACATTATGTACCTACTAAGCAACACATGATTGAAAGCTTGCGAGATGGATCATAATAGGAATTAAGGCAAGGGCTAATTACTTTTAAGTTTGATACAACTAGAGAACTTGTTGAGGCGGAAGAGGCCTTAGAGGAATGTATAAGAGAGGGCCAGCAGGGTCAGTTTAGGTTTTGAAAATGAAAGGATGTAGATTACCCTTTGGGTATACCCCTTTTTTCGAAGAAGGGCAAGGGATAGTTTAGTCAGTCTAGAAAAGAGGGAGGAGTGACAATTGAATCTACTTAGAGTCCCGATGTAGGGTCAATTGGATGGCAATCAAACCCTAATGGTAGTTCTATTAGAGGAGCTGAGGAGCGAAAGATGATTATCTATCTATAGTGTGTCTAATATGGATAGAAACATTCGGGGGACTGTTTTGCATCACCAAAACGGTGCTATATTTTTAGAGGAGAGCAAGGATGGCGGGACTGCTCATATTTAGGCCGAGGGTACTACTATTATAGGAGTTAGGGATATTTTCAAAGAAACCACCCTTGGAGTACTAAGTTTATTTAGAGTCAGTAACAATTAATGATTGTTGTCATAACCTGATTTTTACCCTTTTTTCTTATTTTTTTTAAATCCTAAAATAGAAAAAAACAACAGAAAACACAAAAACTATATTTTTGATGTATTTGCATCGTTTTTATCCTTTTCAACATCTTTTCAAAAGAATTAAAAATTTACTTTCAACGCGTTTAGTTTTTCACGCGCTCATTTCAAAATCATTGATTTATTTTTCTCATCGAGTCAATATTAACGTTGTCTTTTTCAAAAAAATCAAAAACAAAAAAAACTTTAGACAGGGGGACCAAAAGTGCAAAAAAAGAAAATAAAGGACTAAATTGATTTTGGATTGCTTGGTCACCAAGTTTGCTTGAGGACCAAACAATTAGGAGGAAAAAGAAAAAATATTTTGCTATAAATAATGTGGGAATCTCACACACAAAGGAGAAATGAGAGCATTAGCCCAAAAGAAGAAGAAGAAGAAGCATTATACCTCACATTGTCTCTTACACACTAGCAAACCCTAGACCCATCTTTATAACAACCAATTGTCACTCACAAAAGAGATTTTTTAGACAAATTGCTAAAATATTGTGAAGTTTGGGACCAAATTGCTTATTATTGTGCATAATTTTTGAACTGTTTGGACATTATTAATTTGGTTTGATGTGTGTTTTTTATCTTGAAATGAGTTGATAATTTGTGTTGATTGTGGGTTTTATTTTTAAGGTTGATTGCTATTTGAACATTAAATGTTTGATTTGGGGATTGTGTTCAAATTTATGTTGATTTGAGTTTTGATTTTGATTCATGTGTTGTAGTTCAATTTTTAGATTTTTCCTAAAATGATCGTTTTCTTTTAAAATCTGAAAAATAAAATAAAAAAGACTAGCAACTTGGCAAGAGCAGACTGAGAATGGTTTCAAATGTATGGAGGAACCAAGCTGGAGTTTTAGACAAAATTGGGATCCCAATTGTACCCCATTATACCAAAAACTAAAAATACAATGCAGATTCAAGGTCATATTAAATGATTATTGGACGACTTTGCATAAAAATTAAGTCTGAAGACTTAGTTAGATTTTTAATAGGTCAATTTGATTTAATCATAGGCCTAATTAAAGGTGTAATTAAGTTTAAGAATTAATTTGGACCAAAGTAAAAGATTTAATTAGGTGCAAGAACTTAATTAGATTTTTAAGAAGTCAATTTGATTTAATCATAGGCCTAATTAAAGGTTTAATTAAGTTTAAGAATTAATTTGGATCAAATTAAAAGATTTAATTGGGTGCAAGAACTTAATTATATTTTTAATAGGTTAAACTAATTTTATTAGGGACTTAATTGGTGAAAATTAAGTTTGAAAGCTATTTGAGCTTAATTGAGAAGATTGAATTAATAATTTTATTAGGGACTTAATTGGTGAAAATTAAGTTTGAAAGCTTGATTTGAGCTTAATTGAGAAGATTGAATTTTAAATGACCAAATTTAAATTTTCCAAACACAATTGGGTGAAATCAGGAACAAATTTGAAAGAAAATCAAAGTTTAGGGGTCTATTAAGGGTCAAATTGAAGAAATTTAAAACCAATGACCTTTTTGCAAAAGGTACACTAATTCAGGGGCCAAATTCAGTTGAAAACAAGGGTGAAATTGAAGAAATTAGAAGTTTGAAAGTCAATTGAGGATAAAATTGGAAATATCCAAGACTAAGGACCAAGATAAAAAATGCGCTGAAATCAGAGGTTGCTTTTGAAACTTGACAAGGGTGAAATTGAATTGATTCTTAGAATCAAAATTGAACTAAGGACCTAATTGAATGAATTAAAAGGTTGAGGGCTGAAATTGAAAGAGGAGTTTTAAACCTAATTTAAACCTAAAGAGCTGAAACAATGTCATTTCATTTAAATGTAATGGCACGTTTTGTATAAAACACTAAAAAAAAAGGAGAAACGATGTCATTTTGAAGGACATTGTTCATTGTCTTGTACCTAAAACAAGCAAAGACAATTTGCTTAGAAAGGGGTTATAGGTGCCATTTTTCCTCTCCAGTGTAATCCCAATTACCAAAAAAGCTTCCTCTCGCTGATCTTTTTATGAAGAAGGATCCCACCAACCTTATTTCAGTCCTGCCCCTTCTTTGATATGTCTGCAAAGCTAGTCCAAAAACCTCTGCATAACCAACCTTCCCAACAGTTCTTTGGGTTCTAGTTTTTTGCATTAAGGGCTAAGAAGGTTTGAGAGGGATGAATGGCTATGATGCATCTCCACATGATGTCCCTCACCCCCTATAAATACCAACTCTATGGTAGCTATGAAAAAAAAAGTGAAGAAAAACACCCCCTCTGCCCTATTGGAACATTGTCCAGCAACCAACAAACCCCTCTTCTCTGGATAACACCATCACGATTCACCACTCTCAAGAACCTTTGTTGTGAGATGCCAGCAACAACACCACCACTAGCACCCTTCTCATGACCAAGTAAGCTTCCTCTTCTTCTCTTGATTCTTTACTTGCATGTGATACATGCTAGTAACGTGAAGATTAATTCACATTATTGGCATGTAAAGAGAAAACCACCACTGGGTCGGCCTAGTGGTGGAAAAAGATGGGTTGGACCAAGCTCGACCCGTATAAAAAATAGGCTTATTTGGCCCAATAAAACAAGTTGGGTTGGGCTTAAGCTGAACCCGTAGTCATGAGCTTGGACATTAAGCCCAATAGGCCCAGCCCATGTGGTTGGGCCAAACCCAATCTAGACATAAAAGCATGTTTGACATGACTTATTTTTTCTTAAGAAATAAGACCTTGTTCAGTCCTTAAAGCCTTTTTTTGCCAAACATGACCTTAAAGGCATTTTTGACAAAATTTCCTTTATTTATGAAAAACTTAAAAATAGTTTTTTTAGAAATTCATTTAATATCGGACTATAGAATTACACTGTAAGATACAGATATGATATTAAACAAACTCGGTTTTCTCTGAAATTTCAAAACAAAATCCAAAATAAATTTTTTTCTCATTTCAAAAACACAAAAAAATATGTTGTTTCCATGCATGTTGGCAAATCCTAAAGGTTTTTCATGCATATCTTCTAAAAAGATAAAATCATATTTTCATCATGTTTTAAAAATACAAAATGGATATCGTAACCAGTTTATGATTATTAATTAGGGTTTGACTAAAATATCAAAAATCTCAAAACAATTAATTTGTTTAATTAATATTTGGAGGTATAATTTGTTTAATTATACCCTTAGGAATTAATGATACAAAAATAAAAATAAACGCAATGCTAGAATTTAGGTTTTTGAACGATTATGATTTAACCTGATAAGGTAGAGACTTCCTCACGAAGGGAGATATGCGTTGAATCATAGATGATACCAATAAATAGAAACACAACTTGGGATAACAATTAATCAACAATGTAGCTTATCTTAGGTAGGATGCACTGGGGTTGATGTGTCTTCCCCTTGCACAACTAGTTCCCTTACCTAGACTCTTGTAGACCATAGGTTTCTTAGTGACCATGATACTAGGTAGTGACTCCCTCTAATCATAACTTTATGATTAAACCCAAAACAACCTTCGATTTCAAGAGGTAGCTCCATCATTCAACGCCTTGCATGTTGCAACATCAAGGATTATGTTTGAATTTCATGTTTGCTTGCTATTGAGTTAAGTTTGATTGATAAATGATTTGTTTTTTAATTGGTATCTTGTTCGATTTAAAACACATTATTGAGTTTTGCCAAACGTGGCTTTAGTTAAATTTTTAAATGTACAAAAGATCATTTTGCAATTAATTTTGAGATCCCCATTTTTTTGCACCCTCAAAATTTAATAATTGAAATTGGGACCTATATGCGAGGTGTTTTTTTAAATTAAATAAATCGACTCTCTTCCACAAGAAAACAATAAAATCTTTCTTAAAAAAAACATAAATAATAATAAAAAAATACAATTTTATTTCAAATTGCATATAGCCAAAATTATATTTGCATAATTTAGCATACTAAAAATCATAAAAAAAATTATCTTTATATTTTGCATGTATATTGGATTAATAACTAGTTTATTAAAGCCATGAGAACTTGGCCTACATTTCAAAAAATACTAAAAATCTATTTTGTTTCTTTTACTATACGGGACTATGAACTTACACGTAAGATGTACTTTCGATATTAAATAAAAAAACACTATCTTTTATTTTTCACGTTTTGACTTTTGAATGGTTAGGTTTTAACCTGATAAGATATGGACCTCCTTATCGAGGACTTTTCTTAAACTTTAGACAGACCAACGATCAAAAAACACAACGATCAGACCTAGCTTTTTCAAGGCCAAAATTGATGGACTTTGTTTTTTACCAGGTTTGAGTATTTATAATTGCATTCTATTCATTAACAAGGCACAATCCACGTAGGATAACATAAATCAACATTCTCATAAAATAGATTCTCAATACACATGCCCAAAATATTATATTTTCATACTCATAGGTTTACATTACATCATATTGACATACTCATAAATTCACATTTCTGTTCTAGTCGCGTTATCATCACGAGTTCATACAAGAGTGCCGAACAACAAGTTACATAACTAGTACTTTCATTATCCTGACCTTATGTAATTTCACAACATGACATCCTCATAAGATGAATACCGCATACGTATATTCATACACATCATATCAACATGATCTCACATTCACATATGTGTTCCATTTCAATTTTTTTTCATTACAAGTCTCTACAAAAGGGGTCGGACGACTAATTGAGCGATTAACATGTCTATTCATACATAACTCATATCACCCATAACATACGAATATATAGTTCTTTTCAAGATGTGTGTGCCGTGAAACAAATTTCCTTATGCACCATGTTGGTATGATGTCCCTGTTATAGCACAAGATAATTTCAAGCACTATAGGTAATTTAAAAACATAATAAAGTAACATTAATGTTACATTTCATTCATGGACCAAAAGAGCATAATTCTTTCATTTCTCATTACTTATGTAAATACCACCATTAATAATTCGTCAATTACAGAGGCTAATTACAATACTCAAACCCGGTCATTCATCTCGAATACCGTTAACCGAACTAACATTATTCTCTCCTTAAAGCACAATAATCATAGTTCTCTCATATAGTTGGTATGTACAAAACATAGTATACATGAATGCATCAATTCTTGAAACTAACTCATAACTCTCAAATCCTACTATCCACTTAGGACACTATTAGTCGAAGCTAATCATTTATTCATCGTGGTCATCCACTTAGGATGCCATTAGCCAAAACTAATCATTTATTCATCGCGGTTATCCACTTAGGATGCCATTAGCCAAAGCTAATCATTAACCAATCAAATGTTCTAGAGGCGGTTTATGAAATCACTATATCATGATAATATCCTTTGAAATGCTCATTCAAATGATTCATAACAATTTGACATTCACTATAACATAATAGTAGACCCTTCATAATACTCGTATAGACGTTCTGTAATAGTTTAACATTCAATAAACACAATAATAGATCATTTGTAATACACAAGCACACATTCTATAACAGTTTAGCATTCAACATAACACAATAGTAGACCCTTCATATTACTTATCCAACCATTCATGACAGTTAATGTTCAATACAATACAACAATAGATCCCTCGTAATACTCACATAACCATTCATGACAATTAACATTCAAGTATATTACAATGGTAGATCTTTCATAATACTCACACAACCATTCGTGACAATTAACACTCAGTATAATCCAACAGTAGATCCTTCGTAATACTCATACAACCATTCGTCACAATTACATTCAATATAATACAACGGTAGATCTTTCATAATACTCACACAACCGTTCGTGACAATTAACATTCAATATAATACAACGGTAGATCTTTCGTAATACTCACACAACCATTCGTGACAATTACATTCAATATAATTCAACAGTAGATCCTTCGTAATACTCATACAACCATTCGTCAAAATTACATTCAATATAATAAAACGGTAAATCCTTTGTAATACTCATACAACTATTCATCACAATTACATTCAATAAAATACAACAGTAGATCCTTCATAATACTCATACAACCATTCGTCACAATTACATTCAATATAATACAACGATAAATCCTTCGTAATACTTATACAACCATTCATCGCAATTACATTCAATAAAACACAATAGTAGATCCTTCGTAATACTCATACAACCATTCGTCAGCAGTCCAAATTCATAACAGCTCAATCAACATCTTATAGTCGGTTTAATATTCATCACAACACAATAATAGACCCACATCAAACAGGTCATTTCAAAACATTAACATTGTCATCATCGTTTCAACATTCATCAAGAACTCGATCGACATTTCATAATTGTTTCGACAATCATCAAGAATTCAATCAAACACTTCATTGTCGTTTCATCATTCAACAAGGATTTAATAATATATCATCATATGTAAATCATTTCAAAACATAAACATCATATGAGAAAAAGGTGGAAACCACCTACCTGTTCCACCTGTGGGTTGTCCTTGTCCTGACGAAGATCCAATCTTGGCCGCACCTCCTAAGACATCAATGGCTAAAATCAGTACATTCGTATTTAATAATCACCCAACTCGTCACCATGCACACTTTAAATATATACAAGTTCATATTCCAGTGTTCTGTATATCATGATCACACAGTGCACCCATTTTAACCATTGGCGTAATTCTGATATGTAAAACTGCTGCAGAACTTGTCAACGAAAACTGGTGACGCAAATTCATCAGTGGCAGATTTGCTGAATGCAGAATCATCAACGACTAAATCGCTGGTGTCACCCTAATTTGATAGCAAAACTGATTCGCTGCAGACAACACGATTTCGGCAGCAAAAACTTATTCACTGCAATTCGGCAGCAGAAACTGACTCGCTGCAAGTCGGCAGCAAAAACTAATTTGTTGTGGACAATGCAATTTGACAGCGAAAACAGATTAGTTGCTGACATCCTAATTTGGCAGCGAACTATCTCACTGTAATTCGGAAGCAAAAACTGATTCACTGCGAACAACACTAATTCGCTGCAGACAACATAATTTTTAGCAGCGAATATTAATTCGTTGTAGTCACAATTTTAGCAGTGAATGCTGATTCGCTGTAGACAACACAATCTCAGCAGCGACTGCTATTTCGCTGCAGACAACACAATTTCGGTAGTGACTGCTGTTTCGCTGTAGACAACATAAATTTTCGAAAGCGAACACTTAGTCGCTGCAGACAACATAAATTTTGGTAGCGAATGTTGACTCGCTATAGACCACACAATTTCAACAGGCTTTCGTTGCAGACAACACAATTTTAGAAGTGAATGTTGATTTGCTGTGAACAACACAATTTCAGCAGCGAATACTAATTCACTACAAACTACACAATTTCAGCAATGAATGCTGATTCGCTGCAGACAACACCATTTTGGTAGCGAATGTTGATTCGCTGCAAGCAACACCATTCGGCAGTGAAACCTGATTCGTTGTAGACACCACCATTCGGCAGCAAAAACTAATTTGCTGCAGACAACATAATTCAGCAGCGAAATTGATTCGCTATCGACAACACAATTTGGTAGCGAAAACTAATTCACTGCCAACACCACAATTCGTTCTTTGGATCTAGCAGAATCATACAATTTTAGCATGAACACACATGGAAATTCAATTCCAGCACATACTTTGTCATTAGATGTCTGTTTCAACTGTAACATGCTTTCAAGGTTACAAACACACTTTTTTTTGCACTTAACATCGACCAGCACATTTTCATAGAAGTTCTTCAATCACATATGCAGAATTCATGACATTAACACATTTATAATTCTGTTTCGGTTTCACATAATTAAGCAATTTTAACAATATCATCATCTTTGCATTTTATCCCTTTAATCTATATTCTATCCAGCCCTCATCATGGCCGACCTCCTCTCTAAGTTTTTTGCATTCAAAATTATACATTTCCTCAGTTAAATGTTCTGGAATTAGGTTCCTATTCAGCCCTATTTTGCGTCTCTCATTCTTGTCTAGTTTTTCTTAATAGTTGGTATGAGAATCTTAAGCTATTTACTTTATGTTTTCTTCTCCCTTTCAATCCTAAGGCCCTAAGAACAAGTGGAGGAGTAGTATGGTTCATACCTCATGAATTTAACAAGTTCAATGCAAGTTGTGGTGGCCTGCTCTCCCTCTCCTTTTTGGTTTTCTTCCTTCCTTCTTTTGTTGTCCAGCCGACCTCTAGGCTCCTCTTTCTCCTAGGTTTTTGGTTTTGTCTACTTCTCCTTACTCACTTCTCACTCCACGCTAAGGGAAAATGGCATGCAGGCTGATTGGGTTCGGTTTTCTGCTTGGAGAAGGGATGTGTGTGCTGCAGTCATAGCTGCTGCTGATTCTGGAGGAAGGTTTAGGCTCCAGCTTCCACCATGTTTTCGATCACTTCTCCTTCCCTCTAGCTCTCTTCTCACGCAGCACCCTAGGAGATCTGCATGTAGCTGGTCGGTTTTAGCCTTCTCTTTGGGAAGAGAGAGAGGGTCTGCTGCATGCAACTGACCGGTTTTGCTTTGGGAAAAAGGGAGAGGGCCTGTTGCCTAGGGCTGCTGACCGTCCATTTGGGGAAGAGGAAAGGTCACCCTCCCTCTCTCCTTGCGTTTATACCCCCTCTTAAATTAGAGGGGGGTGTTTGGGTGCTGGATATCTTTGGTTTATATCCCTCTTATGAGTTATCCTACGCTGGTTCCTATTCCAATTCTCCCCTAGGATAGGCCAGTCCAACACTAATTTTTGTTAGATTTTACAATGTCGCTGCTGATTCAGAAGTCGGCAACAAAAACCATGTCGCTATTGATTGAGAGATCGACAGCCAAAAACTATGTCGCTGCCTATTCAGAAATCGGCAGCCAAAAACTACATCGCTGTTGATTCAGATATTGTCAGCAAAAATTGTTCCGCTGCCGATCTAGAAATCGAAAACCAAAACTGTGTCGCTGTTGATTCAGAAACCGGCAATCAAAAACTGTGTCGCTGCCGATTGAGAAATAGACAGCAAAGACTGTGCCGCTGCCGATCTAGAAATCGACAACCAAAAATTATGCTGCTTCCAATCCAGTAATTAGTAGTCAAGTACTGTGCCGCTGTCGATCCAGAAATTGGTAGCGACAGTGAAGTCGTTTTGGCTTAGCTCCTTTTTTTTTGTTGGGTGTTTACACTTAATTTATATTAGATAGGTAAACAATGCATCCTACCTTAGGTAAGATGTACTAGGGGTGAAACCAATACACTTTCTTTTATTTTCATGTTTTGACTTTTGAATGATTAGGTTTTAACCTGATAAGATAAGGACTTCCTTATCGAAGAGGACTTTTCTTAAACCTTAAATGGATCAATGATTAGAAAACACAACAATACTTTAGTTTATATTAGACAATTATACAATGCATCTTACCTTAGGTAATGTGTACTAGGTGTCCTTCCTAAACACAATCAGTCCTTTTATCCAGACTCTGAAACCAATTAGAGTTTCCAGTGACCAAAATACTAGGTAGTAACTCTATCCTTTTATATATATATATATATATATATATATATATATATATAAAGATCAGGAATTCCT
>Ga0307517_10013440_pt1 | contig 11110 bp, 10 predicted proteins | sample 23_EM_MG_FD_194515 | JGI IMG/M metagenome (GOLD analysis project Ga0307517, IMG submission 194515) | Populus trichocarpa ectomycorrhiza microbial communities from riparian zone in the Pacific Northwest, United States - 23_EM | ecosystem: Host-associated > Plants > Roots > Unclassified | place... | reverse complement strand
CGGTTCGATATCGGGGCATGGTCGAGGTCTCCAACCACACTACTACACTCCTCGTCGTCGTCGCATCCTAAACCACCGCCGCGGCTCCCTTCTGAAGAGTTGGGTGGCGCGGCGAACGTGGGAGATATGACGACTCATCAAGGATCCCTTCGCAAAACCTCCATCATTAAACACCGCTGCTGACTCAACCACAACTACAACTTTCAACGCAGTCGCCGGGCCATCGAAACACGTCGTCGTCGTCAACAGCCATCGACTAACTATCCATTTTATATTTCAAGGGAGACATGGAATCCAATGGTACATTCGTCACCAAAAATCGCCAACGCGTCAACTAGCAGGGCGGAGTCAGTATCCTAGTTACCCTCACAAATTCAGATTCGAGCTCGAGTTCACTGCCCCCCTGCTATGGGATAAGTATCTTCCGAGTCATTGTTTTGAGAAACCGGTTTCGTCCAGACTTTGTGGTGCATCTGGTTCCTCCTTCCACGACGCCGATGCTATTTCCAAAGGGTAAGCTTGCTGGGCTGTTCCCAACTTGGATCTCAGCGCGGAGGTCTTCTACAAGCGCAACAATCAGGACTACCCAAGAAAGGCAAGTGAAAAACAAAAGAACTAAATGTACAGCCACAAGTTCATTTGGCCACCGATTCAGCGGCCACTAACTCCACCTTGCGAACAACCCTGCCATCCTAATGCTCTCCACCGCACCGCTCTCCCCTTCGGCAACATGGGCAGCAGCGTCCCCGGGCCGCTCAAACACATTCCTCTCCGATCCCTCAAACAGCACCTCCGTCATCCTATCCGAACACACCAGCGAAATCCAATGAGGCCAATATACTTCACGTTTTAGCATCGGATTTCCGTGGCTCCTGGGTTCGTACGCCATGAGTCGAGTTCTGAGCTATGTCCGAAAGGTCGTCCCAAGCACTCTTCACATTCTAGAATTTGTTACGATGCCCCGTCCCCCTCGAAAACGGGCGCACCGTCAAAGGGCAAGTGACTGGATAAGAAGTGCGCCTATCTCTTCCCACACACTCGTCATCTGCCTCCCCTTATCTTTTTCGTTTGTAGACTATTGGGGGAATCCAGATCGACGTATTTCGGCGTTATGATACCAATGTCGCATTTGCGCTCTAAGATTATTCTCTCGATCTGTTCAAAACACCATATCAACTGGGACTCCAGCGAGGAACGTCAATTCCAGAGAAGTTGTACATGTAAGTTATATCTTTGTCGGTGCATTGTCTGAACTGCCACTGAGTTTACCCCTCACGGTTGGGCTTCTCCTCTTTCTCAGTCCCGCCTCAGTACACAACCATTCTTTCCCGATTTGTGTCTCGTTTCGATTACTGTCCAGGTTACCAGCGGTTGATTATCGGTGGAAAACAACCCGAGGGGAGAAGAACGCTCTCAGGTGGGTTCCTTCTTTCCAAAGTGAAATGTCCAAATATCCTGGCGGTTGTAATACCCAAAAGGAAAGCACATTGTGCCTCATAATTCGTCTAACATGTAGAGGCAGAGGTCCTGGCCGCTCGTTGCTGATGGCAAGATCTCCAAGATCAAGCGCGTCGACAGTAACTCTTACCGCGATCATTTACCTGTGGTCGCTTATGATCATAGTAAGGGACAGCGACTACGCATCAGCGTGATAAATTCGGTGTATTCTACCTCTATCACCGGCCTACCCAGCCCGCCGTCTCCGGTAACTCTCAAAATGTATCTTGAAAACGAGCTTCCTGGCTTTAGATTGTACGATGAGCACATCCCCATGGTGAGTAACACGTCGACGCCTACTCCGCTGTCGAAAATTCTCTTGGTCTTTAAGCAAAGTGGTAAAAACGATGGCAGTACGCGCCGTGCTCGTGAAGTGGAGTTACTGGACCGCGGGTATTGTACGCATGAGATGGCTACACAGCGCTGCAGACCGTGCGGCCATGCATTTTGCGATGATTTCTCGGACACCAAGATGTGGCTGTTCTGTCAAATTCCAATTCAGACCTGGAAGCGTATCGCGGTGAGAATGCGGTTGCCTGGGGAAGGGGACGAAGACGGTGTCGAAGCGTTGTCGTTGGATGAGGATTGTGAAGTTGCGTGCTGTGCGAAAAACAGTAATGCTCTAATTCTCTCCAGAGCCACTTTTTTTTTTCATACTCTTACGGAATACCTCGAAGCTTTGTCAAACTAGCTAATCCGGACGTTGAATTCGAATATTGTTATATTGTTATTTTCTTGATGTCCCATCCGATTATTGATGGAGTCATTGACGCTTGACACTTTATTTTGCACCTCTTGGGTGGCATTCTACTTCAGCACGCAAACAGGGAAATATTATCGTACCCAGTCAATCCCCTTCATCGTGTCTAACCACCAGCTGTGCAGAAATGATCGAAGGGCCTACATAACCCTTTGAAGTGGACTCATACCAAAAATTAATGCAGCTCTTTTCCTAACGTGATAAAGGGAATGATTTTTGATCCAGAAATTGCACAGGAACTAAGTATTTCTAGTGATCTACATAGTGAAAGACCTAAAGTAACGGAAAGACTCGGACTAAACACCTTGCTCACATATCCTCTTTCTAAAATTCTCAGGAAAATACCCACCAATCGAAATATCAAAAATTTGCAAATTCCGTCCTTCGCCAGCGAGTTGCAAGAGTTGGAGGGCAGTTTCGTCAGTTATATCTGATTTATTGACGATGGTCCCCAGCGCTAGTGATCGGCGATGGCCCTGACGATAGAGCTGTGGTATACAATCCCAAGAAAGTGGTGCATCTCGCTCGACTGTGTTACACTCCATGAATTGAAGGCGAGGTAGAAAAGGTTCAGGGGTGTGGCTTTCCACCAAAATACTACCACTGCCAGGAGCCGGGCGAAAGATTCGAACGAGGATGTCATCCATCATGGTTTTGACTCTGAATGCACTATCAAAGGATAAATGGATCTGTTCGAGTGTGGGTATGGCTTGAAGGAAAGTGTTGACACCCTTCGAGTAAAAGGTGAGGGTGTTTAAGTGTAAGACTTTGAGGCAGCAACCTGATCATTTTGAAAAGGACACCGGCTGCTACAGGGAAGTCTCGACTGCACATATCCTGTGTCCATTCTTCGAGAGATGGAAGGTTGATTCTCCCCAAGAACTCCTCAATATAATCGGATCTTGACAGATGGAACGAATGGAGTCGGGGATGAAGGATAGGCTTTTTGATCTCGCATCGATCCTGTATGGGAATATTGAAGTGTTCTAGAGCGGGCACTCGTCGTAAGACATCGATGCATGCCTCGGTAGTACTGATATCGCAGAGATTTGATGTTGTCCCAGTGAACGTTGATCGATTTCAAAGGGAAATTCCCGACCATTAAGTGTGTACTGAAGGGGGAGGGCATGAAGGGGTGGTGAAACGAGAGGTTCAGAATTTTGAGGAAAAGGGGACACCAGGGAGGTGTATATTGGGTATATGGTAAAGAGCTGGAACTTAGTCATTGCGCTAAATACATCACTATTGAATTTTCAAATATACATGGGCACTGAGGGTACAAAAAATGAAATGGTCGATTGAAAGCAGTGACATATGGGTGCACACTGCATCCAACAGCGAGCGGGAGGTGCCAGAAACAGCGCCACGGACACCCATCACAACCCCTGATGGCGTGGTGGACAGTGTGTCGAATGTGTGCCAGCAACCGAACAGGGGCTGGGATCTGAGCGCAGCTCAGATTGGAACACAGAGCAATGGGGCCGCCGGGTGGGCGGGACCTTCGCTCGGTGAGTGAGAGCAAGTAATAGTGTAATTCTGTAATTCTTTCAAATATACGAGTATTAATTCAGGGAGGGAGGGGTGGATAAAAGAAACAAATAACAAGTGAGAAAACCCATAACGAAGGTGTCTTGTAGGGTTTCGAGCTTGAGGAAGATGGAGGAAGGTGGTGGAACAGGTGAAGGACCGTGAACAAGAACCATGGTTTCAGAGTTCGCAATGTTTACCGCTCGGCTGGACACGTTTGTTTGCACCTGGGCTATTCTTAGGTGATATTATGTATTATATTATGCAATCGCTACCTTCGGCGCGGTTATCGGAACAGGCCAAACATTGCCAAGCTGGTCTGTCCCTGTTCCTGTTCTCCGCAGATTTGGCCACTGCACAGCCACTGTCCCAAAGTAACGTTATCCGGCAGGTAAGTCTACCTCCGCGTTAATTGCAAATAATTCCCGTCACCCCTTTGGGAGATGGCGTCAAGCGCTCTGGAGCAGTTTGATCATGTAAAGTTGCCTTGGAGCACTCCGCAGTGCTTTAGACCGGGAACCAGGATTTGCTGATGTCTATGTATACAGTCGAACCCCTCATAACCCATACCTCTGGTAACCCGTACAGCCCCATAACCCATAGGTTTGGGCCGCCACCGAATTCAGATTTTACACCCAAATCGACCTCTCAAAACCCATAACCCATAGCGTGGGCCGTTCACCGAGGGTACAGGTTATGAGGGGTTCGACTGTATTACATTAGGTCCCTTCTTTTGTGGGAAAGCGACTCAAGAGGAGCCGTTGGATTTCCGTGCGGTTGCGGATAAAATGGATCTGCCTGGATGACCATCTTCTCAGACCACTCTGCAAAATGGGGGGAGAGGATGCAGAGCATCTCTCTAATCCCAGCCTGGTATATCTGACTTTTTGTAACAGATATTTTCCCAATTTCGATTCCCCCCGTGTTCACGCAGATCTCTTGCATCCAACTTTGGCTATTAGGCAGGAATCCCTTACGTTATTTAATGTGAATTTTGGGGTATGCAGGTTAGGTACTCGAGGCGGCTGAGTATGACACGGGGGAGTCTAGGGGCACTGGGTACTCCTAGTAGTTAGTTGGATCTGCCAGGTGGGCGGAGGGTGTTGGTTGTTGGCTGCGTGTTGTTGATATGTATTTATCAAGCAGGAACATTTATCAAGCAAGAACACAGATAAGTTGACACAGAGAGGGAGTCGCACATAGAAGGGGTTTTTTTTTTTTTTTTTTTTTTTTTTTTTTTTTTTGCATTTTAGGTTCTCACCATCACCGAATGTCGAGATATGGGGATCATTAGCGTGGCCTGCTGATCAAAATAAAAGGACGACTCGCATGTGCAACGTGCGCGGGAAATGCTTCTATCAATTAGAAATGAGTGATGGATGGTAAGTAGCGGCAGTGTTCAGCACTCACGGTGATCGCCTGAACGGCATCGGTTGGACCTGCGGTGCTGCTGAAGGTAGACGGATACACCGTTAGCACCTACGAACATCGAATCTTCGTAAGTAGCATAAGCGCCCATGGTATTGGGATAGTGGGAAACGAGTACCGACTGGGCACTGAGCTCGGAGTGCTAGGCCGAGACGACTGATCAACTTGGTAGATTCCGCCAGCTATGGTTCGAGCTGGCTGCTGCTGAAAATTGGTGCGTTAGGGCCAAGGGGTGATGACATCGCCCTACGTACCCTGAGCTGATTGAGAAGATCATCCGCGTGTTGGTCAAGTACGCGTGCCACATCTCCGTAACGAATGTAATTTACAGTGGCACGACACCAATGAATAGCTGGTTCAACCCCTCACAAATGTCGTACCCTATTCGTAACTCAGGCGCCGCTAAACACCGAATAACCCGGGGCGGACCCAAATTTCAGAGGCTGACCGTCTTAAAGCACATATACCTCTGAATCCACCGTCACTAAAATTCGAATAAAATTATTTGACGGCTGGCTTGAAGAATGGAAGATTGGGCCACTTCCATTCCATCCTTCACCCACTTCGTGTTGGCAGCGTTCATGTCCTTCGTTGAGGTGCACAAATAAATCACGAAAGTGCATGACCAGATTGTCATTCCCACCATGGATGGCTCGGGCTTCTCGTCTTCCTTCCATCACATATCGAAGCCCATGACCAGGGTGCATGAAAATGACAAGTGAATAACGGGTCACTTGCGGAGAGGTTCGAAGTCGTGAGGATGTGGGTTGCTATGAACCTGATGACCAACATCACGGCCAAGCTACCTGATTTGGCTTAGTAGAAGGTTTGCAGAGACACATGAATACTGGAGATGCGAGTGGGTCTAGCAATTACGGCCAATGACGTTGGCAAAATGATAGCGAATTTTTGGTTCAACTATTCTACGTTGTACGTATGAGGGGAGCTTTTAAGCTCCGGAAACAAATTAAGCCAACTAGAATAGACGTGGGGGTAAAATTCCCCATTATGTTGCAAACGGCTGTACTACATTCTAGGACGTTTGACACCTTTTTGATGAATTTGACATGCTTCTACGACCGTGAGGAGTGACCGGAGATCCGCCAAAAGGTATATTTTTCAGGACTCGGGATTTTGATAACTTTGATGTTCAACTACAATTAACGCAGACTCGCGTGGGGCCGGGCCAAGAACTTTGGGTCCCTCAAATTCCATTTGAGTTGCAAACCCCACTGTATCTCTCACGACTGTCGGTCACCCACCTTCTCAAGACGGGTCAAGGTGCCGACATTCGAGATGGAACGGTTAAGAATGTGGGGCAAAAATCCCGGTCCACAATTTTGGGATGCCATAAGTATGTCGTCATCAGCACATCGTGGTTCCCTTGCGGAGCTTTCCAGGGCAACTTGACGCGATCAAACTGCTCCGGAGCGCTTGAGGAGTCGAGGCCACCTCCCCGAACTCCCCGAAGGGGTGACGGGAACTACAGTCTAACCCCTCGGTGGACGGCCCACGCTATGGGTTATGGGAAGTTATCGGTTTTGAGAGATCGATTTGGGTGTAAAATCTGAATTCGGTGGCGACCCAAACCTATGGGTTATAGGGCTGTACGGGTTACGAGAGGTGTTATGAGAGGTTCCATTGTATTCAACTGCAATTAATGCGGAGATAGACTTACCATCATTGGAAATAGCTTGAAGTATGGAATGGAGCCGCACGCCATTGAAATGTTTCCCGTGAAAACCAGATCTGCGAAGAAGAACTTGTTTTTCGGGGCCATTGCTGCACGTCATGCATGGGAATGCGAGTCTTCCAGTTCTCTTTTGTGAACAAAACCGATGTCATCTGTCATCTCTCCAGTTCAAATTCAAATTTTTAATTAAGTAGTAATATTAAAGGACCGGTAAAGTCACCGTCAACAAGTTTTGTTCATCATTGATGGACATTTGACTGTTGACCTTGACAGCTGGTGATAGGAAGCGACCGAAGAAGCGATAAGTGTGGAGCGAGGGAGTAAGGGTGGCTTATATGTAGTTTCTCAGATGTCAGAAAGTAGAATAGCGCCTAGCCGAAAATCGTATAAAGGCACTACACCACCTCCCACAAAAAACCAGAACTCAGAAGTCAACTCCGAGTCTAAGCCAACTACCTCTTATCAACATGCGATTCTTCATGATCACCTCAGTCCTCGCCAGTGTGGCAGTTGCCCTCGCATTGCCCGGCGGTGGCGGTGGAGGTGGCGGCGACGGCATTGTCTGCCATTCATCCACTTTCCCCAACCCCGAGTGCTGTGCCACCGACATCCTCGGCGTCGCTGACCTCGACTGCACTCCTCGTAAGCTTTCGCCCGAACTTTGGATCGAAAGAGATCGCTTATTTTTACTTACAGCCTCCCCCATCCCTCACTCCATCTCCGCCTTCACCTCGACTTGTGCCGCCATCGGCAAAACCGCTAGGTGCTGCCTCCTTCCGGTGGTACGTAAATCTTATTTGATACTGGTTGACGCTGTGTTGAAATTTGATGGGACATGAATAGGCTGGCCAGGCTGTCCTTTGCCAACCTCCCAGCTAAATTTGGAGCAACCGCCTCAGGAATTGGAAAGAAGTTATGGGATTATTTGAAAAAGCGGCAGAAAACTGGAGATAAAACATTGATTGGACTTTGTTGTGTACGGTGATGATAGCGTTGCGAATTATACTGCATATTTGGAGAAAGAAGTGCTAAGAGCGAGATACCCCGTCCATCGACCAATATTTCAACGACTGCGATTTGCTTGTCACGACTTCCTACTAAATCACGACGACTTTGCCCATGGGAATAAATCAAGACCTCTCCGAGATGGAATTTGCCTATGTATCTTTTCCCCCCACAATTTGTCTATATGGTATATATACCAAGGACTGCGTCGCCGAAAATTCACAGTTCAGTTATTTAGCCAACGAGTTCGGCGTCAGACTTTTGACGGCTCAACCAAGACCGCTTAGTAGCTTGGGCAAAAGGCCGCAAATCCCTACAAAAAGTACATATTCCTTGTCAGAAAAACTTTTGGCTGCAGGATATATCCTCTCCCACTCCTCACGCTTCCTCCACCTAGGGTTTCTTCGATAAACACTCATCATTGTCACTAGTCAATTTCTGCCCAAGCAACACGGGTTTATTCGCTGACATCCATCGCCTCAGACTTCAGTCAGTTATTCCAGCAAAAAAATTGGCTATTCAAACATCGTAAGGGAGGCCCAGGTTAGGGAACGGATAGTATCATTTGTTGGAGAGCGAGCCCGAATATTGCATCGAAGAATTTTGGCCTTTACGTGTCAACTGGGTGTCCCATCCGTTCTTCCTTCATTTGGCTCATTTTTTTCGTTAGTACCCAAATTTCAATCTGAAGACTTTGTCGGTTCACCATGCTGGGGTAAGTATTACATAGATGGTAGTAAGTACGGTATAAACGACTTGCACATAAGCACAATCATTTGATAAGGAAAAGTATTGGGCGTAGTTGATTGGTATACTATAGCTAACTGGTTATATCCGACCGCGGATGCCCTCTCGGACCCTCAGGATGTACGTAGCAAAAAAAATCATACCAACATAAGGGTAACATGGAAGGGGTACTTAGGTGGCACTTTTCTAACCTGGATGTCGCCAATATCGTTAGATAACGCTTGTGACACACACAGCGATGCGGAAACAGTTGTGGAAGAAACTTGAGCTTTTACCTCAAGGTAATTTACTTGCACATATCGTGTAGTAGTTATTTGTCTCTTTTTCTTGTGGGATTGTGGAAGGGAACTGGCTCCGGACACGGCTGTGGTGTGATCGTGAACTCGGCGAACTTGTCTACATTTGGCCCTGTGGCTGTGTAAAAACATTGTTTCATGTTAGGACCAGATGTCTATTGTTCTTGTTTGGGCCATGCAAAAGCGTTCCCGGCCATTGTCGTCCTTGCTTCCATTTCCCACCTTTCAGCGTCACCCAACCCAAAATTTCCCCTTCAAAAACGACAACATCTGCAAAACCCCCTTTAGATTGATACAAACACCCAACCTCGAAAAAATCCACCCGCAATGCTCGACTCATCGCCTGTGGCATTGCCTTCAATCCCTAGGCCTCTGAAACGGTCGGCATCTACAGCATCGTTGCCCACGCCCCCCAGGACACATCGGAGGCATGCGAGAGGGAGATCGAGAGGGTCGTGCGATAGTGATAGCGATGAAAACGTTGTGTTGAGCAGTGATGATGAAGAGGGGGAGGAAGGGTTGAGGGGTGCATTGAACAAGAAGCGAAGGATGGGCGAGACAAACGCGGCCGACGCGAACGAGGAGGCGTTTTGGCTTGGTGATTCGAACGCTGGAGTTGCCTCGAGTTCGTCTGCGAAGAACGACACGTCCTCCAAAGCTCCGCTTCTGTACCGACGTTTACAGGCGCAAGCTCAGATGGATGTGGCACCTGTCTCACCGCCCCCGTCGCATAGAAAAGTTGCGGTTGTTACTCCCCAGGCGACGTCTCCGCCCTCGACCCCGCGAACACGTTCAGCTACGAAACGCGCCCTTTTCGATTCACCGAACAACCCGTTCGTTTCTACCCCCCAGAAAGTCGTTGACGACAGCGATACACCCAGTCCCAGTGCCAGCAGTGCTAATCCTAGCCCACGTACGCCGAAAACATCGGAAAAACCTACCATCACTTACGTTTTGTATGTTTGCCATTTTCTGCTTCGTGGATGTCAGTGATTGATTTTGATCTTCCTTTTAGCCGCGGCGTCAAGCGTGTCTACCAGAATCCGTTATATAACCATGCCGAGAACAGGCCTTTCTCGCCGCCAGCGGCATCGAAACTTCCTCTTGACCACCCCGACTATTCTCCTGCGTTGAACTGCGCCCCTAAGCTCTTATTCCCTGAGGCTCGTCGTGGGAAGGGCAAAGGGAAGAAGCTGGCCGCTCTGGTACCTGCTGCGAGAGGCAAGAAACGAGCGCGTTCGCCGTCCGTCATTAGCGGCGATGAGGGGGACGAGGAGGTCCAGCCCATCAAGTTGAACTTTGGCGGCCCGGACAAGAAAGCGAAAGTGAATAACACGAAGACTCTTGATCAGGAATTCAAGTCCGCTGGCGAACCTCTGTCCCTATAATGCCTTTCTTTAATCGACCCTCTACACCGACCCCCGACCAAACTGTTTTTTACCCATTCATTTTGTATCGTGCCATCCTCACGTCCCCTCATTCTTGTTTCCTCATCTCCTTTTTTTTCATATTGTTATGCGATACCTCGACATTTGTTCCTTTCTGCGATTCCCAATCACATGCTATCCATCTCACTGGCCACCGCCGCCCTCATTATCCTTTGCTGTAACGATTCAGACAGACCTTTTTGGATTTTGATTATCCTTCGACACCCTCCCACCCCAACTGTGGCCATAGTCCCAGATTGCCATATTTCTTCATACTTCGAGTTTCAATAGGAAAGTCGTGTACCAAACTCATACTCACAATCAATCGTAAATACGTACGTACATACATACATCATATCTGATAAATACATAAATACATATTGGTCTGTTGCAAAGCAGAGCGATACTTATCCAATCGATTTCTAATTGCCCTGCACACCACCCTTTGATCGAGTTCTCCGTCTATATGAGTCCATGCTGTATAAAAGGGTGACATATGAAGTCTTGAGTATTCTCATAGGCCTGCTGATGCCCCGTATATCTGTCCGTCTGACGCTTATCACGATGTCTGTCTGCTCCTCGTCAAAATCAAACAGCGACGACGGCAAAGGCCAAGTTAACATTATCAAGCCACCATACATTGGAATCTCGGGTCTCTCTGCTGATCACTCTTGACCTATCCAATCCCTTGCCATGCAACCCATTCTTCATCCCGATTCCCGAGATAACT
>Ga0307517_10013439_pt1 | contig 11110 bp, 10 predicted proteins | sample 23_EM_MG_FD_194515 | JGI IMG/M metagenome (GOLD analysis project Ga0307517, IMG submission 194515) | Populus trichocarpa ectomycorrhiza microbial communities from riparian zone in the Pacific Northwest, United States - 23_EM | ecosystem: Host-associated > Plants > Roots > Unclassified | place... | reverse complement strand
ATCAACACTCACAATCATTAGAGATGCGACGGCGAAAAGCCCATCTGCGGTCCATGCGCACGGAGAGGCGATGACTGTGAATACACCGATCGTCCAGGCCCGACCACGACACAGGTCCTCGAAGAACACATTACTTTCCTCGAGAACCGCATTCGCGACTTGGAAAATCCCGCTGAATCGTCTTCATCCGTGTTCCTAGCGGACCCATACGCTACACAATTGCAATCTCAATCTGTCTACAACACGGGTGACTACGACCGACTTGTTGGAGACTTGTGATGCTAATCGATTCCGCTTAGACGCGCCCCTTACCATAACTCATTCTGCCCCGGAGATCGAACTACCTACACTTCCGGATCGATGGTGGGAGAACGAGGAGCCACTTGTTCAACTCCGACCAATCCTGTGAGTTCCTGTCCCTGTTGACCCGTGGGTATCGCTGACACGTGTGAATAGACTCAACAGCTTCCTCCCATGTGTGTCTATTACCGGATTCTTCTTGAACGTCCCTCGCTTCGTGAATTCCTTCTACGCAACGGCGGCGAATTCCCGGCCATCTCTGGCTTTGCTGAGCACGATCTATCTCTGGGGTCTCAAGTTGGCCTCAGTCGAATCGTTCGCGGCATACGAATCCGTGTTTTTGTCACGTGCCATACAGAGCGTGGCGGGCGCTCTCGGTACAACACATCCTCATAAGGCAAAGCACGCGCTGCAAGCGGAGTTACTGCTGAGCAACTATTTCTTCTGGACCGGCAGGTTTTTGGAGGGAAGGTACCATTGTGGCGCCGCCGTTTCCATCGCTATCAGTCTCGGATTGCATCAGACTCGGAGTACCCAACTTCCCAACCCAAATAGCACCACTGATCCTGTCGAGGAAGGAGAACGCATCAATGCGTTCTGGTCTGTTTTCTTGAACGACAGATGTTGGGGCGTTGCCATGAACGTCCCGTCCGGCATGCCGGATCAGAAGGTGCTGAACGCACGCATCGACGTACCATGGCCATTGGATATGACACAATACGAAAGGGTTCGTATTTTGATACAGCTTCCCTCCATGTCTTACGTCTAATGCATTACTCCAGGGTCTTCTCACTCCAGACATCCGAGGATTTGATACAGTAGAATCATTCTTGAATGAACCCTCAACGGCCACTCCTGTCGAGGAAGCATCACTCTTCGCGAAGATCTGCAAGGGTGCAACCCTCACGGAGAAGGCGTTTCGTCTTGTGAACTCTCTCAAACCAGGTACCCCAAAAATTTCACGTCTAGGACAGCCCTGACTCCCGGTAATAGATATGACGGAAGAGGCCCTTGTAACCTTCAATCGAGAACTCCAGACGTTGAGCAAAGCCGCTGAAACTTTTGCCGCGACCCTCCCATCCATTGATCCCTCTGGAGACACCAACGTACACACACTGCGTAACCAGATCTTTGCCCACACACTAGTTCGGATGGCGTCCATCCATCTCAACATCAAGTTCGCCGCCAACGACGTCTCTGCGAATTTGCGCTGTGTGGAAGCTGCGATCATGATGGTAAAGTTGCTGGACGATGTCGACTTGGTCCGACTGGAGATGTTGCCGCCTATCGTGGCTGTGAGTGCGGTCATTCCCTGAACGGAATAGCTTACTGAGCTGTTGTTAGAATGCCTGGCTGACGGCTGGACAAGTGTTAGTTCAAGAGATAGTCCGCCTAAACAATATAGGAGCCCAGTCGTCCGACGTACTTCCAATTGCGGTCAGGAAAGAGGAGGTAATCAAATTGTTAGACAGTTTAGAGCTTATGATGGTCACAGTCGGGGCAAGGGCTCCGATATTCAGTGAGTTGCTTAGTCCCTCTCTGGGCTGGTTGGACTGTCTGGCGCTTACACATGGGCGAATTTTAGGTTTGCAACATGGCGTCCTGCGAAAGGGTCGGGATGAACAGCTTGTCATTTCGGTTTAGTTTAGACGCCATGCTGTTGCACCTTTTTGCATAATTGCAAAATGATTTCCATCGGGGATTGAAATCTGGGCACTATGAACGTGGGGTATCGCTGAAGAAGAGGGGTTATCTTCCTCGGGTTTTCGGCGTGTTCAATCAGATACTTTCCATCAGCAAGCTCAAGTTGCGTTTTTTCATTTGAGTCATTTCATCATAAAATTCCACGCGCCCGACACGTCATGAGCACCAAGCTCAGTTCCTGGAGAACCGGGAAGAGGCATGGAAGAGCCAAACCGCAGAAAGTTCCGAGTCAATGGGGGGAGGGTGTTGTAGCGATTTCATTGTTAGAGTTATCCGCGTCGCCGCGTTAATCTGCTCAGCTCCGCGAGGGTACAAGCGCAGCCGGCACCAGTCGCCGCCGAGTCCGATGGGCATGTGGTTGGCACGATTGCTGTACGATGGTCCACCCGCGTAAAAGGCTCACTGCATGGAAAAACGTAACATGGGCGTTGGGAACCAGGAGACTTTAACTGGAGGCGTTATCTTGGGTGATCGGATTCTGGGGCGCGATTCTTGGAAATGGAAGGGCGAAAATGAATTCGGGGATCTCACAATTACTTATTTTTGGACCTTGACTTTCCTTTCCCACCAAAGGATTTGCCTTCGAACCCTGGACGACTCTTCCCCTTCCGACGTTCTGCTTTCATGGCGATATTATCGGCGCGTTTCTTCTGTCGTGCTGCCATCGACGCGGCCGTCTGCTCTTTTCTCTCGTGCCTACAGCAGTGTGATTTCAGAGAGACAACGTTTGGATTCCACAAGGAGCTCACGCACCATCTCTTCTGACCCTTCTCTTTCTCCTTCTCCTTTCTCTTCGCTGCCTTCTTGAGCCGGGCTTCATCGTCCTTGACCTTCACGCCCCCCATGCGGGCCTCTGCCTTTTCCCATTTCTCGTGTTCCTCGGCAGCTTTCCGTTTCTCATCCGGCATGGCCGCCAATTTCTCCTTGCGGGCCGAGAGCTGACCGAGCGCCAGTGACGGGTTTGATGTCGTTGTGAGGCCCCTCGACTTCTTGCTTGATGATGGACCAGCGACAGCAGAGAATGAGACATTTGTGACACTGGTGACAGGTTCTGGCACCAAGAGCTGGTTCTGCACGGAATCGGTGTTAAGTACTCGTCTCCGATGGCTGAAAAACATTTACCAACCTTCGGAGGGCCCGAAACCTTGTTCTGGTTACTTTTTTTGTCCCCCTTACTGTCTTTCTTTTCCTTCGCCTCCTTTTCCAATCGTATCTTCTCTTTGGTTTCTTTCCGGCGCCTGTCCCGCATCAGACCTCTCTGCTTCCGGCGTTCTTCCAGCAGTTCGTCCTTGGTCTCGGGTTGGTTGCCCACCCTGTTTCGTCGCAGTTGATCCATTTTAGCATGAAGCTTGTTTCTTAGGACTTGAATTCCCTGCGCCGACGGCATTGGGGTGATCTCGGCGCCTGCGTGATCAACGTCCATAGTATCTGCATCGGCGTCCTCCTCCGGTTTCGGCTTGTGCGTGTCGGGATCCAGCTTCATTACGATGAAAGGGGTTAAAAATAGAGCTCAAGCCAACGCCAGGTGTCTATTTCGGCGTACCTTTGCTCGTTTCGCGTTTTTTGTAACCTCCTTCGAGACCTTCACATGTTTACGGTATCTTGACCCAGAGGGGGCATTCTCCTCGTCACGAGAGATGTAGTATTTAGAAGGAATCAAACCGAGAAGAGTCTCGAACGTGGTGTTGTGCCGTTCGAGAGATTCCAGCAGCTCTGTGGACGGGATCATTTTGCTTTGACGGTGGAGCTGAGGAGAGGAGCGTGGCGAAGCGCCATATGATCGATCGGCTTCCTCCGGAGTTCCGACGCCCGAGCATCATTCCACCTGGTTCCCAGGTGGGGGTGTTCGTTGTTATGAAATGAGATCTTGCTGGAATCACCTTTCGCCTTGGAGTGATTGGGTTCGAAAACAAAGAAGACGCCCCGTAATCTTTTCAGAGTATTCCTGCTCCAGCCCACCCCACTGACACCGCGAGAATCATCCAGGGATCGCCAAAGACGCGCTTCGTAAGTGATTGGCAAACTCTTACGTTTACCCCCAGACCGGCATCTGTTCGCAAGGATCCCTTCTCGTATTCACCAGATCTTGTCACACCGGAACTAATTCGATTCATCGTCACGTCCATCCCAGGCGAACCTGCCAAAAATCACGCGCAGATGAAACAGGAAACTTCGCGAGTGCTTCGTTCCCTACCGCTGAGTTAACAAGTCTGGTCCCCAAATTTCACCAAAGGATCGGCGTAGGTGACCGAGATTGGATAACGCCAGTGTGTTACTTATCGTGGAAACACGATGAGTGGTCGCAGCACCTCTCGGTGTTGGGGATACCAGCGCCATGCTACTATGGTATCACCGGCCTGGAGACGCTAAACTCGGCAACCCCTGACATTGTGGCAATACATCAGGCACTTCGACCAGCCACGACGACTCCTTAATCTAGGCGCATAAGTATTTTTCCGGGGAACGCAAACATTTCCTTCCAAAAGTGTCACATATACCATCACCATTACACATGTGCCTGGAGCCCAAGCTCAGGTTCGGGGAAAGGTAACCGCATTGGGAGATTTCAACTGCCTGAACAACACCATCAACGTTTTCCCCCCCTCCGTGCCCCAGCTATGCAGCTGCGTCAGTCTGTGGGGATGACGGAACATGCGCCAAAACTCACTCCCCGGCTGCGACCTCGTCGCAACATCTTTCAAACTCTGCGCTCATGGACACTTCTTCCCATTTCTCTACTACATAGTCCTACCCGAGTATGTCAGGTCCTAGGCCATCACGAAATGCGACAGAGAAGCACTTGCCTGAACGAGTCCATTGAGTTCGTCCCAGACGCTGCTGGCCAAAAGCAGGCTGAAGCAGTGCTCTGGTGTGATCGTTGTCATCATATGTTCCAACGCCAAAGATGCCAGTCCACCTAGGTCGTATCGGTGCGCAAGTCGGTAGACCGACAACGCGGAAGCTGGCGGAGGCTCAGGCGTAGGGTGGGGGTGGGGGTCGGGGACCGATGTTTGGCGCACAGCGCTGTACCTCTGCGAGTTCCCGAAACCTGTGGAGGTAGTTGTTTGATGCGTGTTGACGGGCGCAGGCGTAGGCAGAGGAGTATTTGAGACCCCCGACGTCGGTTTCGTTGGGCCGTCGGTGGAGGTGTTGGGGCGCCTCGAGGTGGAGGGACTCGTAGTCGTCAGCTGTTGCCGCGACTGCGGTTTCGTTGGCGAGGTCCCCGAGGTGGGGCCTGTGTTCCTGCTTGGGGTGCTGCCCGTGCGGAGCGTCGTGTTGGAGCTGGCCGTGTTGGGGAAGGCTGCCTGAGGTCCAGTGACCCCCTTTGTCTTGCCCTTGACATCGCCAGACCCCGCGCTCTCTGTGGCGCTCGCAATGCTCCGGGCATCACTTCTTGAAGCACTCAGGTCCTCACCAGGATGGTTCCTGGTAAACTTCTTCCACTCCCACTCACCCTTTCCACTGGTATTGAGCCATTTCGCACTCCACCCAGCTCCAATACCCTCGATTGCAAGCCGGGGGTCGTCTTCACTTCTGAAGGTCAGCCAGTTGGCGTATATCCACTTCAACAACCAATAGACTGTCACAAAGTCCGCCTCCTCCAAGACGACTGTGTACACTTTTCGCTCTCCGGGTCGGACGGAATTCATGTTCTCGGAGAAGGACGAGGAAAGCATGGTGGCGAAGTATTCGGACCTTCGTGTGAGAATGTCGGAGTGAGCGTAGATCACACGTTTTCTTGCGAAGGCATGAGACGAGAAGAATGAAGGCTCGAGGCCGGATGAGGAATTCGTGGATGGTGAGCTTGCTGGATCCTGGTCTGGAGCAGCCACGGCTGGGTCGGCCCTTTCCAGGCAGATAAATCGGACGTCCCCCGTGTCTGCACGTTTTGTTAGAATAAAAGGAAACCGATCAGCTGGTTCTTACTTGAATTGTCCAAGGATGCTTCTAACCCATCTAGGAGGTTCCGGGGGACATAGGCAACTGAGGGTTGTTGCGGATAAAAGGGTCCGACAGGGCTATGTATTTGAACGCAAATTACAAAGGAATCCGTCTCCTTTATCTTTGAATTCTTCAACAATTCGGAAAGCGGAGGGAGTGGGCACTCTTTGATTGGTGGATCAGCAAAGGACGGGGGTGGACATCGATCGAGCCTCACCCCAAACTTCACTTTCCTGTCGGAACGTCCAATCGTTCTGCCACTCTTTCCAGACCCATTCCGTGCGCGCACCTCGTTCCCCAACTTTGCTATTATTGGTTTTGATTGCGGCGAGAACAGTGGTGGATACCGCGTAATCGTTGTGGGGATAGCCAACGACCAATGATGTGACGTAGAGGGAGAGCGTCTGAGCGCCGGGTGTACGAGCTCGAATGAAACGTTACACCAGGCATTCCTCCATTGTAACGGGTGGGCAGCGCACCTATCTCGAGCTTGAACTTCCCGTCGCCGAGGAGGGGAGATTGGCTCAGTATTTCGAAACTTTGGTCATCATCTTTGATGCTCGGCTGCCCATCGTCTCCATCCGAATCCGTGTCGGACTCGATGAATCTGGAAAGCCGCTCGATGTCAGCAACGACCCACTCCAGGGCCTGTTTGGAGCGGCATTAACTCGGGAAAACTTTCCAAACGCAGTGACACTCACCGCAAAAGTCCAGTTCCTTATTCCGTGTTGCTGGATGAGTGGCGTCGACATGGATGATGGACCGCTCGCTCGCTTTGACGGCGTGCCCGAGGAGACAAAAACAGTTGCTGGGCTGGAGGTGGATGAAGAGGCCCGTGGATCCCAGGACTGTGAACCAGAGTAAGACCCCGCAACTGATGGAGTAGAGGTGGTGGAGTGAGAAGCGCGATGCTGATAAGTGGACCATGGCCACTCAGGCCGTGTCATGATGATTTCAGGACGTTGGGGGCTTGACATACTTCAAAGAAATGTTGCAGAAATGTGCAATAAAACCCTCGAGACCAAACTGTCCTGCAAGGACAAAGAAGCGGTATCGAGTCGTGACCGCCGGAAACTTGGTTGTCGCCGAAGACGATCAACGGGGATTTGTGACACCGGCCGCCTCGAGTGTCACGCTTGGCGAGCCGAGTCTTGGCCATTCACCTCCAATTCCCCGGAGGACGACCCCCGCGGTAAGGGATGACGACATTGTCAAGCGAGTACCGGTAGCGGGTCAATGTAGCATCGGCGTGGAAGTCGCCGCTTGGCGATTCTCAGCATCACCCCGCGGCATTCTTGCGATGCCAGCATGCCTTAAGTCACCTGCATGGTAAGTGTGAGGTGCGTAGTACCGAATGGGTCCCTCATTGATCCTCGACAATTAAATGCAACGTTATACTATACGAGATGGAAACGTGCAGGCTGATAATTTTCCCAAACCGGCCAGTCTGCCGGCGGATACGATGGGATATGAGACATGCGCTTCACGCATGGGATGATGGATGAGGGTCAGGAGTACCCCCTGTCGCAGAAGAAAAGCAATTCCTCATCTACCTGTGACCACAGACCCTGCTTTGGCCTTCGGGCCGTGTTCGCAGCAAAAGCTAATTCATTCTGCTTCGTGGGAACTGTTTTTGAAGTCAGTGGAAACTCGTTGCTCGTGGGGATTTGTAGTGACTTACGTTTTGGGTGGTCTTCCTCACCCTTGATGGTGGTGACAGGACGTACGCCCGCTGCACGGCCATGCAGCCATTGGTTGAGGGTCAAGAGATTCTGTTAATTTCGGTCAGCCGAAGAACCCGAAAAGGATGCAAGAAAACTTACAGATCTAATCATCGAGGCCGCGATTGAGGTCGTAAGAGGCTCGGGTAGGTTTGTTGGTTATTACTGACTTTTGGATGTCGATAAGTTTTCTGGATTATATAGGAGATTATGCCTTATCATCCAACCCACCTCGGCGCTCCCAGCTATTCTCCAGACTTCCGGCCCAGACTTGATCCTTCGGGTAAGTACGGAAGACTTTCCACCTGGAACCCGGCCTTGGGGCCGGAGTGCCCTCGTGCACGTCACGGTAAGCGAATAGCTTACGCCTTTACCCTCTCACCTGCTCCTCGGCATCGAGCCTACACGTCGGACCGATGGCAGACATTCAGCGCCAGCGCTCTATGGTCCCCCTATGCGAGGAAATATCAGGCACATATGAACCCTCGGGTGTCTGTAGGGGTTACACTGAAACTCATCATTCACTTCAAAGGTATAGCCAGGAATAACAGGATTTGTCCTCCCCCGGAGGTGCGAATGTATCGTAAGAGCTATCTTTAGCCCAGGAAGAAATATCAATGAAGGGTAGCTCGCCCTGCATTGCGAACCTGTCAGACCAAAGAATCGCTGAACCACGGGTATATTCTCACGAGCGACAACGGGCGGGGCGTTCCACTGACATTTACCCCCGCCCCAAAACCTTGGCTTCAATATTGTTCCATCCAGAAGATGAGGTATACGTACAACACCAGTTAAATGACACCCCCTGGTGTCTAGGATCTTCGCGGCATCGTGGCGCGGTTACTGGGGAGCTTGGTCTCATGTCACCTCCTGAGATCTTGGCTGTGGTTGCGAGCTCCGTCGGGAGTTTCCGAAGTGACCGATCGTGGGAACTCCTCCACGAGGAGAATCGCGACTTCAATCCGAAAGACAGACCGCCACTCACTCACCGCCGCAAGACACGATAGCGATGAAGGCAGAAGAGACGACCGCCCAGTCGGCCGCGCAGCCGGCCACCTATCGTACGCAACCGAAATTTTATTCCCTAGACCGATTTTCTGACGAGAGAGGGGCTCCGTTAGAGATGGCGATTGACCCCGCGCTGCAGCAGCAATCCATTCCAGCGTAAGTCCCAGTCGCTTTCATTTTGTGGGTCATATACTCACGTACGTTTGCGCGTCGCGTAGAACCTCTTATTACCCTTATTCAGGATACACGCAATCCGCGTACTATTCATACGCCCAACCACCACCTCATCTGACTTCCACGCAAACTACGGTCACGGCAGCTAGAACGAACACACAAACTTCCACTTCCGCGAGTCAGAACGAGTCGAACGATGTCGAGAACCTGAAAGACGCGTTGGGTCAGGCCGGTGTCGATCTTCGAGTTGAGTACCTTCGCCTCCCGTGCTTCGCTTCAACTGACCATTCCTTGGTACCTGACTCCGTGTGATGTCTACAGGCGGAGGAAGAGAATCTTCAACGAGGCTCAGATCAACATCACTCGTACAGATCCTACGATGACCGAACACGAAAACAACCTGCCACTCCCAACTTTGACAGCCGTTTCATAGGAACTACGATGCGCACCATAGGAACCACCCACAAAGTCACAAAAATCCCCGAAGACTCGGTCAACTACGTCGCTCTCGCTCTGAGAGTCCGTTTACAGGAACTCGTGACAGCCATGATCGCCGCCGCCGCACACCGCCACGACACCCAGTTCGACAGGTCTGCTTCACTGTATGAGGACGGTAATCCGATGTGGAGTATCGTCGTCAGGACGGACGTCGCGAAGCAGTTGGCCGTGTTGGAGAGGATCGAGCGGGAGGAAGAGATGAAAGTCCGGAGGGAAAGGAAGGAACGATCCGAACTTGCCGCCTCTCAAACTTCTAATTACGGGACACAGCAAACCGCCGGAGACGGGGACTTTGATGATGAAGAGGCTATGCAACCCAAAAAGAAGAAAAAGAAGGAAGGGCCCGGCGTCACGGCGAGGAATATGTCGGAGGACGTGAGGAAGAAGATGTCCAACGCGGTCGCCAGTCAGGCCGCGGGTTTGTCGACGGGGAAATACGCTTGGATGAATGCGGCCGCGGGTACATCCACATCTGCGAAAACCAAGTCAACTTCGACTCCCGGACCATCCACTGCTGCCACCAACACCACAGCCACGACGTCATCCACGAGCACTACCTCACAACAAACGGCGAGTTCCTGGGCGCGACCCTACGTCTCCACCACAAAACAGAATTCCTCCAAGGATGAGAAGGACGAGGATTTGAGGCGGAGGATTACGTTGCGAGATGCATTATTCGTCCTCGAGAAAGAACGAGGACATGGTGGAGGGCGTGGCTCAGCTAGGAATTACGCAGTACGGTGACGGCGGACGATCCTTGTTCCACTAGCTCTCAATCTTTTCTCGCCTTGTATCATCTACTGCCGCCATAATCGAGAGCGGGTGGCTTTTGGGTCGAAAAACACTCCTATCCTTTGCCGAATGTCAGAAAATGAACGGGGTCTATATACTATTACGCTACATAGTAAGAGAACACAGCAAAAGCAAGTTGCAAACAACGAGGGAAGAATAAAAATGACAGGCATATAAACATCACGCATCGACGACAGGAAGTACAGTTGTTAGCCGCCACCGTTGCCCGAGGTTGGCGTTTGTGAGGGTGTTGAGAGGTTAGACCCGAGCTTGTTGAGAATGAGTTTGATCTTCTTGGGTCCGCCTTCCAGATTCTCCCCACAGTTACCAACGGCGTTGCTGATGCGCTTCGCCTTGCTAGCCAACCGCTCCAGCATCCACTCCTCGTCGTCATCATCGTCCCCCCTTCTCCTCTTCTCTCCCATTTTCATCGGACCCAAGTCCGGTGAACCGCTTGTGGGTGATGATGCTGACTTGGCAGTAGAAGGTGTGGACGGCGTAGATGAGAGCTTTATGGCAGCACCTGTGACCAACGACTCCAAAAGGGTATCCTCCTCGTCCTCGTCGTCATCTGGCGACGGTAGTGGCTGGAATGTTTGTGACTGTGAACCAATCCTCCGATGCGATAACCGAGGCGTCGCAGGTGGTCCGTTTGTATCGTTCCCTTCTTCTGAGGTTACACTAAGCCTCCTCTTGGGAAGGTGAGGTGCGCCGCCGAAAAGGTCACTGCCGTCCTCGTCCTCGTCCTCGTCGTCATCGCCGCCGTAACCAACCAGGTTCCCGATCGGAGGTGTTCTTGGAAGGGTCATTTGTGGTGACCCACCGACTACCCTGCTGTTCCCGGTGGATCGTTTCCGTTTACGGAGACCGCTGCCAGATGCTTTTGGGGAGGCGAGGGATGGTGAACTGATAAGCGGTGCAGGCTGGTCATCCTCATCGGGACCATCTTCACTGAAGTACCGCTCCTCGTC
>Ga0307517_10013437_pt1 | contig 11111 bp, 8 predicted proteins | sample 23_EM_MG_FD_194515 | JGI IMG/M metagenome (GOLD analysis project Ga0307517, IMG submission 194515) | Populus trichocarpa ectomycorrhiza microbial communities from riparian zone in the Pacific Northwest, United States - 23_EM | ecosystem: Host-associated > Plants > Roots > Unclassified | place... | reverse complement strand
CAGTCTTCATTCATGCATCCTTTTTATTTTTATCTTTTTTTTTGCTGATCCCATCAAACGACCAACCCCGCAATCAACTCCTGAGCTGAACCAGAGAGGAATAAAAAAAGGCATTATGCTTACAACTTGCGCTGATGATCAGTAACACTACGTTTACATCCCACCTGGGAGATCGATCTGATGGCGAAGTTGTTAGAGAGGATCGTCCTTAAAATATTTCAGGCCGGTGTGGTGGAACCTCTACCACGTCTTTGCTTGCTATGCCACGACAAACTGAACACCCAAACATGACCTCATGCGTAGCTAATTCAGATTTTGGTGAAGAAAAAGGTGGCCGACATATTATTAAAAGATCCTCTTTATTCTAAAATAAAGGAAAGGTGGCTTAGAGTTCACGGTTTTTAAACTTGATTGGAATTAATTAGAAGAAAGTGGCAAGAGTGCTTTCTTATTCAACCCGCAGGGAGGCTGCTCCTTTGGGGAAAGTTATTATAGAAGTTTATCGTTTTGTCATTTACTGCAAAAGGTTCATGGTGATAACCATACTGCTCATGTTGCTTTGGAGCTTTTAATGCTCAGCATGAGGTTTATAAGTTGATAAATACACAAAGTCACATGGGTGGGCTTGCACACTAGGGTTTTAATTGATGATTGTTTCAGCAGCAACAATGGCAGTAGTAGAACCCACAAACACAATGGCAACTTATACAAAACAAGCACAGTGACAGAATATCAGGAAACATGATCTCTTTTTTTCCACTGGAAAATTTTAGAAAGACAAACTTTGTGAGATAATTATTATCAATTAACCCTTTTCTAAAGGACCCACTAATTAAGATGCTAGAAAGTTGGATGCCAGGGGGGCCGAGTTTGTCAATAATATGAAAACGATCAATGATCTTTATCCCGTTTCGGCGTTCCGACCGTTATCCATTCCATAATATTAGTGTTTCTTTTTCCTAATGGAAGTGTTCTAGTACTTTTATCAGCTGTAACCCTAACATTACATTTTCTTTATTCCTAATCAAGACAACAGGCGTATCAAAGCATGCCCTTAGTATATATCTATCTATCTTCTTCACTCTATTCAGAGTAATTTTGTGTATTTTAAGTTGAATTACTGTATTCCGATATTCTTTGTGCATATAATATCGAAAGTATGCAGATCCTCAAGAAAAGTCAAATCAGCAATTAATCTATAGGTGGATCATTGAAAGAGACATGTTCTTTTGCGGAAGGTTGAAAGATGCATTCCAGGAGATGGACGACAGATACATCACAGCTCCTGATTCTGGAAGAGGAGTTTCTGAAGAATACGAGGACGAAAATCAATGCCTTATCCTCTAAAGTCAAGGAAAAGGTTAACATCTAAATAGCCTGGTATAATAATAATTAGGGATGGCAACGGTAACTGTACATCCCTTTTTTTTATATTTATATCTTTTTAAGGAAAAAAATTTAAATATTCATAAAATATATGTTTGGTTGGGGGTATTCATATATATTCATTATTTATTATTTATTAAAAAATTAGTTAATATATATATATATATATATATATATATATGATTTATGTTAACATTGAGATATGTATATATTATATTATATTATATTAAAAAATATAAATATATATTTAGTGTTAGGGTTAGGTGATTTTCAAGTCATAATATTTATATTTTATTAAATAAAATAATTATTAATAAAAACCCATTAAATTAGACGGATTAGGTTGAAATTAAATTCTCATCCCTAATAATAATCCTAGGTTCTCTATTCCCATAGAAACAGTTAAAGTGTGCGCGAAATCTAGCTAGACCCGGTAACTATTCTTTCTAGCTTTGTCAAGTAAAATAAAGAATCATAAAAAGGTATTAATTATGCGCACTTGGAAGAACTGCCATGCTGATGGAACAGTCTTGCCACCATCGACAATTGGGTTGGCGGAAAGAGAAATATCGTAGAAAAGGCAAATATATACATGTACACTGGCATTCTTAAGTGCATCGTTCCTTATTCTACGATAAATTGAAGCATGTGATGCTCAACTAAGTGGGATGCAAACTCAGCTGTGACAAAAGTGATAATGCTGCTGAAGCACAGGTCAACTTGGCCATTTTGGAGGACCACATAAAGCTAACGATTGCTCCAAGGTTCTTAGCTTCGAGATAAGGCAGGCAATCAGATACCGCGGAATTTCAAACAGAGTGCCGGGTGAGTCAGCTGAATGACATTTCAGATTATTTGTCATAGTTACAAAATTGTTCCATATGTAAATGCATAGAGTGCTTTCACATCATCCTTTTGAAACAAAGACAGGATTTTGTACCTAATTGATAGATTATTAGAATGCTCTTGAATTCAGGACAGCACAAACATAAAGGATGCATAGACCAAAATATGGATTTTACAATCATCGAGATTTAGTCTGCACTGAAGGAGAGACTTAAAAAGAATGCTTCCATTACTATAAAGCAGAGGTAAGGATACCGAAAATTTAAGTTCAGAAAGTTTTCTAAGACTGGTTTTCGTTTGATGCAAAGTGCAAACTCCAAGATATATACAACTGTTTCCAAGAGTCCAATATCTCATTTTCACCCGTTGGACATTGCAATTTCAGATATTACATGATTTCATATTTCTGTTATGTTCAAGAAAGATTCAATAGGAGTATTAAGGAAAGGAAAAGAAAAGGAAAGGGAAAGAAACAGAGAAGGGAATTAAAGAAAATGTACCGGCATCCAATTACTAATTAAACCAACCACACATGACCATGGCAAAAGCACTGCTATCCAGATTCGATTGACCCTAAACCAGATTTGTTTTTCCATCAATGTATACAGCAAAGACGGCCGCCCTATCAATGAATTTGAAATCTTGGGGGTGACAATTGAAAGACCAAGTTACGGGGCTTGATACGAGCCCCGTGACGAGCACCAGCATACAGATTTTGCCCTTGAAATGTTAGACCATTTGAAGATATCTCGTATGGAGATGACTCAAACAAGTCTCCATGAGTAGAACCGAAGGTCATAACAGATCCATCCTTTGATTCGTCCCAGTCAATCAACAATTTCTGCATCCCTGCCGGCTTTTGCTGTGGTAATAGCACGTCAGATTGATCAAGTGAGGAAGCTTTGTCACCATCTGATGGAGAAGTAGAACCCGCGAGATTGAGAGTTGTGATGTCATGGATGCTTGGTCTTCTCTTATCCTTCACTCCCGAAAGCTGCTGCCTTATAAAATACTTCTGTGCATGGCTTGCCACTTGAGTTGGAGTCTTGGAGCCTACAAAATTGCGAGAGATGTTCCTCCAGTCTCCTTTGCCATGCTTTAGAAGCCCCATCAGGAACCGCCTATTGATCATAATCAAACATTGCAAGAACAAGTTCAAGGAGAAATAAACACAACCCGAAAAGAATTTGTTTACTGTCATCTTCATAGCAAAACAGAAAAAAGCAGCCCCTGACAACTATTAAAAAAAAAATTCCAATCTTGAAATTTCCAGCAACTAATCTCTCTCTGTTAGATAATCTGACGACGATCTCAAAAAGTTTAAAAACTACAACAGCAATGGATTAAAATATAAAAGTTATTATCCTGGAAACAACAAGTAACAAATTTGAACCTTGGATGGAGAGAAAATGTACCATAATCTGAAGATCCATTTTGCTGCTGACAAACCAATTGAATAGAAAAGTTCATGATCAATGAAATAACACCTCTACCGAATCTTTTGTAAATGTGTTTGATTAATGATTTATCTCTATTGTAAATCAATGACTGGATGCATTGTTACTCCAAAATTTACTGTTTTAAACAAGAAATTTCACTAGAGGGAAGCCATAACAAAAAGGGATTCACCTGTGCTCCTCTTCTGTCCATGGCACACCTTTCTTTCTCTGCTGATCAGCACTCTTGATATTCAAAGGCCTCTTCCTATACGCATCAAAAGTGCTATTATCAACCAACTCGGACGTGAAAGATGAGCTAAGATAACCTGGAACCGGAACCCTCCCTGCTTCTATATCACAAACATCCTCTTCCAGCTTCTTGTATTGCTTGATCACATCATTAACTGTCTTTCCTGGTATCATAGCTGCCACCTTCAGCCATCTATCAGGCTCATGCTCATCAAATATCGCCAAAGCTCTCTCAAACATCTTGTTCTCCTCTTTGGTCCACTCTGTGGTTTGGGCAACACAAATTGGATTCGACATGCTCCAAGATGAATATAGAGTTTCCATACCTAGCTATCATCACTTAATATGCAGCGATTGCTTGCGGGTTCGTACTGCATCGAGAAGTGAATATGATTGGAATCGAGAGATGTAGAGCAGGGAGAAGAAGAAAGGAAACGGAGAGTATATGCGAAGATTGAGGTTTTTAAATAAATCTAAGAATTATGTACAGGGAATCAAGAATCTACTTTTCTTAACAGCATAAACTGAAGAATCTAAAAAAGATCCATTTTTCAAGGATTCGAAGAGAAACCTGAAAAGACGAAAAATCTATTCTTGTTCCCACGAATTAGGCCACAGGAGAAAAAAGCAAAAGCCCAGATGGGAAATTGAATTTGAAACAGAGAAGTTGACAAAATATCAAGGAAAATAAATTTCAAGAGATCGATTTTATACAATAGGGATTCCTAATGCTTGAAAGAAACAGTGAAAATCATTGAAAAGCGGTCAAACACGAAGAATCTAAATGAAAGATTATCGAACAAGGAAAGAGAAGACAAAAATGATGATCAAGTCGACCGAGATAGCAAGAGGGAAAGAAAGATGTCAGGGAATCTGCAAGAGAGAAAGGGCGGGAAAATTATTTGCTTTCTTGATTTCTTTGAAGAGAAGGAAGCAAGAGGGAAAGTTTAGGTATGTATTTATAGTACGAGTAGATTGCGAAATCGGCTAGTTGAGCCAGAGATAATCAATGGAGAGGAATCAAAATACATTTCAGAATTTTTTTTCCTCTTGTTTCTGTTGATTGCTGGTGCATTCAAGGGAGGAGAGGAGACATGGAAAGTGGCAATTTGGTATTATAGCGTGGCACTTGTCCCAGTGAAATAGTTCCTCTTACTATGAGAACATATACACGAGACGATAAAAGATTCTCTTACTCTTTTTGGCTATGAGAACATACAGGGGAGACGATAGTAGATTCTTGCTCTTTTGGATTTTTTATGGGCAAAATTAGAGCTCCAATCTGATATCAAATGGGTGTCTATCGTATAAACAAACATAAGTTTCCCCTTTGTAATTTGAAAGATTTTGAAGAGCATTTACACCTTAATCTCTTTCTAGGTACCATTTTTGGTAATCTAATTAGAGGGTTTTTTCTTTCTAAAAGCACAAAATTAATGCAATTATCCTTTTTGATGTTCCTATTAGTATTAGAATGTCAAAATTATATAAAAAAAAACATCTTTTTAACGAAAAAGTACATAGGTTTATAAAGAAGAAAAACAACAAAATAAAATATTAATAATTCTATACAAAATAAAATGATTGGTTTTTATGCATTAAGATTAATTACTTTTAATTTTATTTTGGAGTGTTTGAGAGTGTAATAACGATTGGTTTTTAAAATATTTTTTACTAAAAAATATATTAAAATAATATTTTTATTTTTAAAAAATTATTTTAATATTAATATATCAAAACAATCTAAAAATATAAAATTTTTAATCACATTCTTAAACAAACTCTCATCGGTCTTGAGCTGTAAAAGTAGTTTTGCATGTTTTTTTTTTCATGATTTATCCTATAGTTATATTTATATTTTTTTTTAAAAAAAGAAAAATCTCCTATAAGGCGTCTGTTTTCCTAAGCAGAAAATCATGAGTTCGACCCTTGTACTACGCATTTATCCGTATTTACAAGTGAAAATTATTTGATTTACCTAACTTTCTCCAAGAAAAAGCTAATGATATGACATTAAATACAAAACACCATCAAGTTGGATTGCTCCCAATTGATGCAACAATCACAAGCATGCAAATAGCTTCAAGTGGAATCAAAGTGCCAAATCCCCCCCTGAAAGTAGAATAAAAAAGATAAACATGACTAGCTTTTACAGCTTTATCCCCTCTTTCTGAGCAGCTTCCTTTTGCTATATGAAAAAAAAAAAATAAACCCAACTTTCTCCTGTTTATTAGCTTTTGTCAAATCTTTGTTTGAGCACTTGAGCCCAGATCTTCAGACTATACGATACTACTCTCTTCACTTTCTAGTCTCAAAGCCCCTTGAAGTCTCTAGCAGTTGGGGAGGTCACTGGGAGGTGGTAGTAGTGACTCGTCTGGACCTTCACCATTGTCAACCACAAATACCATCTTTAGTCCCCATGTCGTATGTACTTCCAAATGGCAATGCAAAAACCAAACACCTACAAGCCACCACTGACTTATCAGAATACTGGATAGCTACACAACACTTCACCAACCAATTCATGCATGCAAGCTACGGGTAAAAATTCATAGAGATAATCATTCCTAATGGCAAAGGATTCATGTTTTATTGTTTTGCCTTGTAAAATTGAAAATAAATAAATAAAAAGAGGCAAAGGGTCTTCCCCTGATTTTATCATGAAAAAGAGAGAGAATCTTGTCAAATACTATAACTTCATGCCAGGGCAATATAGAAGGTAGAAACTCATTGTCAAGAAAATTACTAATATATATGACAAAAATCTAATATCCACCTTTTCAACCTGATTAAATTGGAAAGTACTATAAGAAAAAGAAAAAAAAGATTGTAGATTTACCTGGATTATCTGCCCTGAATCTGATCGCAGCCCATCCAGCAGTAGGTACACTGATTGTGTTTCTTTCAACAGGATCAGCCAGATTAAATTTTTTTGGATCATTATCTGCATCAAAATTCCCAAATCCCTTGCCAACAACAAAGAAATTAAATCCATGAAGATGGAACGGATGACTCTCAGGTGCTATTATAGTGGTTCCTTGCAACACAAGTTGAACTGTCGAATTAAAAGCCAGCCTATAAGTTCTAGTCCCATTGATGGTCTGCAGATTTAATGCCGTATTATTTCCCGTATAATTAAAAGAATTTGGCGGCATTGCTGGAAAATCGTCTGTGAAAACCCCACTTATGCTATAGTAGTGTGCTTGAAGTAGAGCTGTAGTTGGCATTATAAAAGAAATATTATTAATAGCTCCCACAGCCTTGCTACCATTGACACATGTTGCGCAAGGGTCAATCCCGACACCGATAGTGAAGTATAGAGAATGGTCCACTGTTAATGGAACATTGGCTGGGAACTTCTTTGAATTCAGGCTTCGAAGATTGTCCATGAAAGTTGATGTTACTGGAGTTGCGTTTATAGCAGGAGTAGTGGTCAGGACTGGTGGGGAAAATGCAATGGTTCCCTTATAGCGCAAGAAAGCGATTGCTGTCACGTTATCAACAGCAACTACGGTATCCATGAAGGGAGAGACAGCCATTAAATACTTGCCAACGCTTTTATCTGCAGTTAATAGGGCATTTGTGGTTTGGCCTGGACCTATAAATATTGTGTCAGTGCTAAAGGGCTTAGTGTAAGCTGCATCCACTTCAACAACCGTTATATTGTGCCCTGCAATCTTGAAGAAGAGCTCATCGTTTAGTGCTGCATTGATAATGCGTAGCAAATAGGTCTTGCCACTTTCAACATGTAATGTGAAACCTGCGCACCAAATAGAACGTCAAAGATCCATGTATGGATCCTAAATAATTTCTTCACGGCACCAGAAAACGTGGCAATAAAAGAATTCAATTAGTTAAACGTAAATAAGACCTTAGTTTTTGTTCTAAGGTGGAAATTTTATAACCCAATATGAGTTTATCAGAACCATTAAAAGGGTCATTACCCGGAGAAGGGCAGCCAGGAACTGCCCCTGTCTGGCCATTAACAATGTGTGCATCTGATATGTTTGGGGGCAAGCCAGTTTGTGTTGCTTGGTTGACCACAGCTTCAACATCTGCTTTCCACCATTCACCTATATAATTAACAAAATCAATTACCATCACTTAATTGTCGATCTTGGGACTTTATAGGACAACAAAAAAAATGAGCAGCAGAAACTCATTAGAATTGCCGTGAAATTGGGAGAGAAAAAAAAGACTTGGATTGGAGCTCACCCAATATGATGATTTTTTCCTTATCAGGCTTTGGAAATGGGTAAGGAACGCCCTTCTGAGGCAAGATGACGATGGCACCATGTATTGTTGCCCTTAGCCATGAAATGTGTGCATGCCAAAGAAGCGTACCCCTCTGGCCTGTAAGCGTGAAATTGTAGAGATAGCTTTGCCCCGGCCGTATTGGACACTGCGTGATGTATGCTGGCCCGTCGGACCAGCCCGTGCGCAACTGCCTCACGCCGTGCCTGCCAAAACAAAATTTAGGCTCCAATTAATCATTAAAGTCGTCCTAATAATCACTCTTGAATCAAGTACCTAGCTATAGCTTTCAAAAACCAATTTTTAAGACTTCAGGTGCGGTTTATGGTTCTACCAATGGATGGTGACGTTGTATTGGACGTGGTTGGTGAGCTTTATATTGACATTATCGCCTTCCCTTGCATAAATAGTAGGCCCTGGAAACTTTCCATTGATGGTCACAATGGACTTGGTTGAGCAGAGCTTTGTTGTGTTCGTCAGGACTACCTGCCAATATAAACAGTGATTTTCACAAGCAAGATCACAACTTCTAATTCTAAAGAGACTTGCTGTCTTTGTAAAGTAGAAGTTCATAGAAGAGGGAAGAAGAGAAGGAAAATCAACTTGATACTAAAATGGCACGCTACTCTAAAGAATTTGTATTGTAACCATGCCAGACTTGCTTGACTTTTTCATTAATTATTGATGATTTTTTAATTTACATTGGTGTGTATGTGACGTGGGGGGAATTATTGAACTAATTTAGTCTCTATGAATCAAACAGATCACATTAGAAGAATTCATTTTAGTAGCCATTAATCATGTATAATTAATGAGGGTTTAATTATATATATTATACCAAACTAATCAAACAATTTTGATCCCCAGAAACCTAATTTAATTAATAATTTTATGTGACTGCACTACGACACTAGCAAGTGGAAATAAGCTTGTTCCGGACCACAAGAGCCTCTTTTAATTAAATTTTATACCACTGAAAAGAAATTCTCACATTTGATGGTCGATAGATAGCAAGGTTTCCTTAATGTTTTGTTTGAATTAATGCTTAATTTTAGTCACAGATACAACATTAAGCATGATCTTCTCTTTTTTAATTATCAAAAATGGCAACGGCAGCCCTTGTCCGTTGCTAGAGGTGGACTACCGTAAGAACGTAGCAGAGAATGAGCACTTACCCTGAAATCATAAAGACGGACCTCGCACTCCACCAAAGCCGGAAAAATGAAAATTACTAGCAGCAATATAGCCCGAGCCCGATAGTTCTCCATCCTCTCTCTCTCACTCTCTCTTTTTCTGTCTTTGTGTCTCTGAATTTTGACTTCCTTTGAAACACAAATGTATGACTGGCCACCTTTAAGTTTTATAAAAGAGAATAAACCTTTGATGCAGTGTCATTTTACCTGGTTAGGTGAATGAAAAGAACCCGCGCGCCATGAATGTTTCAGGTTTTCTTGCATGTTACACAAAGTTGACCAACACATTTGGAAGTATGCTAGTAAGACCTTGTTGTCATTAATGTCAAACGACTGAAACCCTCTTGTGTGTTGAGACATGCACATAGCCCAACTGAACTATCTCTCTCGATCGAGAAGGTATACCTTCCATGCAAAGGTTTTGTACGCATACTCCCTGTCAAGTACATTGAAACCAATGGACATTTGATGATGACAATCCGATGAAGTGTTCAAATTAGGAGTATTTACAAGGTAAGGTTTTTAGTGGTTGAATTATAGATTGGTTAAATGTTTTTTACATATAGCTAGCTTTTGTTAAGATAAATTTTCTTGATGAATGCTTTTAGATACCTATAAAAATCTTTTTTTAGGGTGTCTGAGAATCCTTCAATATTAAAATTAGCATTTTAAAAGAGAAAAAAAATAATAAATAAACTTGATAATTCAATGAGTATTTATAGCTCCTGAACCTTGTTTTTTTATTTTTAAATGTATAAATTAAAAAGTAATTTTAACATGACAACATTTATGACGAATAAAATATCACTCACACAAGTATTAATAAGTATTAATAGAGAAAATATCGTGTAAAAAAATATTAATGAAAAAAAAAAACTTCAGCAATTGTTTTTAGATTTATAAAATAAACAAAAATACATTTTTTAAAGATTGAGCTCAGATGATCTGTCCAAGTCCGAGCCTCACTTAACTTTCTTCCTGATCTCTCGGTGTTTCTACCTAAATTTTAAAAAGAGTTTGAATAAAAAATATAATTCCCATGACCATTATGAATTTAGTGCTAAAACAGAAGAAATCTTGATCCATCACAATCAATGCAGGTGATACCGAATGTAGGAACTCTTTCCACCAACTCCTGCTGATTTTTGCTGTTTTAGATGTTGTTCGATATTATAATTACGGTTTTCTTTCTTTCTCTTTCTTTTATGAATAATTTTAAAAACCATATATAGAAAATAATCTTTTAATTTATGATTTTGGATTTTTTATAGCCACCATCATATATACCACTAATTAATTACCACCACAGCCATGCATCATTGCACTCAATATCATTCTCAATATTGTTATGATCACGTCCGTTGTGACCATCTCAATCTTCATTTTTATTGTTATTTCTTCACCGTTATCTTCTTTTTCAATATTACCATAATTATCTTTAATTATATCACCACCATCATTGTTTTATATCATATAGTCATGTTACTATGTCACTGTAACAATATCACCGTGGTAACTAATTAAAAATGTAATATTATTGGTTTTTATATTTTAACTTATAATATACCTTCTTATTTTTTAAATTAAATCGAGTCTATGTAAGATATTCTAAATAAATAACTTTAAAAAACTATGGACAATTAATAAACATGAGATAGTTTTGGTTTTCCAAAAAATTAAAAAACCAAAAACATTAAATGGTGTCCTTAGTTTTTGTGCTCGCTAATGTAGCATTCCGAGTATA
>Ga0307517_10013436_pt1 | contig 11113 bp, 16 predicted proteins | sample 23_EM_MG_FD_194515 | JGI IMG/M metagenome (GOLD analysis project Ga0307517, IMG submission 194515) | Populus trichocarpa ectomycorrhiza microbial communities from riparian zone in the Pacific Northwest, United States - 23_EM | ecosystem: Host-associated > Plants > Roots > Unclassified | place... | reverse complement strand
TGCCACCGTATTCAGGGAAGTCAATGCCAAGTGAATGCACATGACCCTGTTGCCATTGAAATAGGGGGCCGGTTTTATCCTGTTGCAGGACGCCGTACAAAATAACATACCTACCTCACTTGCCAAGTGTGGTTACTTCAAGGACTAACAACGGAAGTCCAACAGCTTATTTGTCGGTCCGAGTCCCAAGTTCCCAGCGTGCAAGTTGCCTATTGTAATACGAACTTCTGTTCAAGAACATGGAATTTCCTAGCGTATGCGGGCTGTTGTTCGAATTCGGAAGGGGTTGGTAAGCTACGTGATATGGCACATGCGTTTCAATTTTGATTAGGAGTTTTCATTCTTTCAAAATCGGAATCCTACTTTTGGTAAATTGCTTTCCGTTTTAGTTCGCTTTAAGGAAATTGATCGCATCGCAGGACTCTTCTGAACGGTCACTGACTCGAGGGATGCGACATCCTGCAATTGACGAAACGCCACATTGTGGTCATCGAGTAAACAAGCCCATAATAAAAGTACATATTCGAAGTATTTATGTAACGGTTTCAGAAATGCCATAGGGAACAGTCATGGCAACATTCATGATTCATTACCGCATCGCTGTGCAGGATCACCGATTATCGAGCATACGTCTGCGGTTCTCCATCATGCTTAACGCTGAATGGTGCAAATTTCCAGTAGCTGTTATTAGAGCAATTTCAGTGAAGTAAAATAAATAAAAGGCTTCAGGCGATCCTACCCTTGGGTTTCAGCATAAACTTTGAGTTTGTCCACTGGCCCGACATACTTGGCCTGCGGAGGCTTCAATGGCAGAGTGAGAACCAGGTCCGATATGGTATTCAGTACTTACCCAGCTGGGTGCAGTTTTGAGATCATGATGAGTTATAGTAAAGATGGGAGTGGGGGTCTCTTCGATAAGTTTTTGGATGAGCGCTTTATGAGCTGGAGATCGAAATTTGGCAAGAACTTTTTAACAACAGCCTCATGAAACCAAAACTCACTCTGTATCATCTCATTGACCTCTTTATGGTCGTATTCCTTCAGGCGTTCGGGGTCCATTGTCTTCACCTTGAAAGAAAGAAAAGATCAGAAAGAGCCGCCGACTCTGTGTCAAGTATTGAAACACAGACCCCCTCATGGAAAGTCTGTACGAGTTCATCACCAAAGGAGTCGAGCGATTCCCGGATCTTCTGGCCATCATAAGGCCCATTGGCGACGACAGCCTTCAAGTAATCACACAACGTGTTTATGCGAGCCCTGCAGGATGCATGTTGTTGGATAAACGGGGTCATATCGTACTTTTTCTGGAGCACCGGAAACAGGATCTTCTCAACTCCATGCTCTTGATGGCCACAAATGGTGCCAAAGGCGGAGAGGCAATATCCCGCAAAGTCACCCTCATCTCCTGGCTTGATACGAGGGGCGTTGTAGTAGATAGAATTGACAGCGCGAATACAAACGTTGCTGAAGAGTTTTGCTTCAATCCCGTATGTAGCGGCAAGGTTCGACTCAAAGTCGAAGTCTGCTGGGCAGGAGACGGGAATAAGCGGGAAGCGATTATTCTCGTCTGAAGACATCTGGAACGATGCAAGTGGGGTTGTTCCGCCCATTTCTCAGGCTTTATAGTTTAACTATATCGAGGCAAGATTAAATACTATCCACCGTGAATGTCATTGGTGACAAGGGCTGTGCACCACACATGCACGGTCCCTGTTCTAGGGTGGTGTAATAGAAATGTTTGTCATGACTAGCTAGACCTAGAATATCAGCGAGAGCCGGTCAAATAGCGCTATAATTCAATTGATGACGGAGAATAGATCCAGCTGAGGAACCGTCTGAAGGGCTAGCAGGTCATGGGTCTTAAACGAATCCCGGGAGGAGAGTCACTGGAGGAGCAATTAATTGGGTCGATTGGGGTCGGGGTTCGTAAAGGTTCGTAGATCAATAAATCAGGTTTCGCCGATCGGATGTGGAAGAGAATTACGAAATCGCCGGGTTATTTGGTTGGTCAACCGGCCCTCAAGGCCTCAAAGCATCCGAGTCAAGCATGATCATAAACAAAATGTGTATTTTGAGAACATATTCAGACGCGTCGCTTTCAGGGATTCTTTCGTGGAAGTTACGTTTCGAAGTACCTAAAGGTTCCACTCTAATCTACATACTCCTAAATGCGTTTGGTAAAGAAAAATAATAGTATTACTACTGAAGCAATTAGTATAGTCATCACGTAAGTCGTCCCCTTCGTTGCAATTCGTATCCACACCCTTCAATCAGTCAGATCCCACCTCCCTTTCCCCAGGTCCCAAACCGCGCCTTGGCCGCTCAGAATTTCCAGCGCATCCTGTATGTTCCAAAGCCCGATATAGCGCCAGCGATCGTCCTTCTTCAAAACGTTCAAAATACCCTCTGTCGTCGCACCCGCATACGGTTTTCCTTTGGCGGCGTGGAGTTCAACAACAAGTCGAACGGCTTGGAGGACATACTGAGATAGGTAAGTGGGTGTCAGAGAGACATACGATTCTTCGTCTGGTTGCTCGTCGGAAACGTAGCCTGACATGGGTTCGCCAAGGGATCTTGAATTGGAACCAAGAAATCTGTCGTCGGCTAGTGATTCTGGTTTGGTTTTCCAAAGCCGACTTGTGTTCGTCATCATGGACTTTGAGTCAGGAAGCGGTCGTGTGGGCCCATCCCAAAGAATAATGCACCCTTCTCGCAAAAGTTGGATGACCGCCCACTGAAAGAGACGTTTCATCTTTCCCGCAAGTTTGTCCGATGCTATTGTTACCACAGATGACTTTTTACTTGAAGTAGCTTCCTTCATTTGTTTTCTTTGTTCTCGCTCGCGCCTGTTCGCCACAGCCTGAACAACTCTGTACGCAAGAAGTGATAGCTCCGGAACGCGACGAAGGTATGAAATTGAGAATCCTTCATGCTTTGGTCTCTCAGTGGAGGTGGTCTGGTACAATTTTATATTGCCTTTGGGAGTTGTAGATGAAGCACAAGCACGGAGTTGACGGGGGGTATCAAGCAGGGAAAGCAGCCGAGACCGCTTTGTTGGAGTTTCCAAGGAAGTTTGAATCATGATATCAGAGTCGTAATCGGGCGTGTTGGCTGCATGGTCCAAGTAATGTTTGACGTAAATTCGAAATGTGATTTCGGTAAGATCATGCGTATGCAGTCTGGAGGGGTGGCGGAGTTTCGGTGGAGACTGTATTTTGCTCAGGAAATTTTTTAAATTTGAGAAAGAGTGAAGGTGGGACTTACGGAGCAATGGACTATCGTTTCGAGACCCTTGATCGGACTCGACTTGACTGGGCTAGATGGCATGGAAGACGGAGGATCGTCAATGGTCGTGGAAGACTTCGAAGGGGTTGTGAGAGTGTCGTATGTCGGCTTCTCAGCTCGTTTGGGTAGCACAAATGGTTTCTTAAGAAAGTAGTTCGTTCGATGAAGTTCCTGAACAAGTCTGGAGTGCAGTAGTTCTTCATTAGGAGAAGGACACCGGCCTGCGAATCAATCAGGTAATGAAAAGACAGAATAAATTATTGACAAACTAATCTGATCAATGAGGATCTGTCGACCGTGGTATTGGTGTCGAACACCACCAGTTACCTGGACAGTCTGTCCGATTTCGGCAACCGGATTCAAAGGCTCCAGGGGTGTCCCTTCGTCAATAGACATATATTTGTCAATGATTTTAGGAGGCGCTTTAGTAGGGCGATGTAAATGAACGCAATCAACGACTCCAGTGCCATCGTCAACTAAATCATTATTCGTTAGCAGCGTACATATAGTGTTTAGAGAGCCTGCCTGTGTATATTATCTTCCGTTCATAGACCTGGATGCCGACAACCATGCCAACAATCTTGACGCTCCGGCATGGGATACGGCCCAGCCAGAAGAAATCATAACCTGTACAAGATGAGAAGTCAGATTCTACAGAATCGAATATTAGGGTACCGTCGTCCGTATTCTTTTTCATGGTGAGAACGTCATGTATCGAACAGGCTGCAATCGACTCTGCAGAGAAGGTCCAGGTGTGTAGATCCTTAACGGAATGGGTAGGAATCGGGGTTTCATCAGGAAGACGTTGTCGTTTTGGTGTATGATAAATTTTAGCTGTAGATGTCAGCGTAAAACTCATAGATGGAGGTTAAACTCATGAGCGCCGGCCGGCAGGTGACCGGTGACTCGTCGCGTCCTGTAACGCGTTCCGTCACACAACAATGGCGTGACACCAATTTACCCCATAAGGGAAGTCCAGGACCGAGTCTTGCCAGTGTTGTCCTTGTTCATCGACGTTGACCTTCTGACTATGCGCCCCGCTCTCTTACTTTCTCTGTGTGCCGGGACCTTGTTCTCTCTATCACCAGTGTATGCATGGGGTGCAGCAGGTATCTTAATTAGTTGCCTATCGATATCGAAAAGCTAAAGAATTGCCTTCAAGGACATCAAATTGTTGCAACCGTGGCACAAATGTACCTTCACCCAGACGTGCTGCCGACCATATGCGATATTTTGGACTTGCCATCTACCAAATGTCACCTCTCATTCGTTGCAACCTGGGCGGACCAAACGCGTTATCGCATGCGATGGTCGGCAGCCTTGCACTACGTTGGGGCAATTGACGATCACCCTTCTCAAACATGCGCATTCCCAGGTGAACACAGATGGGCTGGGAAACCAGAAATTAACGTTTTGGACGCTATCAAGAATACCACTTCACTTCTACAAGCTTGGGTTAATAACGACGCAAGCGACGTCGTTGCAAGCGAAGCTCTCAAGTTTCTGATACACTTTGTCGGAGACATGCACCAACCTCTCCACCTCACAGGCAGAGATCGTGGGGGAAATTCGATCAAGGTCCTTTTCGACCGACGTCATACAAGTAAGTCGTAATTCGGTACTATCCAAACTTTAATTCAGTGTTGATAATGTAGACCTCCATTCGGTGTGGGACAACTTCCTCCTTGCCAAGGCGATCCGTGATGTTCCAAATAATTACTCATCCCGCCTTCCACGCCCGAAAGTGGAAGATGCCCTCCGGGGTTCGATATACGACTCTTACATCCGACGCATCCTGGTCGAAGGTGTCTTCGACTCCTGGTCCAATGATATCTCGCACTGGCTCACCTGTGCAACGCCAGCGTCGCCCACTTCCGAAAAAGTGAATGCGAGTGAAGCGTTGAAATCCCCAGGTCTTTGGAAATCAGCAGGTGGCATCGTTCACGGGGGCATGCAAACCATTATCTCGATGTTGAACCCCAGAATGGGCGTGGAAATCATCCCGGATGGACCTATCGTTTGTCCTTACTACTGGGCGCAACCAATCCATCAACTCAACTGCGACATTGTCTGGCCCGTTGAGGTGGACGACACACGATTTGACACGAATTTCGCTTCACACGAATGTAACGACGAATCTGACGAACTCAACAGGGATTTGCATCCTTTATTGAGCCTCGAGGCGAGTGGCGACCTTATTCAGCTTCTTTCACCGGAATACTCTGGTGTCATTTATGAACGAATGATTGTGGAGAGACTGTTAGCACAGGGTGGCATTCGCCTTGCAGGCATCCTGAATTACATTTTTGCTCCAACGAATGACGATCGCCAAGGACTTTTTATCATCGATATTGATGACTAACTGTCGGATTCGTGTCTCCTGATCCAATAATAATCTTGAAACAATTTTGACACTGCCCATTTCTGTCTTCAAATCAACAGTTTTGATATCTTAGAATCAGTACTCACGATGAATCAAATTATCAATGATCAAATAAAACCTTAGCAACCTTAGGTAGTGAGGCATTTATGCCCAGGATTCAGGTAGAATGGACAACTTACTATTTTTGACGTCATGCCCCGGACGGAGCTATAAAAGTCGACGCAAGGGCAAAGCTCTCCTCTAATTGAACCACCATCTTCTAAACCACCAATTGATTTTGATACAATGACGGATACCAAATGTAGCTGCGGGGAATCATGCGGGTAAGTGGTCATAAAAGATAGGATTTATGTATTGTCATGAACCTTTCCATTGCTCAGATGCGGAACAGGAAAAGACTGTGTCTGTTCTGCCGGCAAATGTTCGTGCACGAACTGTCCCAACAAGGACACTCCAGCGGTGAGATCTCCTCTAATTCAACCACCATTTTTCGAATTGATTTTGAATACCAAGCAATGTGCCTGCGGTGAATCATGCACGTAAGTGGTCATGAACGACGTACTATTGATTGACGTTGACCTTTCTACTGCTTCAGTTGCCGACAAGGAAAAGAACGTGTTTGTTCTGCCAAAGCAGGGGAATGTACATGCCTGGACTGTCCCAACAAACACACTCAGGGGGCAAGTGATGTCAAGCAATGCGCCTGCAAGGCACCATGCACGTAAGTAGTCATAAAAGATGGGATTATTGATGGACGCAAACCTTTATATTGCTTAGTTGCGGACCAGGTGAACGTGTTTGTTCTGCCAAAGAAGGAGAATGTCCGTGCCAGGACTGTCCCAATAGGCACTCAAAGGGGGTGAGTTATGGTGTCGAGCCTGGCTACATGCTTGATCACTGATTTGCCTCTTGCAGTGCCAATGCAGCGCTACTACTGACAGCGGTTGCGGTTGTAAGAACCTTGACAGTAAAGAGCCATGCCTCTGCAAGTAGGGAAGTCGTTCATGTGTCTTGAAGAATTGTATTTTTTACGTACTTTTGAAAATCCCATTACGTCGAGAGGGAGCCAACATCATTGTGCATCTTGAGGGGGAAGAAATTACAATATCTTGAATCTCAAATCCACGCTCCACCGAAAAAAAGCAAAAAACTTTTGCATTATTAGAGATTAAAATTAATCTTCAATTTTTTGTCAACTGCGCTCTCGCGTTATTGAGGAGGTGACTCACCAATCTATGGACTAGGATTTGACACTGGAGCTATTGTCGTCTCCTTACTTGTAACGATCTCAAGCTCTCGCAACACCTTCCCTTGACTTCGAGTAGATTCCACAGGTTTCTCTTCCTTAACAGCTATTCCCGTTTCATATTTTCCATATAGACCGAGTCGCTTCTGTGCACTCATCCACGAAGGGGGCTTTGGGTTTTTGTATGGGGCTTCAGGGTTGGCTGCAGCATATGTATGTTCGCGAGCGATGCGGAGGAAATGTTCTGGAGTGATGCCGCGTGGACCACGATATTTTCCAAAGAGTGAAATCGCTTGGTCCGAGGAAAGCTTTTCTCCTACGACTACGTAGGGTTTTAGCTATGAACGGAAGACGAGTTTAGCTGACGGAAAAAGGGCGGGAAGTATGACATACGGGACATGAAACCACCTCTTCTAGTGGTGGTGCAACATACACACGGACTTTCTCGTCTATCAGACGATACTTTGCTTTTCCACGGACAACATGTCGACCTGGAGCACCTGTTCGGGGACCACCTGGCAGAAACGCTTGCCTTGTTCCTTAGAGACAGTTAAAATCGATTTTTAAACTGGACTAGCGCAGGATTTACCCTTGTAGTATTGCTTTCCGCCTCTTTTTGGTGTAAGTGGCGCTCTTGAGGCTTTCGAAAGTCGGATTGCTGTTGGAAACATGGATAAGAATTTGCAAACAGCCCGGCGAGTCCGATTGAAGCCATTTGTTCGCACGCTTATTGAGCGGAAACTTCAATATGGCATCCCTACACCTCTAACTTGGCACGCTCGAGACGAGTGTACTTGAACAATGGGGAAGAAGAATTCTGGTGAATCATCAAAAGCACGCACCCGGTCACCTAAGAGTTCGGGAAGACCTCCAGGAAGGGGATTTACTGGACATCGGGGAAGGGGACGAGGAAGATCATTTGGTTATGCATTTACTGAGCAGGCTGGGACAGGAGAGTGCCCGGATAGTGTCGTAGATAATGATGAAGGCGATGGTGAAGAGAGCGAAGGTGTTTCTGAAGGTTCGTTTGAAACTTGTGTCAACTCTTGGTTTTCACTGTTCTTAGAAGGAACAGACCCAAGCCTGGAGGTCAAAATCGAAGTACCTGTCGCTATGTGGGTGTGTCTTGTACCATTTTTAAAAATATTCTTGATTAATAGTATCTTTAAACTCCAGGATTTCAACCATTGCGACCCCCGTCGCTGTTCTGGAAAGAAGTTGGCACGATTGGGTCTCATCTCTGACCTCCGAGTCGGTTCGAAATTTCATGGAATCGTACTTTCGTATGCATTTCTTCTTTGAGATCCGGACTCGTTCTGCTGATAATGTTTCTGTCGCCTTTTCAAGGCCGAAGGGTAAACAGATGATCAGCCCTTCTGATCGCGAAACGATCCTATCCGGCGGGCTTGCAGTAGTTGAGTGCTCTTGGGCACGAATAGACGATGTTCCCTTCCACAAGATTGCGAGTCCTCACGAACGCCTACGTGGGTTTCTTTCCGTCCACCGGGTCGTGTACTCATTTTCGCCCCTCTCACGTAGTACCTTACCTCATTGCTACAAATCCGACGAATTACGGCAAGCCTTGGCGACTTAATTGCGTTGAGGCGTTGGCCGCTGCTTTTTACATAACAGGTTTCGATTTATATGCAGATAGCTTACTCTCGTCTTTCGGTTGGGGAAAGGCGTTCTATCATGTAAATAAGTAAGTGTTGTGATTTCAATCAAGCTCTTAATTGGAAACCGCATCGTAGGGCGTATCTGGAGCAATACAAGAAGTGCCATGATGCCGATGAGATTGAAACCGTCCAGACGAGAATTATGGAAGAGCTCGAGTCAAGCTGGAATAATGCAAGAAAAAGTAAAGGTGGGTTCATCCACCATCTCAATTGAATCCATCACGACGCTGGCCAATAGATAAAACCCATGGGCTAGAAACCGAAGATCTTCTTGTTGCGAATCCAAACCATGGTATGAATGCTGGCAATGAGGAAGACGATGAATCCCAGAAATCCGACCATGAGGAAAATATATAATTCGCTCAAGCGTGTTAATGTCCCCGAATAAATTCGCTTTCCCAATGGACTGACTCGAAAATCTAAATTCATCTGTGCTGCATAATTTAAGAAGCCGCCCTCAGGATGACTTTCGGACTTCCTGATCATGAATATCACCCTTTTTTGGCCCAAACTGGACGACGATAACGCCATTGAACCGACGGCGACCATGGCGCCAACACTGCCATGGACGTCGAGACGACGGCACAGTTCCACACTAGGGAAGATATATTCCAGTTAGTTGCAATCTGAGCAGGTTCCGCACTTTCTTGTCACGATCGTCACCTAACGACATGGCGCTGTTGGTCCAGTGCTTTGTGTCCTACAAGCAGGGAAATCGGGAGTTCCAGGCGACAGCATTGGATTATAATTAATGTAGCCTACGAGGGTTGTATAACCGAATCGACTGAGTTTAGAACTTGAAAGGGCCAGCTGGTAGATCGATTGCCTTGTATCTGGAAGGAAGTCCAAAGCCCCACGCTGAACCAATCCACCAAAAGGTCTGATAACAGAAGAGATACCTCTTCTGCTACCCAGGGCTATATATGGTGTATAAGAACGGTAAGGACCATCCTTACAGTATCTCGCTCAATTCTCTATAGTTTTCAATAAATTTATTATGTGCATATTCCTCTCGACGAGCTGAATCAAACCATATAGATATTATGAAATGAAGGTGCAGTTGTCAAAGAGGGGAACAACTTGATCATTTGCCCCTGAGCCAGGTCCGCTGTTTTGACCTCCTCCATTTCCAGATGGCAAAGCAACAAAAGAAATGCACGAAAAAGAAGAAAGCTATTATCTCCACCCCCAATCCTTTGAAACTGACACTCCCTGCACGTCCCAGAACCAAAGAAACTGCTACCACTTCCCTGGTTGCTGTTGAAGGAGACAAGGAGCTGAATCGTGTACCAGCAAAACCTGCTTCCCCACTCATACCAGCCCCCGCATTGCCTGTTTCCCAACCAGCAGCCCCTGCCATTCCTGTTTCCCAACTTCCAGCAATCCATTCGCTGCCTATGAAACCATCCACTAATGCTTAATCGCAACTTGCTCTCCAGGCTACACCAATTGTCGTTACCAAATCGGCTGGACTCGCATTGGCAGCTCTCAACCACCTCAGTGACGACGAAATGGACCAAGATATTGAAATCATTGCTGGAGATGCTAAGCATGTACCAGAAAGTCCACCAGAATCAACGCTCTTGGAGGACTTTTTTACACTTGAAGATTCACAAGACGAGGGTGAAATTTCTATCCCTCTGACGCAAAAGCCAAAACAGACCAAGAAGAGTCAAGAGAAAGCTGAACTGGAGGAAAAGGCTCAGCGTAAGTGAATGCCATGATTCATGAAAATGGGCAACGTACCCAGCTCTAAAATTTCGATTGGCAGGTGACATTCCTCAGTCGTCTGGTGCCCCTTCGGCGGCATTTCGTCGTCGGAATCCTGCAGACCGCCCTTTCCACACTGCGACTTGTGGTCTGACCAGTGGCTACACCCGTCCGAGTCAGGATATGAATTTGAATTGGTTACATAAGCGTAGACGCTATCTGAGGTTCCGACCATGGCATCCGAACTTGAGAAAAGCATCCGCGCATTGACGACTGCGATTCATCTCATCCAGCCTCAGTCGACTCCTTCCGTATCCCCAACTTTCGGAATACCACTCCCATACCGAGCGCTCACAATCACCTTGCCATTCTACTCTCCCAAGGATCAGTGGGGGATGATTCAGGGCGTCGAGACGTAGCGGTCACTGGTAACGCTGATCGGTGGCCCTTCATTTAGTCTCTGGCAACCGCAATAACATCCATTCTAATTTCTAGTTTACCGACTCAGGAGGTTTCCCTTCAGATGCACGGGTCAGACCTATTCAAAGCCCTCATCGATCTCTCTAATGACCGGGGGCCGGAAAATATCGCCGTGTTCATGCGGTTTGTGTGGTTACGCTGCCACCACAAGATGAAACACCGCTTGAAGGCAGATGAAGTCTTGTTGGGAACACCCTTGCACACAACTTTAATGGAGTGGAACATTGAAGATGCCGACGTCGTGGAGGAAACTTATTTCCGCGTTCATCAATGTTTGTATTACTTCTTTGACTCCCTCGGGATTCCCTTCCAGGTGACCGAGGAGACAACGAA
>Ga0307517_10013435_pt1 | contig 11113 bp, 10 predicted proteins | sample 23_EM_MG_FD_194515 | JGI IMG/M metagenome (GOLD analysis project Ga0307517, IMG submission 194515) | Populus trichocarpa ectomycorrhiza microbial communities from riparian zone in the Pacific Northwest, United States - 23_EM | ecosystem: Host-associated > Plants > Roots > Unclassified | place... | reverse complement strand
GACAAGGATTGTGGGTTTTGATAGGTTAACTCATGTTAAATCATGTTGTTTTTTTCATTTTTTTTCTATGAGGTTATCTTGATCTTGTGACTCAAGTCATCAGTCCTTCAACATTGAATTTTTTTTTATTAGATAGTTATATTTTCATGGTCTATATCGCGAGTTTGACAAATTAACTTAATTGATTTATTTTTTTTGTTTTCACGGTTAAAAATTTTTTTATACTAGAAAAAAATATTAACAAAACCTGAATATATTTTTTTACATCAAGTTTTTTTTATAAAACCCACAGCATAACATGAGTCCATTATCTGAGTAATTTCCTAAAGAATCTCAAGGGGTAGATATATAAAATTCATCAATGGGATTCATCCATTTGATGGAAACAAATGTTCCAAAAAGAGAATTTTCTGTTAAATTAGCATGGTCTCGAGCTCGAAAGATAATCAGCAACTTCAGAAATTGTTGAGCATGAAAGTGAAATCCTTTCCTAATCGTAATACAGACTATTTTATTACATGGTGGGTATTGTTCTAATGGCATTTCCATTCCATGATAAGGCATCAAAGTACAAGAAGGCCAAGGGAGATTCTTTTCCAGATTAAATAAACATCAGTTACCTTGTCCAATAGATTCTTCTCATTAATTGCTCATTAATTTCAGCATCGTCATGACCCATATAAGCACAAAATATATATGTCCACTACTTCTTAATTGGGAAAAAACCAATGAAAGTCCATATCAGTTTTTATTAGTTTATGGTCCTTCCTGGACGATATAAAAAACAATTGTGCCACTGCCACCAACCAAGGTGCCCCATGACAGAGGTAATGGTGTGCATGCCATATATCTACAAAAATTCAAAAATAAAAATAAAAATCAAAGCCTGATTGGTTACAAGGCCATGATTGCTTGACAAATTTCCACTAGGGGTGTTTCCAAATTCCATTATTTTTACATTATTGAAAGCAAATAACCATCTGGGGTCCTCCGCTTAAAAAGTTAGCAGCCAGCGCTTTCTTGCTTGACTAGTGTGTTAGGGAAGAAGTGTTTCACTTCTGCAAGTTGAGTGTAGTTGTATTTGTTTGGCAATGGCTCCTGTTGTCCAAGGCCAGCAGGTGGTGCCAGATAACTTGAGGAAACAGCTCGCAGTTGCTGTAAGGAGTGTGCAGTGGAGTTACGCAGTTTTCTGGTCACAGTCAACTAGACAACAAGGGTACATTAGTTGAACTTCTCTTTAAACTTCGAAAGTACTTCTTTTCTTCTTACAACGATTCGGTGTTGCAATTCTTTTATTATTTCTTAATTTCCGTATCTGGGTTTTCACTGATGTGCTCATATGCTGTGTACTTAATGATGAAAATACTATATCCAAGATAAAAACTTTTCTTTCTGGTGATAGTCCTTACAACACATACTGCAGCAGAAAATCATAGTAAAAGATTAAGGATTTTGCTGCTGCAGTAGATGTTGTAATGATACAGTATGAAAATTAGGGCTGTAAGAGTTTTCTTCTGTTAAAAAGATAATGCTAGGATAGTTTAAGATTCTTCCTTTCATTTGGGTAACACAATGCAGCCTTGAAAAGTTAATTGAGATGGCTTTTCATTTATGTCTCTCCGTGCTTATGCTGAGAAATACTATGTAATCATGTTCTTTTAGGGTACTGGAATGGGGTGATGGGTACTACAATGGAGACATCAAGACTAGGAAAGTTGAAGCTATGGAGCTTAAAGCTGATAAAATAGGCTTACAGAGAAGTGAGCAATTGAGAGAACTTTACGAGTCTCTCCTTGAAGGTGAGACCGGCCTGCAGGCTACGAGGTCTTCTCCTGCATTGTCTCCAGAGGACCTGTCAGATGAAGAGTGGTATTACTTGGTTTGCATGTCCTTTGTTTTCAATCCTGGTGAAGGGTATTAATCTGCCTTCTACTGATCCGCAGATCTTATTTTCTCTCTCGATAATGTGGTCATATAATAATGCTTTTAGATGGTCATTCTTCTTTCAAATTGTTGACAGGTTGCCAGGAAGAGCATTAGCTAATAAACAGCCTATCTGGTTGTGCAATGCTCAATATGCAGATAGCAAAGTATTCTCTCGCTCTTTACTCGCAAAGGTTGGTTTCCTTGTCAACTTCTGTTTCGCATTTAAAGCAAATTTCAACTGATCTAATAGCCGTGATATCTTAAATGCCATGAGGGAAATCTGACTTCTGTTTTTCTATGTTATGTTCTCTCTGTGACTGGACCATCACTGCCCTTAGAGCGCATCAATTCAGGTAAGAAGGTCTATTTGTATATGAATGCATGATGTGAATGCCATGGACACGCTTACACATGCATGCCCCTGCATTGGCCTTTGCATGGAAGATACTAAATTCTAATGCTATGCAGACACTCACACGTACATCTCCCTGCATCGACCTTTTCTCTCTGGCCACTTCACATTGTTATGCTTTCTTTTTACATGTTACTGAAATAAGATTTGAGTCATAAGATATGCCAATCTCAAGCCTGCTATATGTTTTCTGAAGCTTGAACTTTAAAGAAGCAATGTTGCACCATGCTGGCATATAATAATTTTTCCCTCTTCTTCAATATTACTATCCATTTACTACTTTTCATGCTAAATTAAGGAGAAAGCTATTTACCTTAACGGGGATTTTAAAAAAATATCATTTTACCTGCTTAAAAGTTCAACACCCATAGCCCAATCACATCTGTTATCTTTCTGCTCTGACATCGCGTGGCTTGTGACTTCAATTTTGCAGACTGTGGTGTGTTTTCCCTATCTTGAGGGAGTAATAGAGCTAGGTGTGACTGAGCTGGTAATTCCCTGTCTTGAAAATAGATCAATGACTTTCTAATTCAGAATATATGTATAAACCATAAATGTAATGGAACAGTTTGTAAAGGCCTTAATTGTGCTCTTGCTTCTCTTTTTGACTTATTTCAAGGTCACAGAAGACCCCGGTCTCATTCAGCATATCAAAGCCTCCTTATTAGACTTCTCAAAGCCTGTTTGTTCTGATAAATCGTTCTCTGCTGCTCATAACAAGGATGATGATAAAGACCCAATGTCTACCAGGATCAGCCATGAGATAGTTGATACATTGGCTTTGGAGAATCTGTACACCCCAACAGAAGATATAGAATCTGAGCAGGAGGGAATTAACTACTTACATGGAAATGTGTGTGAAGAATTCAACAGGAACTCTCCTGATGATTTCTCAAATGGCTATGAGCACAATCTGGTGACTGAAGACTCCTTCATGCTTGAAGATTTAAAGGAAGGAGCATCTCAAGTTCAAAGTTGGCATTCCATGGATGATGAATTCAGCGATGATGTTAGAGATTCTATGAATTCAAGTGATTGCATATCAGAGGTTTTTGTGAAGCAAGGAAAGGTTGTACCCTCTTCCAAGGGAAAAGACATATCCCACCTGCAATTGAAAGTACTTCAAGAAGGAAACCACACAAAATTGAGCTCCTTAGATCCTGGAGCTGATGATGACTTGCACTACAGAAGAACTGCATTTGTTATTCTGAAAAGCTCAAGTCAGTTGATCGAAAATCCATGTTTCCAAAGTGGTGATTACAAATCCAGTTTTGTTGGTTGGAAGAAAGGAGCAGCTGATGGCTATAAGCCACGAATACAACAGAAGATGTTGAAAAAGATTTTATTTGCAGCACCTTTGATGCATGGTGGTCACTCTATTAGGTCTGACAAGGAAAATGCAGGAAAAGATTGCCTCAAGAATTTGGAAGGCTGTGAAACATGCAAGTTGCATTTTGAATCAGAAAAACAAAAGGAGAATGAAAAATATCTAGCACTCGAGTCAATAGTTGCTTCTATTAATGAGGTAATTACATTGCCTTTGTTGGAAATCATGTTATTATGGAGATTTTGATAGTAACCGGAGATTTCATAATTCTTCAGACTTATCTTACTGTGAAAAATGTTAATTCATTTTTGAAGAAGTGGAAAACAGTCGTCAACCTCTAACTAGATGTATGCTTTACTGGTTTTTTACTAGTTTTTGTAAATAGCCTTCAAAGCATTTACCTCTATCTTTCCTCCTCAACAAATTTTGTGCTAAATTTTGTTAACTGGCTCTGAGATAATATTATTTCTGAGAAGTTCATTATTCTGATCCTTGAATTTCCAAGTCGTCAACCTCTAATTAGATGTATGCTCTACTGGTTTTTTACTAGTTTTTGTAAAAAGCCTTCAAAGCATTTACCTCTATCTTTCCTCCTCAACAAATTTTCTGCTAAATTTTGTAAACTGGCTCTGAGATAATATTATTTCTGAGAAGTTCATTTCTGATCCTTGAATTTCTAATGATGCTGTACATTAAAAAACTTGATCATACTTGTACAGATTGACAAAGCATCAATCCTCAGCGACACCATTAATTACCCGAGACAGCTTGAGTCAAGAGTAGCAGAACTGGAATCTTGCACAGGCTCGACAGATTATGAGGCCAGATCCAGGAGTTACATGGGCATGGTAGACCGGACATCAGATAATCACGGCATCAAGAAGCCTTGGATAAACAAGAGGAAGGCCCGTGACATTGATGAAGCTGAACTAGAGCTTGATGAGGTTGCTCCCAAGGATGGCATGCCCGTAGATTTGAAAGTATGCATGAAAGAGAAGGAGATTCTCATCGAGATGAGATGTCCTTACAGGGAGTACATGTTGCTCGATATCTTGGATGAAGCCAACAAACGGCAGTTGGATGTGCTTTCGGTTCATTCATCCACTCTTGATGGCATTTTCACGTTGACCCTGAAATCTAAGGTTTGTGCAGAAGATCAACCCTGTTACTGCCTTTTCTACATATCTTTTGTTTTTCAGATGCATTAGAAATCCGAAGGTAAGAAATTAGAGGTGCAATGACTTCTGATGAGACTAATATGTATTAAAAGCTGAAATTATATTATTACCTTTATAAGAATTATATAGCCTTTAGAAGAAGTCATTGTCATTGAAGTTGTTTCCAAATACTTACACTAATGCCCTTTTTTTGGTCGGCAAAATGCTCAATTCTTGTAAACTTGGTTTCAGTTTAGAGGGGCAGCGCCAGTTTCACCAGAAGGGATGATCAAACAAGCACTTCGGAAAACTGTCGGCAAGACTTGAGTCGTCATTTATCAACTTATCAACCGGCACTTGAAAGATTTCTCCATTCAGTAGAGATTAGTTCTTAGATTCTCATGTAACATGTAGCAGTAACTGCATGAACTCGTAATTGCATAACTTCAATGTCCTTCTTAACTTTTTCTCCATTATTAAATGTTCAACTGCAGTGCTAGCTAATTAGCTCAACTTGTGACTTGATAGGAGTGATGGTCCCTCAATGTAATTTATCTACCATTTTGAATCTCTTTTCAATCAAGTGCTGTTTTGAAAGATACCCTTCTTTTTGTGCGCTGCTGCTTGTTTCTTTAGGTCCATCACAAGTCCTAAAGAATTTGAAAAGCCTGCCAAATCCGAGTGATTCTTACCCCAAATCACACTCAAAGAAATCTCGTTAAGTATAAAAAAAAATCTTTAACCCTTTCACATCTTAGTATCAAAAATTCATCTCAATCTAATAGCTTAAATTGTTTAGGTGAGGTTTCAAGATATAATTAATATTATTCTCTAACATACTTTCTCAAGTAAAAACTCTTTGAGCTTGAAACTTTCACAAACTCATATTACCTTGTGCTTAATTTTTATCAAATAAATGGGGATGGTGAGATTCGAACTCGTAACAACTTGGTTATTAAGGTTCTGATACCATGTCAAAGAACTATCTCAACCCAATAGCTTAAGCTGTTATGTGAGATCTCAAGATATGATTTATATTATTATCTAATATACCACCTCAAGTGAAAGCCCTTTGAACTTGAAACTTGCACAGGTTATACTACCTTGTGCTTAATTTTTATCATATAAATAGGTATGGTGAGATTCGAACTTGTGACCGCTTAGTCATCAAATCTTTGATATCATGTTAAAGAACTATCTTAACCTTATAACTTAAGCTGTTAGGTTAAGTCTCAAAATAAAATTTGTATTATTCTATAACATTTAGTAATGATTTGAAATATATTACCGTACAAGAGGGACAAGCACATAAAACCTTCGAGTAATGCTATAATTAGAATTCTTAAGTAAGCTAAAATTGAAAATATCTTAGATATTCTTTAAAACAGGATGTAATTAACCTATAAAAGATCCATAAACTATAACAATATGCCTGTATTAAAATATGATGCAATGTACATTCTCTTGCTTGGAGAGGAAGGTCATGATTTCAAGGGTGAAGAAAGCATATTCGGCCACTCATTTATAGAAAGATCAGAGTCGGGTTTGGGTTTAGAATGACTAATTGCATTGTCTCTTCTGACACTAATCTGTTGATGTCATAAAGAAACATTGTGATGTTAGATGCCCAAATTTTTATGGAATTTAAGGCAATCCTGCCAGTTATTTCTCAACTAATTGATCTTGAAGGCATAAGTTGGATATCCTGATGACCTGGCAAGAACAAATCCATTAAAACAAAGAAAAATTATAGATTCTTTTGGAGTTGGCTATTATTATATCTCCATTTATTCATAGGCACATAAATACAAGAATTATATAATACACAAACACATAATTTGGAAGTTGAAACTCCAACTGTACAACCTCAGGTCAATGCTCTCAAACCCGACTAATCCTTGTTTTGTTTTCCTCTTCCCCTTTAACTCGAAATCCTTCAACACAAACCATTCATTAACTTAGAGCTTAAGAGTTAAGAAATGCAATTTCTAGAGATTTCTGACATAAACCACGAACTTTAATAGCTTAACTTTTTAAAGAATGAAGATTACAAACAATATGACCAAATACACGGGGAAAATTTTGAAATTGGATTTTCCAGCCATGACTTTCCGAGAGTAATACGAGCAAAATGCTTAACAGTGAAGCCAACCTTCTCAAACTTCCCTCTCTCGCTGCTCTCTATAAACTCCAAATAATCCGAACAAACAAATGGCTCATAGATCCTCACGTTTCCTTCTCCTACTACTTCACTTGGTGCCAAGATTACCTTCTCATCCTCAAAACACCAAGAAAAGGATAGATAAAGACGGTTAACTGGTTTCTTCAAAAATGATTCGGTGTTCTGATGATCTTAATTTGTCGTTGCTCCAAGCTGGCAGCATATCTCCTATATATGTACATGTTTACCACCAAAGTTTGATCACATGGACTTATATCCATCAATTTCCCTTCCTTAGATTCCACCTGCAGTCCACCAACTTCATCTTGGTATACAATGGTCACACAGCTCATGTCTGTATGTATTCCAAGTCCCTCAACCTCGTCTACCAAACTTTCGGAGGTGTGTAGTTTACAATCCTCAGATAACCATGGCAATTCCTGAATTCTGATTCACAGCACTTCTTGTCAAAACCCTCTCCCAGGCCAAATTTAGTGACTTTAGTTGGTGTAATTGGTACTTTATGTTTATTTAGTTGTAAAAACAAAATAAGGTTATCTCTTGGTTTTGTGATTCAATGTGGTTTCGAGCTTGAAGTTCAGGTCTTGACTGTTTTACTTGGGTTTTATTTAGCTTCTGATGGCGTTGCTCTTACATTATTTGATCAAGTAGAACATAAAGATGATGTTGTGTTGTGGAGTGCGATGGCTTCGATTTTTGTTAAGAATGGGAAGTATAGGGAAGGTATTGATTGCTTCAGGAGAAATGCTGAGTTACAGTGTGGGGGCTAATTAAGGATCGATGTTAGTGTTTTAGTCCTGTCCTTTGCCCGCTTGAACTGGTCTTGGTGAGTTGTGTTTAGGGAAAGAGATTAATAGGCTGCTGATAAAGAGTGTTTCGCATCCTATGATTGTCTACAAGTTATTTCCAATTCATCAATCTCACACCCTATGCATCACATGGTTCATAATTGTCAAGGGATGACAGTTAAGTGGCTGTTTTTTATACACCCTAATTGTTTAATTCATGGTGCTAGTCTTCTCGTAGAACAAAACTTAAAAATCTACTTGTTACCTATCACACAAAATATAAATTTGGTTAAGTTGAAGAGCATGCAATCGAATTACTTTGAAGTTAATTAAACCGTACGATGGGTAAGAAGACCTCTGGAAGTTCAATGTTAGACCACAGATGTAAAGTTTGAACCATGTTAGGCTATAGTTTCACTCTGCTCCCATGCTACAAAGTGCTGTTCATCATAACAGTCATCGTATAGAAATCTTTGTAACTCAATATTTCATTGCTTCGAGGCCCATTGATTCTGGGATTCATTTAAAACAGCTTTGGTTACTTATTTACATTGAATTCCTTCTTAGTGAACTACGTAACTTAATTAATTTAATGCATATGTTGCATTAAAAGAGCTTTGAAACTGCCACTGTTACTAATTCTTGCACCAAATGCAGCAGCAGGAGCATCTTCTTATATATGAAAGCACACGGTTTCTCTATATTGGACAAGCACATACAGATGCAATCTCACACCAACACTCACAAAGGGAGTACCAGTACACAGATGAAGAGAGGAATCCTTGAAGTACTTCTTGTTCATGCTAAAGGCATGAAGCACACAAATCTCATCGGTAACTCTCCCTCTCCGAGCTATATATAGACCACATAAAGTGTGATGTTTGCTTGTGGTTCTGTATGCCGCCGCACCCGTTGAAGTTTTTTGCATATGCCTTCTTTCATTTTGACCTGATTTGAGCCCATTAACATTTCAGTTTCGCCTTGGTTACAGGTCCACCAGTCTATCATGTCATCATACAATGTGGATCTCACGTGCACAAAAGCAAAGCATCATCAGGTTCACACCCTGCCTTTCAATTTACTAGGTTGATATCTTGAGCTCCTACGGCTAGTTTGTTCAAGTACCTTAGTAACTCAGTTTCATGACTCAGGCAAAGATGAAAAAACATGGTGGAATGAGAAATTCAGGTTTGACTTCCCATTAACTGATTGGAAACAGTTGACCCATCTAAAATTCAGAATCATGGACCAGGAATTCTTCACTGATGGTGGATTTGTCGGTGAAACCATGTAACGTCTAGAAGTCATTCTTGCCCTTATTTTTTTCTAGAAGCTTAATATTGCATGATTTTTTGTTTTTGTTTTATCTAAAAAATTTCACGCTCCTTGCCCTTTAGGGGATCATGTAACGCAAAGAAGACACATAACGAACCTAACAACTTCTAATTCCACATGGAACAATATCATTCGTAAATGGCTAAATCAACTATCATATGTATGCTTTTCCTCCTTTGAAGCTTGACAGTGAATATCTGCATAAATTGTGAATGGGAAAGATAGATAAGATTTGTAGCGGAAACTATACCAGGGTGGTTTTCTAGCCGCCAAAAGTAATGGCAACGAGGAATTTCATCAAATAATATTTTCTCGTGGGTGAAGTGATATTGCAGAGACTTGTCTCAATCCACTGACCAGTTTGTCTTCTTATGATTTTATTTTGATTTTTTTTTTAATTACGTGTTATCTGTGATTTAGAATTTACCTTGGAGGAATAATAGATGAGGGGATTAACAGAGGAATTCTAGAAATGATGCCAGCTCCATATAATGTGTTGCTTGAAGATGACACCTACAAAGGAGAGATAAAGATTGGACTCAAATTCATTGCCAACGTAAGCAAACATTGTTATTTGACATCCTTTAGTTTCTATTGTAGGCATTAGTGGATTAGATCACTGAAATTACGTAAAATCACCGTTTTTTGCAGACAGAAGTGCTCCCAGAGAGGACATTCCTTGCACAGGTGAATGAACCAAGACAACTGATATGCAGATCCATTATAAATCTCTGGAAATTCTCATGGTGGAAGTTGTGGCCTCATCATAGTCAGAGGAGTACTAAAAATAAGACAGAGGAGGAATAAGATGGATCATAATCCTGAATTGTAGTCCTAGGAATAACTTGGTTGCGAAATGAGTAAGATGAATTTAACCTGTGGGATTTGGATCATATTTTGGTTATCAATTTGGGAAATGTTTCCCTGCTTGAAATTCATTTAGAAAATTATCAGATTCTGTTCTTCATTGTAGCAGCCATATATTGATTTATAAGCGAGCAACGTCAGGTTTCAGGGTTCTTTCCCCATGTTACATATGTGGCCAGCTCAAAATCTTTTGAATAGTTAGTTTCTGTTAGTCGTTATATTGGTGACAATGAGCAACAGGACCCAAGACTGGAGCTTGCGTCTGTCCAACAGCTGAATGGACATTGGTCAGATTTGCTTAGGAACCCTTTCTTCTTTTTTCTTATTTTTTTCCTGGTAATTTTGTATGGACAGGTAGGCTACTTGTTTTGCATCTTAAAAGTGAGTTCGTGCGTTTGCTTAATAAAGAAATATTTGACCTGATAATATTGTGATTATATTTCTTTGCAATCCCCATGACACATTCATGGGCCAAATTAAAAGAACATGCAACACATTTGCGAAATGGTATGCACGTCTGTCTCAGGAGTCAAGACCCATCCGAGGATTTCTGTGTTTCATCTAAATAATGTTTTGAGGAAATGGGTTTCTACATGTATTCCACATGTCTTCTAAGCTAACCCCCGACCAAGCTAACAACTATTCTAACGTATTCAACCAAGAGTTGCATGTTCTTCTTCTTCTATGTTTTTTTTCTCTTAAGAAATAAAGTTCAGTTATTTGTGTACTAATAATTCCCAGGTTTTAAATTGGCTATTGAATTGATGATGAAAGTGCTGCCAAGTTTCATTTCCAATTTGACTTTCTGGTCCTACCAACATGGAGAAACAAAGAGAGATTCTCGAGTGTGAGGATGAAGCATGTTGTAGGTTTCAACGTTCATCAACCAAAAGAAATATAGAATTTAGGGTTTGGATATTAAATTTTTATGTAGCCAAAAATGGTGGTGGGGAAATATTAAACATGGATTTTAGGTGATGGAGACTCTGCCAGCATCTCATGGCTTCTAGCTTCTAGCTTCTAGCTCACATGCAGATTCATAATCCTTACCACCTAATAAAATGATGAAAGAACAAGTTGTCCTTTCTTCTTCTTCCCTTCCCTTCTCCTTTTCTTTTC
>Ga0307517_10013434_pt1 | contig 11113 bp, 14 predicted proteins | sample 23_EM_MG_FD_194515 | JGI IMG/M metagenome (GOLD analysis project Ga0307517, IMG submission 194515) | Populus trichocarpa ectomycorrhiza microbial communities from riparian zone in the Pacific Northwest, United States - 23_EM | ecosystem: Host-associated > Plants > Roots > Unclassified | place... | reverse complement strand
TAATTTTATTATTTATACTTTTTAATTAAAAATATATTAAAATAATATTTTTTATTTTTATTTATTTTTAATATTAGCATATTAAAACTATAAAAATATACCTAAAAAAATATATATTTTTCATATAAAAATAATTTTAAAAGTAGAAGCTGGGAATGGGGCATTAACCATGCACATGCATGAGACAAGGAATACGAGGGAGGACTACTTTTATTATTTGGCCCAAGATCCATTGGGACTCAATGATGAAATATATAATGTAGTAATTTCTTTTGCACTCATGTTTTCTCCTATCAGGTCCATGATTTTGGATTCTTTTCTTATGATCCTGGTGCGATACAATTTTTGAACTATGAGGAGATTCCTCTTGCCCCTGAGGCTGCTTCTGTTGGACTGGAAATCAGAGTTATTGGAAATGATAGTTCTGAGAAGGTATATATTTACCCCTTCACGTTTGAAGTTACTGTTGTGTTTATATTGCTTTGTTACTTGGAAGCAAAATTTGAAAGGGAATATGCATTTTCAATGGCTATTTTGGTTGGAACTTGGCACATATTTTGTCCTTGAGACAACAGATTGTTGGTTTCTTCTTGGTGAGCAAATCACTTCCTGTTACTACTTTATTATGGTGATAAAGTCTTCTGTTTACAGGTTTCCATTTTGTCTGGTATCCTTGCTCGTCTGGATCGAAATGCTCCTGCTTATGAAAAGTATGGTAAATTTATTCTCTTCAATACTCTTCTTGGATGATAGGCATTAGGATTATATATACATAAATGGCTTCATCCCAGTTATCGAGTTTGCTCATTTTATCAAGTTACGATTTTGAGCCAATATGTATCTCCCAAAAGTTGTCATTTTTCTGCAGAGTAGGGCTTGCTCCCGCTCCCTAACATTGTAACTCTTTTTCTCTGTAATCTTGGGGTTAACTTTTCTTGACTATGCTATAGATTCAATACTCCCAATCTACAAATGCACTGTCCGCATATTTATGGAAGAGGGTCATATTCAAACACATTTATAGCTGCGAATTTGAACGAAACAGATGATTTGGGCTATGGTTTCATGTAATGATTTTAAAATTTGATAAACATGGATATGGTGCATTAGGTTTACTGTGGCTGTTACTTGGCCCTCTAGAGTTTTGAACTATAGAGAGCAATGAATTAGTAATCACAGTAGTGTTGTTAGTCAATGATAATATGGAAGATTTTTCTTGGCTGTTCTTCAGCACTTCATACACTTTCTTTTAATGGTGACTGTTATTTGGTGCAGAGATGGTTATAATGACTTCAATACCTTCTACCTGCAAGTAAGTAGTTTATTCATTAATGCTACCAATTGAAGGCCAAATTATTTGTGTTACTCGAATTGTTATTGAATTCATAATGAGGGATGTTAGACAATAATATAAATCATATCTTAGGACTTCATCTAACAGTTTAAGTTATTGAGTTGAGATGGTTTTTGACATGGTATTAGAGCATTGATGATCAGGTGGTCACGAGTTCGAATCTCACCATCTCCATTTATTTGATAAAAATTAAGCACAAGGTAGTGTGAATTTGTGCAAGTTTAAAGCCCACTTGATAAGGTATCTTAGAAAATAATATAAATTGTATCTTGGAACCTCACCTAATAGTTTAAGCTATTAGGTTAAGATGGTTCTTTGACAATGGACCTAAGCCCACAATCTTATGAATGTGAGATTCTATATTGTCAATTGCTTCTTAGTTTCTAGTAGGAATTTGTGACTATAAATAACTCCGGCTTCATGGTTATTTAATAGACTGCTCTTCATGTTCGGTATCATTCAATTTCAGGCAGCATCTGGAACTAAGCCTGGTTCCAGTGGTTCCCCTGTAATTGATAAGCAAGGTAGGGCAGTGGCCTTGAATGCTGGGAGCAGTTCATCAAGTTCATCAGCCTTCTATTTACCTTTAGAGAGAGTGAGTATTCTATTACTTAAGGGCCTATTTATTATTTTGTGGTTAAGGAGCTATCTAAAATGCACTGCAACTCTTGCAGCAAGATATGAATTTAATGGAGATGACTCTCGAGAATTTAGTAAATAAAACAGCAAGCTCCGTGTTTTTTTTTTTGTTTGTTCTTTTTTCAAGTCACCTATAAACACAAATTAAAGTGCATAATTTTTCCGAATAATATCCTCTTGGGAAATATAAAGTTGAATAATGTAGAGTCTCACTCAAGAACAAAACTCTTATGTGAATTCAACTCTGAAATCTTAGGCTCTTAATTATTCATGTGTTTGGTTTTCAACATATAAGCTTTTGAACAAAATTCTACATTTCTTGGGAACTGATATATATGTTTGCTTAATTTCAGGTTGTTAGGGCATTGAGACTTCTTCAGAAGTGCAAAGATGCTCGTGCCAATAAATGGGAGACAGTATCCATACCTCGTGGTACACTTCAGGTCTGTTGTTTATATTACTTCCAAAATTATTGTGATTGGTGGTCCTTGGGAAATTGGGAGATATATGTTTTCTGCATATTTTTAACCAGGAGAATCACAAAATTAATAGTGAACTTTTAAGTTTAAATGTTCAAGTACTCAACTTATTTTTGTTTTTCAATGTTCTGTCTCAACTCTTTAAAGTCGACAAGATGCTAATATGGTCAAGTTTTGCTAACAAATGTTGATACGCAAGCGTGCGTGCTAAATAATCTTAAAAGTAGTTTTCCATTATGGCTTCCTCAAAATAATATTCTCCATTGAGATGGATCAATCCCATATTCTTGTTCTTAAGAATATTGATGTTTTGCTTGTCTTATTTTCATATATGATTACACTATCTAAGGCTCTTTTTTTTTCCTTTCGATTCAACATAATATAGTGATTTATGATACAGGTAACATTTTGCCATAAGGGATTTGATGAGACACGCCGACTTGGTCTTCGAAGTGAAACAGAGCAGGTATTTCTTTCTCATGAGTAATTGCTTGGAATATCCGTAGGTTTCTCATTCTGCTATTAACTTTTTAGATGGTACGAAATGCGTCTCTACTAGGTGAAACCGGAATGCTTGTTGTCGACTCTGTGGTGAGCATACTTTGTGCTTTCAGATTCCAAATTGTCAATGAAGAATTTCTTTAGCAACACTTGCTTACTTTTATTGCTTCTATGATCATGGACTTCTATAGGTGCCAGGTGGTCCAGCTTATGGGCAACTAGAGCCAGGGGATATGCTTGTTTCCGTGGATGGGGAGGTAAGTTATTCCTTTATTCACACAACTTTCTTGAGTCTTGGTTAACTGCAATGAGCAATCTTAACCCATGAATGTGAATTCTAGCTTGCTGTTGCAAATAGAAGGACCAGTTTCAAATGATCCTCTCTCTCTCTCTCTCTCTCTCTCTCTCTCTCTTTTCATGACGTCCTCTTGCCTTATATATACATTGTGGCTCTAGTTTTGGGGCTCCTTTTTCTTTGTCTGTTTCGTACTGGACCTGATTGTGCATGTGTATCAGAGCTCTCTCCCCTAAAGACCTCGTTAACAGTACAATGCTGCATTTGTTATAGTGGGGGCTATAGTAAATAGTAGTCTCAAGACAATGGTAAAAAAATGTATTTGTTCTCATTAGTTCCACAGTGAAAGTTCTCTCTAAAGAACCTGCTGTGAAGATTAAAGTATATGAGATGTTAGGCACTTCAAATTGCCTTTCTGTTTTTGTTCTCATTAGTTCCAGAGTGAATTAATTTGTAAGATTTTAAAGGTACATCATCCGATTTTTCTATGTTACATGTGTCAAAATTTGGAATTCTATGGAAAATATAGAAGACGTTTCATTTCAAACCAACAATCTTCTGATTATTTTCATATTGCATAGAGTTTGAATACACTGTTTGATGAATTTCTCTGTGTAGTTAACTACTCGGTTTTTGAAATTGGAGACATTACTAGATGACAATGTTGATCAAAAGATTGGGTTACAGATTGAAAGGGGTGGCATATCATTGACTGTTAATTTAACGGTAAGTTTAACACTAACTTAATAATTATCTAAACTTATTTGGTGTTTCTAATTTCATGAGAGAAAATTCTTTAAATAGCTTGTTTTAGTATGACTTTCATATTATCTTGATTGGACAGGGTTTCAAGTGTCAAACAACATGCTTTCATGTTTATGTGTTTCTGTTGTTTGGTCATTAGTGCCATATCTTGTATTTGTATCCTGCTTCATGGTTTCATATCTTAGGGTGTTTATGAGTGTGGTAGCAATTGTTTTTCGCTCAGAAATGCATTAAAATAAAGTTTTTTTATTTTTTAAAAAATAATTTTTGACATCAACACATCAAAATGATCCAAAAACTTTAAAAAATAATTTTAAGCAAAAACAAAATCAAAATTTGGTGAAAAGTAGGTTGCATTGCAACCCCCAAACACCCCCTTAATCTATATTGGTGTTATTATTTGTTCACATTCCTCTCCCAGGATCATTTGTGTTCCGTATTTCCTTAGCTTCTTACAAAAGAGGACTTGTCATATTTCTATCTTTCACTTCAGGTTCAGGATTTACACACAATAACTCCTAATCATTTCTTAGAAGTAAGCGGTGCAGTGATACACCCATTGTCTTATCAACAGGTAGGGTGGATTAAATTATTTATTCAGATAGCATTACTTTGAAGTACTTAAAACTGATGCTCATATTTTTATTCTGCTTGTAAATGCGTATGTTTTCTCGTTACTGTGAACATCTTGACATGTGCAACTTTTGTGTGAAACAGGCCAGAAACTTCTCTATCCAATGTGGTCTTGTATATGTTGCAGAACCTGGGTCAGTTTATCCAGATCTTTTCACAATTTTAATTTGGCTTCTCTTGCATTTATTTGATTACCTGAATGGAAGTGATAGAAAACTATAGGCTATATAGTATGTAGAATCAGTTGTCTCTACCTCAGTAGCTTGAAATGCCTTATCTGAATGCATGTAGCATTTGTTTAATGTAATCTATATTTTTCTTAGCAAGCTTTTTCTTTATTGATAATGTAAGTACCTCATTTTGTTTTGATGATTAAAACAATTTAAATTGCCCTGGATTCAAGGATTAATATATCCTGAACATCTGCTTGTCAGATTTGAGACTGAAAGAGAAGAAAAATTGAGAGGAAAAAAAAATATGGATGCAGATTTCAGTTCAAGTTCCTTGCCATGCCATCATCAAGTTTTTTTGCTGATGTTGAGATATAACTGTCATGGTCTGCAGGTATATGCTACAGAGATCTGGAGTTCCTTGCCATGCCATCATTAAGAAGTTTTCTGGTGTTGAGATATCACAACTAGAAGAACTAATCTCGGTTTTCTCTAAGCTATCAAGGGGTGCTCGAGTGCCATTGGAGTATATAAGGCACAATGATCGTCATCGAGCGAAGGTATGCAATGCATGAGCTGCTGAGGAAAATGTTACCTAGTGGATATGTTGTTATGCACTGCATTTTTTTTTTATTGTTTAAGTTTTCAGATATCTGGTCTTCTGTGTATTCTTTATTTCTGAACAATACAGATCAACTATTCTTTTCTTTGCGTAAATCAATGGATAATTGAATATAAACATTGGGTGCCTGAGGAAGTGAGAATTCTAATTTTTAGAATAGAAATTTGGATGATCTCTCTGTGTCTGTGCACATGTGCTTGAGTGAGTGTGTTCAAGCCTGTGCATGTGTGCTTCGGCGTGTCTTCATGCATCGTTGTGCCCTTTTATTCTGGTGATTGTGTTTAGGATATTGGTGGATTTTTGTTTACTGTTGTGATGCCTGCAGTCTGTGATAGTCTGTATTGATCGCCATGAATGGTATGATGCTCCAAAGATATACACTCGGGATGATAGTTCGGGTTTATGGATAGCGAGGCCTGCTATTCAACCTAAGTTCCTGCCGCTGTCATCTTGTAGCAGTGATGCTGAACAACATCCAAAAATTCAATCTTTTTCATTATCTGGTGAATCTACTCTGGCAAAACATATGCATCAATCTAACAAACAGGAGTTGACAAATGGTGTTGCGAGGATAGAAGACAGTAATGGACATATTTCTAAGGAAGCCCATTCTGGAGAAGAATACGATGCTAAAACTAAGGAGTGCCAAGAACAGGGGCATTTTTCTTCTAAGGAAATTGTCGCTGCCAACTGCTCTTCTCGTGAAATTGGAGAAATTAAATTGAAGGATCCAAGTACCACAGAAAAAACAGTGTTGAATGGCATTGAAACTGCAACTTCAACTGCTTCATTTGCAGAAAGTTTGATAGAGCCAGCTCTTGTCACGCTCGAGGTAATATCTAACAATTTTTAACTCACAATCGCCTTGAATCAGCAGCCTGCTTTCACTTAAATGCTTTGACTTCTAGTAATCTATTCTGAAACCTCTGTATTCATTCCTGATATAGCTTTATGAATTTCTTTTCCTTGGAAGAAAAAACTTTTGCCACGTTCAACTTGATGATGAATATTGAAGGGGCATGCAACTTTACTCTTTAGATTGCACAAATAACCATCATGTTGGATGTCCCTTAAATATTCATCATCATGTTGAGCATGCTTAACTTGATACTGATTTTTGAAAATAGACCCTTAATTTGTTGTTCAAACATGTAGAATTCAGTCCACCACTTCTTTTTAATAAGTTTATTGTTCATGTTGGAGGGAGCTGGGAGCCATTTTATTCAGTACCTTACAATGGATAGTATGACCTTAATTTCTGTGGAATTTTCACCAAGCTGTCTCAGTAATGACCTCAACCCAAAAGGAGCACAATGCCATTAGCAATCTACCTTTTTATGAAGCTCATATGCCACCTTTTATCTAATATTAGGTGCTGCTGTATTGACTTTTTGGGTTCTCCATCCTTGTTATAATGCTTCTTTTTATGCTTTTCTTGCAAATGATGTTGAATGTGTTAGAATTTCTCTCCATAAATGTTTGTTGTGAGAGCTTACATTAGCATGGTGTCTTAGTGCTTTTTAAGAGTGTACTACCAATCTTTGTTCTCTTTTAAATCTATCTCATTAATGAAGTAAATACATCTTTATACTTTCAGGTTGATGTCCCACCATCTTGTTTGCTTGATGGTGTCAAGTCAGTGGCGTCTTGTGGGACTGGTGTTATCGTGCATCATTCTCAATGTATGGGGTTGGTTGCAATTGACAAGAACACAGTCGAAATATCTGCATGCGATGTGATTCTATCATTTGCTGCATTTCCTATTCAAATCCCTGGGGAGGTAAGATTCTGAGAAGTAGAGATGCTGGAAACCATTGTTGGTTCTTTCATTTACTGCCTAAACTCCATTGCAGGTTGTGTTTGTTCATCCAGTTTACAATTTTGCTCTTGTTGGTTATGACCCCTCTGCTCTTGGAGCTGATGGTGCTTCAATGGTTCATGCTGCTGAACTACTTCCAGGTGCGTTTAATTATGCATTTATTCTCTAGTGATATTATATGACAAAGTGCGAGTTTCTTTAGCCTTTAAATTCCAAACTGCTATTTTGTTTAGTTGCAGAAAGAGAATCTTCACATTTTAGCTTTATAGTGAAAATTTTTGTCTGATAAATATGGTTCTTCAAAACCATGGAGTGAACGAGGAGGAAAGACGTGGGTTTTACCCAGAGGATGAGGGTTTTTCTGGAGCTGGTAAAAAGAAAAGCAGAGCCAAAATTCAAGCTTTTTGAGCTTTTCTAGGAAAAACTCAAGGTCATCTCCACTCAATAAAATTTTGACTTGAGCATAGCTCAGTGAGTTTGCTTCCAAGGCAAAACTCAAGCTTGACTCATTTAAGTTATTGAAAGAAGCAATTAACATTGAAAATCTTACAATCACCAAATAATTGCTAGTTTTACCACTGACTCATATGAGCAGTTACGAGGCAAATTTAAATCCACAAATAAAAAATTCAGGCCAGGCTGGCCAGCTGACTTATAGAATCACATCCAAAAATAATCTACCTTGGCCCTTTTACTTGATTACGCTTGCTTGATAACTCCTTTCATTTCAGCATTATTTGCCTATTTTTTGTTTGTATGTTTTTGCTTAGCAAGTAATTGTGATATTATATATCTCCAAGCTGGTCACTGTAAGGATTATGTTTGTACTTTTTGAGACAGAGCCTGCACTATGTAGGGGAGATAGAGTGTATCTTGTTGGATTAAGTAAAAATCTACGAGCACAGTCTAGGAAATCTACTGTAACAAATCCATGTCTCGCCTTATATGTTCACCAAGTTGATCGTCCACGGTACGGAGCAACAAATATGGAAGTGATTGAACTTGATTCTGGTAAGAGAACAGATCTTAATTTCCCAAATCTTGGTTTATATTGGTTTCAAATGTCTATTTTATGTGGTATTTCAGGTTTTGGCAGTGAATTCACCGGCGTGCTGTGTGATGAGCGTGGAAAGGTGCGGGCTATATGGGGGAGCTTTTCAAATCAGGTTTCATGGTTAATTTGCTTCTCATAGTTTGCTTTGTTATGCTGGCATTTACAATTATTGAATCTCCATTTTCAACCAAAATCTGTTGGCATTACATCACAGGATTATCAATTTGTTCGAGGTATCCCAATATATATGATCAGCCAAATAGTTGACAGTATTGTATGTGGTGGAAATGGGCCATCTCTTATCATAAATGGTGTCAAAAGGGGAATGCCACTTATTAGGACTTTGGAGGTTTCACTTTGTCCCATGTTGCTTTCAGAGGCCCGGAATTTCGGTCTCAGCAATGATTGGATTCAAGTATGCGTTCTTCCTGGATATTTTTATTTCTCCTATCTTTGCTTGTGTGCTGTATTCGCATATTGTTCCTTAGGCCTTGGAAGCATGTAATTGTAAACAGAAATTTATACTAGTCTGTAATTTTTCGGTTATGTGCTTTTCAAATAAGTAACATTTCCAAAGAAGATTGTTCCAATTAATACCATGATTGCAGACTGCTAAAACCTTGAGTTGTAAAGAGTGAGCATTTTCCAGTCTTTCACATGCTGGGTAACTGATCTTGAACTTAGCATACTTTTGCAGCAAAATTTTGTAGGGTAAGGGCCTTTTATTATTCTGAATATCAACTATTAACTGTTATTTACTGTAGGCACTTGACGAGAAAGATCCAGTTAGACGACAAGTTTTGTGTGTAGAAGGTAGTTATGCTGGATCTAAAGCTGAGAACGTATTAAAACAAAGTGACATGTTGTTGGCAGTCAACAAAGAGTCAATTACTTGCTTCCGTGACATAGAAAATGCTTGTCAAGCATTAGAGGAGTGTGGTGGCAGTGATGGGAAGCTTAAAATAACCGTCTTTCGCCAGGTAAGTATGTATAATGACTGTTTGAACTGATCAGAAAGAAGTATTGTAATTTTCTTGCTAGAAATGAATGCACGTATCTTCTAATATGTCATTAATGTGAGAAAATAATTTATTTGATTATGTCTTTTGTGTGGCTTGCCAGGGATGTGAAGTCGATCTTCTTGTTGGAACAGATGTTAGGGATGGGAATGGCACCACACGAGCGATAAGTTGGTGTGGGTGTCTTGTTCAGGATTCTCATCCAGCAGTGCGTACTCTTGGATTTCTTCCTGATGAAGGTTATGGAGTATTTGTGACAAAGTAAGGATTTCTTTGTCTCAGAATTTCCTGTCTCCTTGGGAATAACAACAGCCTGACAGTGATGAAAACTACATGTGGGATTTCCTTTATTTTAATGCAAAAGTGCTTTATACGGTCGTGGGAAAATGGAACAAAAAGATCCATATAGCTAACCCCATCTAGTTTGGGATTGCGGCTCAGTGGTAGTTGTTGTTGTAATGCAAGAACGCATTTACATGGCCTCCAATAAGAAGTTGATTAGTTGACATCTTTTTAATCCGACAACTTGGGCCTAAAATGTTGGCGGATTGCTTATATACTGAGCTCATTAACTGGTAGACTCAGAACTGTAATTCTGGGAACAAGCAAATGTTGATTGTTAGATTTGTTAAGCTTAACTTTGTAAAAATATAGATTATTGCATCATAGACACATGGCTTTCTTTCAACAAAAGCCATCCTACCAGAATTCCTCGAATGTCTGAGGAGTGGCATAGAAGGAAATTTTGTGTTGACTCGTATTTCCGCTTCAATGATAACCAGTTACAACATCTTATCTTCAATGACAATTACTTATAATTTTGTCAGGTGGTCTCTCGGAAGTCCTGCAGATAGATATTGTCTAAGTGCTCTTAAATGGATTGTTCAAGTCAATGGAAAACCAACTTCTGATTTAGATGCCTTTGCTAATGTGGTAAAGGTATGGCTACAGTTCTTTCAGCCTGAAAGCATTTCGTCTCTGATCGATATTACTTTCTTATCAGAATAGCTCAGAAATATGAGAGTTTAACAGTAACATTATTGAGGTTTCTGGTTCTCAAGTCTGTTCAAAAAAGAAACTAGAACAAACTTGATTTTGCTGCATTTGTTTTTTTATTATATTGCTGCATGCGTTTTAATTTCTGAAAATATGTTTCATGATTTTTTGTATCAGGAACTAGGACCTGATGAGTGTGTGCGTGTAAAGACCGTTGACCTGGATGGGAAGCCACAAGTGCAAACACTAAAGCAGGATTTGCACTACTGGCCTACGTGGGAGTTGAGATTTGATCCAGACACCGCAATGTGGCGTAAGAATACAATAAATGCATTAGATTGCAGTAATGGATAAACAGATTGTTCTATCAAATTTTGGTATTCCCTGGATCTTTTGGGATTGAGGATTCAGCTGCACTTGTCTAAGTTTCCAGTTTCTAATTTGATTTCTTTCAATTATCTCGATTATTGTCTGATTGGTCTCCACCCTATGCTGTTCTTAGTGGAGTTTTATGCTGGTTTTTTCTGCAAGAAACCTTGACTACATGGTTTCTCTGCTGCTACTGCTGGTATTCTAGCGTATAGTTTTATGTGGTTTATTGGTCTTGGTTTGATAGCTATAGTTTTGCTCGTTGTAATTTTGGTAGCTCCTGTTTTTTAAATTGTTTTTAATTTAAAAAGAAATTAAATTGATATTTTTTTATGTGTTTTTCAATGGTTTTAATATCTTGATATTAAAAAAAATTATAATTTTTTTAAAATATTATT
>Ga0307517_10013433_pt1 | contig 11113 bp, 13 predicted proteins | sample 23_EM_MG_FD_194515 | JGI IMG/M metagenome (GOLD analysis project Ga0307517, IMG submission 194515) | Populus trichocarpa ectomycorrhiza microbial communities from riparian zone in the Pacific Northwest, United States - 23_EM | ecosystem: Host-associated > Plants > Roots > Unclassified | place... | reverse complement strand
CGTGCCCCCTGGGTGCCCCGCCCCCCCCCCCCCCCCCCCCCCAAGGGAGGGAATTTTGGGCTATGCTATGATACCTTCCGCATGGTCCAATTGTTTTAAGTTCTCATGAGAGTCATTCATTTGTGAAAGAAAAAAATGTTACAGGGTAACTAAAGCAGTTACTAAGCTAAGGGTTAGGAGTTCTAGCCCCAATTTTTAACAATTTTAGCCCCCGTTTTGGCGCGTAGCCGGGAAGGAAAAAAAAGATTTTTTTCACTCAAGATAGCTTGTAACTAAGCCAAAATAATGCCGTTTTCAAGAATTTTTGATGTTTGGCAGGGGGTTCTCTTAAGTAAAATTCTTAAAAATTAGGGCTAAAACTCCTAACCTTTGTTCATTCAGTAACTGCTTGTTACCCCATAGCTCTTTTTTTAAACATAACTGCTATGATACTTTTTAACATTTCGCACCCTTATAACTTACTCTAAAGAAAAACTCCTCTTAGAAAAACTCCTCCTTAACCCTTATACATAACAGTCCAACCCCCAGAATAAAACAAAGTGGGGCTTGGAACATCATTTTAAGTGGCGTGTCAAACACCATCATATATTATGAATGCCAGTTAAATAAGGTAAATGGTATTTTTTGTTAGGCACCAAACAAGGCCTAAGTTTCATCAACTCCCAATTGCCAAAAACCCGCCACATGCCCTTTATGTGATACTCAATGAGGGCGTTTGATTTCTTTGGGCCGAGCGATCTGTGGCAACTAGGGTTCGTCCTTTCTCGACTCGACAACGAACTAGCGAGATGGCATGACTATTAGCAATGCTACCGCGGTCAATTGCCAGACCAGGTTCGAGCACTCTATGAACACGCACAACCACTTAACCTCACGTCCAGTGATCCGCGCATTGTCCGTTCTGTTCTGAAAAAAAAGAGAAAAAGACAAAAAGCATGCCGGCGCTTAACCTCGATATTGCCATAATTTTTTGCAACCCTAACGCCAACGCCCTTTTTTAGATACACATCTAACTCTAGTTGCGAGGATTACCTGCCATCCCCCAGCGAACAGGGCTCTGCTCGTGACCAATCCATTTGTAATACTAATCCGATTAACAGACCTCCAAGAGAATCGTCCACCGCACCATGCCAAATCCTGGACCAACTCATCCGCTGACGCAGAGACGTGAAATCACGAGCCCTCTCAGGCGTTTAGCCAGTCCTCAAAATATACGCAATTACTCGCACTAACTGGGCCTCCCTCCTTGCACAAGGTGAAAACAGGGCACCTCCCACAAGGGCTCTCAGTAAACCCATTGATGCTATCCGGTCTCCTGACGGCCCGATATGCCGTTCCTCCCACCACACGCTCAATTTTTCCGTCGTACACTAGCACGTCGAGTAAGCTTCTGATATCGGCCTCTGCGAGGTCAACCTCGGTCAGGTTACTACTTTTGACCCAGAGATAGACTTGGTTTAAGGTCGGATAACCAGTGTAGCCAGGAGGGAATGAGCCAACGGCGCCGCGGGTGGGTAGTTTTGGGAAGGACTTTGAGATCATGAACTTGGTGATGGCGGTTAATAGTTCGTTCACGAACTCTTTGTCGAGCTCCGAGTCAGTGAACCAAGGGCCTCCAGTAACTTCTATTGATGGCGTGAGCTCGTAGAGCATGTAGATATTGCGCGCTGGGTGCTATGCGGGATCGTTAGCCTTATTTCATGCGTCTCTTCCGGAGTGGAAGTGCTGGGTTAGGGATCATTCGAAAGGTGACGGTGAGTTCACCGAACTAAAAACCCGTGTGGAGCCCCGAGACTGACGTCCCGCTTTTCGTCACCTTGTCTCCCGTTTTGTCCAACACATGGCTCAATGCTATCGATTTCCAAAAGTGGCGCGCCTCTCGGCCAAATATCAGGAGTGACTCACATTGACACTCTTTATGGATTTGATATACTTCTTCCTCTCCAATCCTTTCAACGCCTTATTAACCGCCGTAGAATGCATATTCGACTTCAATTTCAACTGCTTTGTCCAAATCCCTTCCCTCGCCGACTCCTGTATATATCCATATAGCATCTCCTCATCCGCAGTCATATTTTTGACTCTGAGAATACAGTCGCATTAGCCTATTCAACGGCGCGCAAGGCAGGTGGGGTGTGACTCACTTGTCCGCGAAGTCCTTAGGAACAGAGCGGAACACTGTCTGAGAGCCTCGGGTAAGAGCGCTAAGAGAGCGGGTCCGTAACAATTCATTGAGGATTTTTTGTGTGAGCTCAAGGTTGTTTTTCCCAGGGACCAAGTCCTGTAATTCTGAAACGGAGAAGAGGTAGTCGCTTGGAGCTTGTAGGCATTGCTCGTAGACAGCCTTGGCCATCGCATCGATGCTGCTTTGGGATGGTTGAGTGGCCATTGCTTAGTTGCGCGGCGGGAGTTGGATTGAGTAAGGAAATGGCGGGTGGTTGCGGCGGGTGGTGGGTTTATCGGTCCAATGTCAGTTTAAACACCAAAAGCAGGGTAACAGGCCGGCTGCCGGTGTCGGGGATCTTTCTAGCTTCCCTTATTGCGGATAGTATGTCGAGCCGTATCCAGATCCCTGTGTGTGATTGTGACCTTCTGATAGACCGGATGATAAATAGGCGGAAAGTTGTGGCTGTCTGTTGTTTAACTAACGAAACAGAAAAGGCGGCTTATGCAGAATTCTGACACCAAGCTATCTACCTGTACTAGTACCAAGCAGAGTTTTTAGTGGGCGACGAAAAGCCCCACGACTGCTGAAGCTAAGATATACCAGAATTTATTCACCAAAAACAATATTGGGCTTAACTATATGTATCATACCCTGAATACTCTTGCGATTCGACTGCGGTTCCCACCTACCCACCTTTGCTCTTGCTGACAAAGTTTACAAGTGAACGATCATGATTGCCGTTGTGATTGTTACTAAACTACTTGTATGATACCGTATAACTTATTGGTGCGCAACAGGAAGGCTGAAACCCTCATGGTGTTCGATCGGGAGGGCCAAGGGTTGGCCAGCACAGAATAAGCTTCCCCAGTGTTGTCATCCCGCTACACTCCGGATAACACTACGATACACTCACCCCTCCAATGACATTCTCACCCACGCTACCTGAGTCGGCCCATCATGTCCATAGAGGTTAACTGGGAAACCCTCACATCTGGCCCGGACGGGGCTCGCTATGCTGAAAACATCCGCTCCTTTGTGCACGAAAAGTTCCAATCTATTCCCTTCCCCAAATTTATCAAGTCCGTCAATGTACACTCCTTCTCGTTTGGCAATGTGCCCCCCGACATCGAGATCAAAGAACTCTGCGACCCTTACCCCGAATTTTACGAAGACGACGACGACGAGTACTCTGACTCCGGTTCCGCCGATATAAGCAACGCAAACACCGGGGGTGAGGATGAACAGGATTATTTGCTCAAGCTTGAGCGGGAGCGGAGGAGGAGGGAGAGAAGGGATGATGGTAGTGCCAGCGGAGGTATGAGGAGTCCTCCACCGGGATTGAATCCTCCGCCGTATACCCCGGATGGCAGGACCGGGATTCCTTTTCGGAGCCCCTTTACGCCGGGCATTCCGGATACCTTTCCCGGGAGAGTGGGTGTTGCTGGTGTCGCTACTCCATTGTTTCATCGTGGGGGGAGTAGCTCGAATTTACACTACTTTCACTCGGCATTATCGTCTGGGTTCAACGGGACAAACACTCCCACGTTATCTGCATTTCAATCGCCTAGTTCACCAGCTCCTCCGGAAAGTCAGCCCCGTTCTGCTTCTACCAGTTCTATCCCTTCACGACCATCCACGGCTGACTCTAGCGGTCTTATATCCTCATTAAATATCACCGATCCTCCCAGCGTTGGATCAAGCTCTCGTGAGCCACTCCATACCCCGACATCTGAAGATTCCCGTGCCAGGAGATCATCTTCGCCCGCGATTCCCCGATTGACAGAACCCAGAGACCAGGACACACAGATCATGGCTCGTGTCCGCTACTCGGGCAATATCCGGCTAGAACTTGCGGCCGAGTTACTTCTCGAATACCCCATTACGAATTTCGTCGCTCTCCCGGTTCGTCTCGTAGTCACAGGGTGTAAATTTGATGGGTTGGCCTGTTTAGCGTATATTCGTCGACGGGCACACTTTTGCTTCATAGACGAGGAACAAACACCCGATCTAGGCGATGGTGAGGAGGTTGCTCGGGTTCGGACCAAGAGTTTGCTAAAAGAGATCAAGGTCGAGAGCGAAATTGGTGAAAAGGGGAAGGGGAAACAGGTGCTCAAGAATGTAGGCAAGGTGGAGCGATTCGTGCTAGAGCAGGTTCGCCGAATCTTTGAAGAGGAGTTTCTGTTTCCGAGCAGTTGGACATTCCTAGTTTAATAAAACCCACTCAATAATGATTTAAAGTTACCCCGGTCATGAATTCATGACACTGTGCTGTACTAACACGATGCAATACGCAAGGCAAGACTTGAACCTCCTCCCCCAAAAAACAGACAACACAATCAATAATTGTCCCTCCCCCCACCCTTCCCTACCTCCACGTCAAACCGCCAAACTCTCCCTCTAGGCTCCGTATCCCCAGCTCCCCAAAGCACCCCATACCTCCGTCTTCCCAATCCAGCAGTCCTCCGATCGTACACGAATCCCCCCCTACATGCTGGTATCTGTCCCGGCAAAAACTCTCGCCGCCACTGACGCACCCGCTCGGGGCTATACCCACAGTCAACATGTCCCCAAGGTCCACCACGGCGCAAGCGCTCCACGTTGTTCTGGTAGTGTAAACGTGTGAAGGCTCTTCGACAGGACGTAACTGGTGAGTGCCCTGGTCGTGGGCATTGAGAAGGTGGTTGTTGCAGGCTCGAATGAGTTTGGCCCATTCTTCTGGTGGGGTGTGTTTCTAGGTGCGGATTTTATTTGGATTGACGGCGGTACTCCGGGAGGAGTATTGGTGGGTGAGTTTCACAAGAAAGCGGTAGGTAGGAGAGTCTGGAGGGAGGAAGGCTGGCACGTTTGGGTCCGCGTCATTCAGCGGCGTCTGTCCGGAATCATGTTGGTCGTGTAAGGAAAGGAATGCTTTGGGGTTGCCCACATCACTCTGCTCTCTTACGAGGGCTCACTTATTACCCAGGAAGCTGTCGTCATCCTTCCAACCCAGTTGCTAGGTGCCGAATCGTTCCCGATCCCATCCAGTTCGCCCCGTGATGAGTATCATACAAAATCACTCGATAGTAGCAGATACACTTTTGTAGATCGGAGGTTGCCCCCATGTCTCCAAATCCCTCACTAAAGTGTTCACTTTTGTTTCCAACCTAGGCCCAAGCTAGGGCCCCACGCTTCCAATTCTTCTTGCTACTTCTGTCACCCTTACTTCATCTTATTATAGTGTATACGGTAGAATGTGTGAACAGCGAGTCCGCACAAATACCCAGTGTCATTCTTTCCTGCGTTCGGTGTCTTTTGTGTCATATAAGTCCTCATCAAATAAACCATCTCTCGTCTGTCTACTACTACTATTACTTCCGCTAACCTGTGTGCTATGACAGATTTCCTAAAGCTTTTCACAAACGTATTCCGAACTACGAGAAAAAGCTGCCCCTCTGGGCAGCCGGATATCTCATTCACTAACTAGTCGCCTCATTGAGAAGTAGCCCACATACCCAGAAATGTGATACTGGTGCCCCACCGACCCGTACCGTATAATCTGGTGAAAGTCGGATTGGGGCTAGTGAGGATTTTCTTGAACCTGTCCAATCACCGCTACCTGTGTGTTTAAGCTGTGGAGAATCTGCCTTCTTCGTGGCCTCCTGTTAGCTCAGTTGCCTTAGTTTCGCTTTAGCTCCAATCCGACTTTCACCAGATTATACGGTATTCGTAACGAGAATCCTGGCTCAAAGTCGGTAATTAACAGAGACGCTATTATACTTGCAACACAGGGGTATACCCAGAACTCTAGAAGGTACTAAAGCCGCACTCGAAAACATTGCGGATCCTAGTGTGCGACAGACATTTCAATTCTGAAAAGAAAGAAAAACAGAAATAAAAAGTGTTTGGGAGATGAAATTACAGGGTCAAACGGAAGTCAGATCGGGAGGAGGACATCTTGCTATTTTGGATCCTGCAACTTAAATGTTTGGGCAACTTGAATGGATTCTGAAGCTCTCGGTTTGTGGCATATAATAGTAAATCTATTTGCTGATATATAGGGTTGGTATGGATTGTGGTTCCAGGAGAAGAGAGGGGACCAGTTTGCTGATAAAAAGTACCATAGTTTTGGGGCTTAGCCATTACTGTTATACTTAGGATTTGGCTTGGTGGTATCTGTTCAAGTTAATGGTAATCTAATATACCAACGTCAAGTGGTAAAAATAGAAAAAAGGGTTAAAGAAAATTTTCATTAGGTGAATAGTATAGATAGACTCGGACTAAGGGATATTTACAGCAAGATTGAATTCTGAGCCAATAGGCACAGCCATGACACCCCACAAAATTCAACTACTAGTATCATAACTACAATAGTGATTAAGTTAGTACAATTGCAACCACAAATTTAATGACTACTAATACTAAGTCTTCAAGTTGTATATTTATGCCTCACTCATCATATTCAAAAGTCAATCTTTCTGAAACTTACATAAGTGTTTTTTGGACTATCCAACTAAGGCTAGCAGGCAATATTCAAGTTCATACTGTACCAAAGTGTACAACTTTGCTCTATCCTAAAAGTACTTAATAAAATCAAATTTCAATAGTAGTATATTATGTTGGGAGCTCAGGCTTGCATATAATAACACCACACATGATAATTAAAGAATGTATTCCTTCAAAATAATCTACACTCCATTTAGGCAACTATCAAGTAACATCACCAAGTAGTACTGCATTTGGCAAATACTATCTCCTTTACCATACACCTTGCTCAGGATTGACACTAGATCAATAAACATATTCAGTGAATTCCCTCTATTCCACTACTATCATAGTACTAAATACTCTTTCTGATAGAATTTTTTTTCTGCCCCTCTTCTGGCCCGTCCAGGCCAGACAACCGGCTCTAACTATGTATACAGGGAAATTATTTCTTCTTTTTTTTTCTATTTTATTCTTTCTTTAAGTGGCAGGCCAGGTGAAGCGGGCTATTTTGGGGGGAGAAAACTAAAGAAAAAAAAACTCCACTATCAATACATAGGTTCTCAAGCTTGCGCATTTTGGCACATTCTTACAACAGTAAAAGAGAATAAAATAAAAACTTTTCATTAGAATGTTATAAATACATACTTCATCCTAGGTACTGCCGTACTCCACCTCCTCAGCAGACACCTGTCAGAAATGCTATCTACAACCTCCTGTATATCACTTTCAACTTTAGTCTCTGATAGCCAATTAGCCTAAATATCTAACTGCTACAATACACCGCCCCTTCAGCAGACACCTTGTCTGATATCCCACTCATGATTGCCCTGTAAATAACCCTTCTACCCTGATCTGATTAGTTCAAAATCTTTCTGCAATGTTGTCGTGTTGGAATTTGTACCTAATATTGACCTGTCTTAAACTTCTGGCTTTTTCCAGGTCCAGGTAGTATCAATAACTGTATCCGGCGCCATATCTGGATTATAGAAAGGCCGTTGATTGTTCTTAGTCCTTCCAACAGATCGGCGATCATGGCCAAATTTCATACCCTGAAATCCCTGCTGTGCCTGTGGTACAACGTGAGAAGGGCCCGCTAAACCTGGGAACATACTCCCTTTAGCTAAGTTAGACATTGCCTCAACCTGCTCTCTAGCTTCCCCCTCCTTGGGCAATTCTTCTCCCTTGTCCATTGGATTCTTCTGTTCTTCCTGCTTTCTCTTTCTACCCGCAAGATTTGGAAACCGACTCCCTCCATTTAAGTTAGATTTTGCCCCTCCCTGACTTCCACATCTCTCTTCCCAGGCCAACCCTCCTCTCTGGTCAACTGGCGTGTTCTGTTGTTCCCAATTTCTCGCCGCATGATTTGGAAACCAACTCCCTCCATTTAAGTTAAATGCTGCCTCGACCTGCACTCCAGTTCCCCCCTCCCCTGCCAATTCTCCTCTCTGGTCCACTGGCCTCCTCTGTTGTTCCTGCTTTCTTCCCGCATGATTTGGAAACCAGAACTCATATTCCCCCGCATTTTGGTTCCCCTTCAGTTGATTATTGCTGCCGTCTCTACCCTTCCCAAGTCCCGCTCCATCCCTGGCCATATTCATGGTCCTCTCCCTCTCTCCTTTCTCTATAGCCCGAGTTATTAATTCTGCCTTGGACTCACAAAAGTCTTTGTCTGTAAGGCCTTGCGAATATCCGCTCTCATCTCCAGGTAGATTATCTACTACCTTTTCAGTCTCTTCGTCAATAACCCGAATACACTTTGTTTCTTCCTCAGATATCATTTTCCAATATAATATATCTTCCAGTGACCCGGGAGGATCCGCAACGTTTTCCTCCTGTGTTTGCTCAGATATTGGTTCAGGTTTTTTCAAATGGAATTGGGGAACCGGTCTCTCAGCAGCCCTCCCCTGGAACCTTTTGCCTCTGGCTGTCCTCATTTCTAAACCCTTGCATGTCTTTAATTGGTTGGTAACTTTAGGAAGATCCGCTGGCGGTAAGAGAGCTGTTATTGTCCCGGAGGATTGGACATCAGTATCTCCACTTTCTTTAGGTAAGGTTGAGTCAATACAGGTAGCAGCCTTGTGGAAACTAGTTGGAGGCAACTCTTCAAAAGGTTACTCATTGAACACTTCGCTAGAAAGGGTCGATGGAAACTCACTATTCTCAGAAGTGCTACTGGGTTGATTTTCTCCATCGAGCCCAATAGGATCAGAAGCTTCAAGTTTGTCAAATAGCAGCAGACTTGGCCAATTCATCTGACCAGTGTTCTTGGCTGGGGGTACTATATCTCCCCCAGGAGGCGGGTGAGGTGAAGAATTCCGCAGTGCATTGATCATTGGTCCGTCAGTTTGAGATCCCGGTTTTTCCACTTCCCCAACCACATAAATGGCAACAGCTTGTAGAAACTTTTCCTTAAGACGTTCTGCCCACCAGTTTCCGTTGTTACTCTCTGAGATCCAATATCCAGAAACAAGTCTGCAACTCGTGAGCTCGCATATCTCTAAAAGAGGAGCAAACACCTCTCGCAGTTCCAAGATACCAAACAGAATCCCATTGATGATTTGTGGCTCTGATTTGTTGGGATGTCCCATGCTGTAGTTCGAGTTAATAAAAAAAACATTCCACGGTCTCATATTAGGTTCTTACCTTGCGCGATTGAATTCCGACTCCCAACGTCGTCCTTCCTTGGATGAGCGATAAATCTTTCCATAAAGCATGACTCTTGCCCAAATCCAACCAGTAAATTTATCATATATAGATTCAAACCATCCTCTCAGGCTCTCAGTTCCCCGAATCAACGCCGGACAATTGCACGGATTTGGTTCAATCTTCTTGAACATCTTACGGCGCTCCTCCTCATTGAAATGCCAATGGTAGAAGAACATATACGCCCAAAAGTAATACAACTTCCCGTAATAGTCGTTAATTTCCTTTCATCATATTAGATATTTCCCAAACTTTATGAGTAGCTCCACTTACGAATCCCTCAGACATCAATTGTTGTAGCGCTTCCGGAATTTCATCTCTGGTTATGGTGTTTAGAGCGAGCTCTTTATTCATCAATGCCTCCCATCCTTTATCATTCATCGTTGGAATAGGCATAGGTCCATCCGGACTTTGGCTAGGATCCTCAATCTTTTAACAATTTAGTAGTTGAACCAAGTAGATGATCTTTTAGTCCCTTTTAGTCAGAGGCGAATACATACCCAACGTCCAGGATACTTGACTTCATCACAGGCAACACGCCTTGCTGGCTTCTCGACTTTCTTCCTTTTTGACATTTCCGAAGGCTTTTGCCGGCTATGAGCGATGACAGAATTTGAACCCGTAAGGCCGTTCTGTTTGTTGTTGTGTTTCTGTCTTGAGGTTGGTGGTGTAGAGTGTGAGGAGGTAAAGCGCCGAAGGAGGGGACTTTATAGCAACCTTCTCCGGTCCACCCACTACTATTTCCCCACAGCAGTCCCGCCTCAATGGTAGAATAAGGGTTTAACAGTTATAGCGATAAGGTCTACTACGAAAATAGCCCACAGCAGGGCATCCGAACATCTCAATCGCCTAAAACCCTCCACATCCCATCAAAAATCGCCGGCCTATCCATCACACATCCCGTCGGCCTGTCACCTTACCACTAACCCTTCAATTCCTTCCTAGCGTACCGAACCATTCTATTGTGCCAGCTCGAAGGCGATTCTCTAACAACTGCCGTTAGAGCATCGCAGTTCTAAGACCAAAGCCCGTATCCCCGGGACAAGGACCCCAGTCGATACGCCTCTTGGAAAACCGCAGTAGAAGGTACAATCGGGGTTGAAACGATTACTGTACTCGGATAGAGCGTGGTAAACGGCGGGAAGGCAAATAGGCAAGCTATTTGTGAGCAGGAAGTTGTCGAGCTCACTTGGGCTCCCCATCCACACCGACTTTTTTAGGACACCCTCACGAGCCTCACGAGCCAATCGCTAAACAAAGGTACCCGCCGTGTCGAACAAAAGAAAAACAAGACCGAGTATTGCGATAGCATCCACCAGTCCCAATTAGGGTGTTGGTCGGAAATGGGACAAAGACCTGAACGAAGCATTTTGAGAACATAAAGAAAAGCCCTTATAATGAGGGTGCCAAGAACGCCCTTCGAGTGACCACCCATGAAGAAGTCAAATCAAACCAGCAGAGAGGTTTTACTCGTGCGCTCACTTCCCAAGCCATGGCAAAGCTAAACACCATACCTCCCAACAGGCCCTCTAAAAGCTCTCTCCTGCCATTGAAATCCTCTCTCCCCAGTATTTCATGTTCGTGGGAGGAATCAGAGGGGCACCGCCCTCACCCCTATCTCATCTCGCACCCCTCCGACGGCCTCCATTGAACTATGGTTCATGCCATTCAAAACGTACACGAGGCTTTAAAATTAGTGTTACATGTGGCTATGCTAGTTTTAATGCCAAGCCAAATATTGAACCTGTATTTGAGGTAAAGGGTTTGAATAACAATAGG
>Ga0307517_10013432_pt1 | contig 11115 bp, 14 predicted proteins | sample 23_EM_MG_FD_194515 | JGI IMG/M metagenome (GOLD analysis project Ga0307517, IMG submission 194515) | Populus trichocarpa ectomycorrhiza microbial communities from riparian zone in the Pacific Northwest, United States - 23_EM | ecosystem: Host-associated > Plants > Roots > Unclassified | place... | reverse complement strand
GGGTTGGGATCGAAGAGGAGGTATTGGCCTTCTCGACTCTTGAGAAGAGGCTGGGCGAGTGACGGGGGCAGTGGTGGAGGCCGTTCGTTGTGGATTGGTTGGTTTGGTGCCCTGAACAACTCTGGCTGGTTGAACTGGTCGAACTGGTACATACGGCGCTGCAGCAATCGGTTCCTTTCTACTGACACGCGTCATTGTTGTGGGCGCGTTGCGCGTTTGACTTGTGGTAGACTTGGTCGTTGAGGATGAAGCGGTGCGGCTGTGACCAGGCCTTGTCGTGGAAGTGGATGCAGTCGCAGAACTGGAGGGTTTTAGCTCCTGCTTGAGATTCACCTGAGCCCGAAGGTTCGATACCGACTTGTGGGTAGTGATGGCGGCAGTCTTGATGTCGAGATATTTCTTGGTTGTAGGGCTGAGCGGAGCAGTGAAGCTGGAATTAATCCATTAAATTAGACAAAAATATATATTGAGCATCGGATCACCCACTTTTGGACCCTCGATGGAAGTAAAATCTTATAGCTTTCGAAGACTTTTCTACCGACCTTCCTCACGTCTGCATTAGCATCGTGTGCTGTCGCGCGGATTATTGCCTCGACTTCAAGTGCCCGTGCATCCTTTTCAATATCCGGGGGGTTGCACGAGTTGAGGCACGCCAAGGTACCATCCGCGACAATAAGCTTAAGTGAAGCTGACTTGTCCTTGATGTTTTGTAGGAGGTAGGAGAGAATAGAAGCCAGTTGAGTATTTTCGATGATGGTGAAGATTGAGGCTCGTGCACGGTTGATAACAATTTTGTTGGTGCGTCCACAGAGCGCGAGAAGGGGGGGCATGAACATGGGAAGAAGCTGCTCGAACTCTCCGCCCATTGCAGTCGCTACTGTGCTCAAAAGCTCCAGAGGTATCAGGCAAAGCCTCGTCCGCTCTGAGTTCATCGCACTAATGATAGGTCTGTGTGATGTTCTGAGCGCGCTGACCAACTCGGATGGTGCCGCTTCATAACCCCCCTTCTCGTATATCTTGATGAGTGAAGTTATCGATTTCGCTATCTTTTCCCATGTATCCTCTGTTTCCTCGAGGAACAGGTTCTGGCGTAGGTTTTCGAGGTCATATTTGACGTCTGCTGCCGAAAGTGTCTATTGCCCAATGAGTTCCTCTTTATTGACAGAACATGAGATCATATACCCTCACCGGCATGGTTGTCGCGTAATCCTTAGTGTTACAAGGTTTGGTTGTCCCAGAAAATGGGCTCCTTGTGGGAGAAGGGAATCAAGAGATGGGAGTTGAAGGCAAGGGAGGCAAAACGGCCGGCTTGCAATTTAGAACACAGCACCACGTGACCGTGCCACGCATCGGACCGGCCTTGGCCTTGGCCCACTCCATTTTCCATTTTCCATCTCCCCATCCGTGGTAAAACGCGAAGGGCAAAATTAGGCTCAAGCAAGAGTGGTGTTTGACCATTGTAAAGCAGTGAATTCGTCTCATAGTTGTGCATTTTCTGCTTCGAATTATTTAAGCGATTCCCACTCAGTACTGTACTACCATGTCCATTGTTATTCACCTGTGTCAGTTAAATTCATATTCCTTCGAGGATAGTAGGTTATATTAGGTGGATCACAGATTCGTACGGTTACTAACATGTTACTAACGTGTGATATACTGGTATGTTACTAACATTGAACTACCAAACCCAGCTCTATACTCAATACTTGCATGAGCAGCTGCTTCAATTCCTCTACACTGGTATCCAACTTGGCTTCCAACCGCGTTACTCTCTCCTCCAAAGTCTCCATTGTAGTTGTCAGGCGGCCCTCGAGTGCTTGGCGGGTGGAATCCAGCTTTTCCTCGAGCCCCGAAATATTTTCAGTCAAAGAAGATATCGAAGGAGGGGCCTCTTCTCCAGTTTTTCCTTCAGATAGAGCATCCGGGACTTCAGCAGTTGACGTCGTTTCGGATGCCTTGGGCGTGTCCTCAGTCGCCAAATAACTCTTGGGAATTATCAGGAGTGAGTGCCACCATTTGTGCTGATGTCCCTCCACGTCCGTGAGATCGGGTTCGCACTTCTCGCAAAGATAATAATCTGTAATCGCAAGTACAATTTTAAGATGGAAGGTTGGGCACATTTCAGAATTCAACGCACCGCGGCATAAGTGTCCCAGACATTTATAATATGTCGAATCAAAAGAAATTGCATCAGTGCATCGACCGCAAGCGCGTTCCTTCCTGGGCGGCTCAGACTCAGAAATTTGATCGCCAGTACTGCCCTCCTCTCCATGTCCAGGCCCTGGTTCCGACTTCGATTCCCTGGTAGTACTGACCTCCTCTTTATGTGGGTTCTCTGGCTCCGATGTGGATTCCCTGGCAGTATTTTCCTCCTCTCCATGTTGAGGCCCTAGATCCGACGTCGATTTGCTGGCAGTACCGTCCTCCTCTTCATGTTGAGGCCCTGGGTCCGACGTCGATGTGCTGGCAGTACTGTCCTCCTCTTCATGTTGATTCTCTTGCTCCAATGTGGATTCCCTGGCAGTACTGTCCTCCTCTCCATGTTGAGGCTCTGGGTCCGACGTCGACTTTCTGGCAGTACCGTCTTCCTGAGGCCCTGGGTCCGACGTCGATTTGTTGGCAATACTGTCCTCCTCTCCATGTTGAGACCCTGGGTCCGACATTGATTCCCTGGTAGTACTGTCCTCCTCTCCATGTTGAGGCCCTGCATCCGACGTCGGTTTGCTTGCAGTACCGCCTCTCCGCCTCTCCCAAGTGCGTGCGGCGTGGTTTTCTTCTTCCAGTACAAGTTTGCCTTCCAGTCCCAGCCATTGACGACGTTCGGGCGACATCAAGAGAGTGACCTTCATAACGCAAGGGCGGGAGTGTTTGCTTCTCTCGAGCTTCACTGGGTCCGACTCGGGCAGATTATAACAAGATCCACAAAGATCGTGGTCAGAGCCTGCGATTCCTATTTAAGTACGTGATTAAACCGAGGAAAGGTAAAGGATATACCAAGACACTCCATGCATGCATGACATCTCTTTTCGACGAGCGTCCTAGAACACCAGGCACATTTCAAACTTGGAGAGGTTATTGATCCCTCAATAATGTAACGCTTGAAGAAACTCACAATGCGTAGCAAGGAAACTCTGCGAGGATATCGCCTCTCGAGAATTCATCGTCTTCCGTCGTCACTGGGTTCCACGAAGCCGGGATTGCTGAAGGAATTTCAGAGGCGTCAAAAGAGTTGATATATTCTTCCCATGGTGGATATTTTAAGTAGGGATTAGATCCAGCAGGTGTCGGGGGGAACTCATCGAGGATGGATTCGTCGAGCTGGAAATCTTCGACATCCTGAACGTACTGTTTGACCGGGTGGGGATTGCCAAAAATTTCCAGGGAGTCAGTGACCGGTTCCTTCGTATTGACCAATGACCACATTCCACCATAATAATCCTGGAGGGCTGAATGCAGGACCAAGTCAAAGGAAGAAGACGGTAGAACGGCCTAAGACTTACTTTCCTTGGAATCGGATTGCTTCTCAAAACGCTCTACAATGAATATAGAAGTCAATATGATTTATCTTTTGAGAAGTGAAGGAAGGATGATAACGCACCCGCAAGCTCGGAGATTCGGCTTTGAGATATGGTGTATATCATTTCACACATATCAAGGATGCGAAATAATTCTTGGATATCGAGCGTCATTGTGCAACAAGCTTCCATATATTCCAGAGTATGCTCCATCACGAGGGTCGATAATTGGTGAACATACTAAACAGCTCGCGGTCAGAAATGGGGAGAGATTGCGGCGTTTGGCTCACCGTCTCTACAGGGCGGTCCCTGTACAAAATCCCGACCGTCAATTCATCCTCGATAGTCCAGTTGATCGACAGTAGGTGTGCGCGAATTAAAGTGTCTTGGGACTTGATTTTCTCCTTGATGAGATTTCGCAACTCCATGGGTATGGGTGTGTTTTGCTGGTCCCTTGGTTCCACAAACAGCGACCCGAATATGTAATCTATAAGAATATAGCCCTCTAAAACCAATTGTCGATTCGAGTTGAGGACTGCAGTGGGCGTTATTTTGGGGTCAAACCACTGGAGCAATGGTACAATACCTCGCGCCTGCATCTCCACCATCCTTGATATGATGTTGCGCATCCTTTTCCTGTAAATACGCGTCTCGTACCCGTAGCCTAAGTCGGCAAAGGAAGAGTTAGAAAGAATCGAAGTGAAAAACCACCCACGAACCAGCAGCTGTGTACGCGCACCACTGCGGTAGGGTCCATCCCTGTGGTATTTGTCTTGTGAAGGTATTCGCCTCGCTAATTCGGACAAACCCAGAGTTATCGCAATCAATCGCCGCGGTGATTTGATTACCGAAGTTAGCAATGTATTCCAGAGTCCAGCCGTCGTCTAACTTCTGGACAGTGCTCGATGTCCCATCTAGTTTGTCAGTGGGTACGGTGGCAACTTCATTCGCGTCGTTCTTGGAGGCTGAGATTCGGTCACGAAAGTATTCGAACAATGCGCTCGAAAAGAATTTATTCTCAACACAGAAAATCCAGCTCTGATGAGATTTATTAGAAGGGATGTGCAAATGCGAACAAGATATCTTACCATTTCCTTCCACAATTCTTTCAGGTCCTATTTATTTAGTACAGAAAAAAAGTGTCAGCAAAAATCTCAAAGAAGAGAAGAGAAATCAAGAACCTGATGGTCAAGTCGATCGTATGGCCCAGATAAGGTCTTAACGACGTATTGCGCAGAATGATCAATCGCCTCCTGAAGCTGTCGAGTATGCAAGTCGAGTTTCAACTCGAAAGTCGCCATATTGCGCTCGCATAAGGTATTGAGGGACAGTAACAGCCCATCTCTTATCAATTCAATCTCGGAGTCCTTCCTAACCCCAAGGGAGATACTCTCAATTTTTGAGTCGTTTGTCCCAGAGATTAAATCTTGCAGAGTGGAGTTATTCCGGGCCCAAATATTGACGTCGCCGAGAGTTCGAGTCCTTGGTACCAGGTCTTTCTCCCAATCCAGCTTGGGGGTGTACAGACGCGAAAGCATCGTGTCCATTTTAGACACAAGGCTGTTGAGACTGGTAGCCATCTCTATCGACAACTCATGCATAAGAAGGGCACGGCAGTCATGGAATTCCTTGATGTAACCGAGCATTTTGTCTTTCCAATCTTGCGATCTCCAGAATTTCGCTTTAATTGCGAAGGAATGTCAGAAGTGTATCGAGGATCAAAGCTAATCAACGTACCCAATTTTGATTGTCTGTAGTATGTATCAATGCTGTTTGCACAGGCCTTGATGGTGCCTCGAACCCGTTGGAATATACCCTCAAGCGCGGCCGTAGATTTCAACGCGTTCGCATCATCGGACTGCTTGCGATTGCTTAGGCTGGGAGAAAGGGCAATATCAGATAAGTAATTCCAAGAAATTTGACAAGGCCTTACTAAAGAACGACTCGCATCGTGTCTGTTTGAGCAAGGAATACTGCGGTCACGCGTGATTCATTCTCTCGTCTATTCTGTTCGTATCGGATCACAGCTTCAAAGCTGGCGACGGCCCCTAAGAGAAGAGCATGGGAATCGATACAGTGGAGTCTGGGTAGGTACTCACCTTTGACGAACGGATTGAACTCTGCAATTGCTTCGAGGAGAGGCAATAGGTTCAGAGCGTGCCTGATGTAATCGCGCCCATCCGAAGGAGGCGCATCCATCATCGTAGAATGTGCCGCGTCCCATTGTTGATACTCGCGTTGGATATCGGCCATGTTTACGGAAAGCGGGGTCATTGGATTGGTGAGCACCATGGGGGTAAGTTTGTGGGATAATATCTCTGTTACGCGAGTGGATATCTTCTATTTGAACTTGTCATGTCATGCCTTATGCCGGATTTAGACATAAGTTATGCCAAATTAAGACGTGTTCCAAAACAGACATAAGGTGATCCCAATGCGGCATAAGCAATCTAAATATGGCATAAGCCAGGGTCTTGCATAAAGAAGTGCAAGTCGTCCGAGTCATTTTTTCGCACAGCGTGCTCGGCGGTTGCCTTTCACCAAAAATAGAAATTTAATCAAATCTGATGGTGGGGTAACATCCTTTTTTGTAAATATGTCCATCAAATCACTACTTTTGGGAAAAGGGAACAGTGACACTGTGTGAAAATGATGACTGCACTTTTTTAGGCAAGACCCTGGATATTCATTGCTTCACAAGTTCTGGCTTGTTCCTAACATCCTTATGTTTGTCATAAAGCTTTATATTATACCTATTAGAAGCTTGTTAATACTTACATTGAGTCCTTGTGGAGGAATTCAATTGTGCATTTTTGAGATCTTGGGCAGGAGGGGTACATGTTACAATCTCTCAATCTCATCTTATCTTGTTGTGAGTCTTATCACATATAGACACTTTTTCCTTTTAATGCTGCTCTAACACAGCTGCATGCTTCCTCCATCATTTCCTTTCATCATCGCGCATTAGCACCTTCCATGTCTATTTATAGTATGGGCTATGCTTTCTCGACTCTTACTTCGACTCATTGTACAGACAACTCATTCCTTTAAAGACTCGATACTAGTACAAGTATCAACTCATACTCTGACTCTTGACCTAGTCATAGTAGATGGTCTGTGCGCTAGCTAGTAGTATAAGTACTTTGATACTTTCACTTGTATTCCTTAGCTAGTTCTCGTTATCCAATGATTCTTCTAGTCCCAGAACAATGAACCTTCCTGAGGATCTTCCTCGACTTCTCAGATAGGCTGATAAGATCATTGTGTGCAAACACATATCTTTGAAGCCTTAACAGAAGAACTAGCTACCCCTGTCTGAGATAGCCTCTGACCCTGTCATGCTATTCACTGCACAATGAATGAATCGATTGGATGACCAACGACATACAAGGAATGACCCCTTGTGGACTGACCTCTGAATTAACAGAAGAACTGTTATACTGTGAGTGCTACATGCAGCTCCTCGACCGACAACAATATAAGCATAGTCTGCTTTCTGTCAATGAACCGAAACGAAGGATGACCCTTCCATTTGAAACAATATTGTGATCAGAGACGACCTCCTTGATCCTCAAACTGAACAACCGAAATGGCAACACCACAGAACACCAACGATGCTACCAACAAGAGCCATGCCAAGAAACCCGACTCATTTACTGGTGGCAGGAAGCAAGTCATAAAATTCCTTTATGAAACTGACCTCTACATCCTTGCCAACAACAAAGACTTTACTGATGACAAGTCGAAGATCATCTTCACCCTCAGTTACATGGCCGAAGGAGAAGCCGACAAGTGGAAAGAACACTGGCTTAGGAAGAATGTCCAGAATGATGGATCCCTTGGAATACCAGGGACCTACAAGACCTTTGTCGAAGAAATCCAGGCTGCCTTTGCCTTTGAAGACAAAGTCAAAGACTCAATCCGCAAACTCAAGTCCATCTGACAAGGCAACCAGAATGCCAAAGAAATGATGAACAAATTCCAACTCTTGGTTTCAAAAGCCAGACTCAATGAATCGAACATGATGCTAGTCCGAACCTATCAATGAGCTTTGAAAGCTCAACTTGCCAACAAAATTATGTATTCCCCCGACAAACCCACCATGCTATGCAACCAACTCGACGCTACCACCAGAGCCATTACCAAGAAAGGATGGTACACCACCGCAGTGGAATATAACCAGATCCATTGAGAGGCACAAGAAACCATAAAGGGATGACAACCGACTGGAAACAACCTCTGACAGAATTATGGACAGCGCAACAACAACATTTGGCACCCCTGATACAACTACAACCCGAACCGACCCCAACGTGATCCAAACACCATGGATATCGACATTGTCACAACCGCGATCAACATGATGACCTACGAACAATGAGAAGAGTTCCTAAAGAAAGGACTCTGCTTAAAATGTGGACAACCGGGGCACATCTCTCAAGACTGCCCGATTCCCAACAAACTGAAGAACTCCTACAACAACTGAACCAACTTCACTCCCTGATTGAACAACCTATTCAAACGAAATGACAAAAATGCACCAAAGAAACCCGGGCTGCACAAGATCAACAAATATATCCATGCCCTTACCGCTGAAGAATGTGACACTCTCTTCGACATCACAGAAGAAGACGACGACAAGAAAGGACCAAAAGAACAGGATTTTATCTGAGGAGAGCTGGGTCGATGTCAGTCTCTCTGACTCTGAATATTTCTTGAGCTTACTCTACAGTACATGGTCATGTTGATAATAAATTGTTTGAAGTTCCTATCAAATTTATCCATGACCATGGAAATGAGAAGCCAGAAATACCAACAGTTGAAACAACTGCCCTGATAGACTCAGGAGCCAAAGGCGAATTCATTGATCAGAATTACACATGAAAACTCGGGATCAAGAAAACAGCATTGGAGAAACCAATCAAAGTCCTTAATGTGGACGGAACCAGGAACAAATGAGGCACCATCACACACTACATGGAAATCGATCTACAAATCAGCGATTGAACGGAACGACAATGGCTTTATGTCACCGGATTAGGGAAACAGAAGATCATTCTAGGTTTCACCTGGTTACAAAAAGTGAACCTGGACATCAATTGGCAAACTGGCGACATTAGATGGCGACCTCAGATTGAGGCAAATGAGGACTGTGCGATTCTACCAGTTAACACACCTGAACAAGGTAGTGAGGAATGGGTAGAATTCTGCGGTAAGGAGACCCTCCACCCATCTATTGAAGAAGTTGAAGATGAAGACGAATGGAAAAACTCATCTCTCAACACCACTGACATCGACGACTTCAATGAAATCATTATTCATTACATCGGCATGGACAACTCGCTTATGGACCTCTGGAACAGACCCTGGCCCGATGAGGAAAACTTCCTCTCGGAGATATCAATCAATGCCACACTTTCACCTTCTCAAGAATTTGTGATCAAGCAAGATGAAGGGAAAGAGAAACAAACCATCAAAGAAATCATACCACCGGAATACCATGAATACTTGGATGTCTTCAAAGAAGAAGTGGAATGCTTCCCAAAGAAATGGACTTGGGACCACACCATCGACATGAAGAATGGATTTGAACCAAAAGCATTTAGATCCTACAACCTCACACCAGAAGAACAACAACAACAAGCAGAATTCATCCAAGAAAACCTAAAGAAAGGATACATCCAACCATCAAAATCACCCATGGCTTCCCCTTTCTTCTTTGTCTCAAAGAAAGATGGAAGGCTCCAACCAACCCAAAGACTACTGATACCTCAATCAATGGACGATCAAGGACACACACCCCCTTCCTTTAATCTCTGACATCATGGACAAAATCAAAGCCTCTGGAGCTAAATACTTCACCAAATTCGACATACGATGGGGCTTCAACAATGTCTGGATTAAAGAAGGTGATGAATGGAAAGCCATGTTCAAAACCAACATGGGACTATTCAAACCAATGGTCATGTTCTTTGGGTTATGCAATTCACCAGCAACATTTCAAGCAATGATGAACGACATCCTCAAAGATGAACTCGCCGAAGGAGGAGTCATTGTTTATATGGACGACATCCTAATTTTCTCAAAGACCAAAGAGAAATTAGAAGAATTGACCAGAAGAGTACTCCAACAGCTTCGCGAAAACGACCTTTACCTCAAACCCGGCAAATGTGAATTCTGCAAAACCCAAATCAAATATCTTGGCCTTATTATCGAAAAAGGCAAGATGATGATGGACCCTGGCAAACTCAACGGAATCTGAGAATGGCACCTGTAGTGGCTACTCTCATACATGAAAACCCAGGTATTCCCCAAGTCACTTCATAAATCCACACCAGGTATACCCCACCACCCAAAAAAAAGGACTTTGCCGTTGTGCTGGGGCTGGTTAGGATTAGTAATAGGGTCCTTTGGGTGAGCGGGTGGGGTTGTTGATATGCTGGGGGTGCCGGATGGGAGGGCGGGGGCATATAATAGGGTGGGGCTGTTGAGCAGGGGTTGGGGGCACTAGTAAACAATGCCAGATGTGGCAGGCGGGTGGTTGTGCTCACTGTTATGCATGTTAGGGGGGATATTTGGGTGGGAAATTTCATATTTGGGTGTAGCTGGGTTAGATACACCCATCTGGGATGTTTTGGCACCCCAGGGGAAGCAGAAGCGGGTGCTAAATCGTTTGACAACCTGTCCCAGGAGTCTGGCCTTCCCAATTAGGCAGGCAGTGCCAGTTGGGCTTGCTGGGGCTCGGTTTTGCTACTGGGCTCATTCAGCATGGCTTTTCATTAAATAAATTGTACATATCAGTAGCTACAATGTAAATACTCCTATTGTACCATTTTATCTGTGTCTGGGGTGGCAGGAATGGGTGGATGGCAGTCAATGGATTTGGATGTCGTTGATCTTATCTATTATCTTAGATCTTATCAACAAATATCAAAATATATTAATCTCGAACCCAAGGAGACTATGCCCTTGGGTTCGTGTATCGGTACATGGAACGAATTATTAGGAAAAGAAAGAAAAAAAAAGGAAAGCAGAGCTGGCAGCTCAGCGCTCAGCTCCAATGCCCTGGGCTTTGGTTTGATGCCTCGGCGTTGGCCTCGCCCTATCTTTCATCTGTCTCATCGCCTTGTTGTCCATCCATCTTGTCAGTGGTTCAATCTGTTTGGGTCGAAGCCTCATTGTTGGGTTCTGCCCTCTGCCATTGGGTTTTACCCTCCATTGTTGGGCTCTACCCTTCGTTGTTGGGTTCCACCCTTTGTGGTTGGGTTCCACCCCTCGTCGCTGTGCTCTACCCTCCATCGTTGGGTCCTACCCCTTGTCGTTGGGTTCTGCCTTCCATCATTGGGTTCTACCCCTCGATGTCATGGAACCCTTATTGATGTCGTGGCACCTGTATCGATCACCTGTATATGCTACCTACATATATCATATATTGGATATTGCCCAATAACAAGATATATCCACAGCATCAGCTGCCCACCACCCAAATTTTAGTCACATGCTCTATGGCTGCTGGGGGTGGGTGGGGTTAGTTAATAGGGGCGGGATAGGGTATTTAAAATTATTTTTGATGCCGTGGATGCCGGATGGGAGGGCGGGG
>Ga0307517_10013431_pt1 | contig 11115 bp, 8 predicted proteins | sample 23_EM_MG_FD_194515 | JGI IMG/M metagenome (GOLD analysis project Ga0307517, IMG submission 194515) | Populus trichocarpa ectomycorrhiza microbial communities from riparian zone in the Pacific Northwest, United States - 23_EM | ecosystem: Host-associated > Plants > Roots > Unclassified | place... | reverse complement strand
AGGGTGCAGCTTCGTTCCCCTAAGAATGACGAAACCCATGAGACCAGATAGGGGGGTATCCCGCCTTCCCTTAGGATTCGGGCCAGAGTATTGTTGTCCACGTTATCGAACCCTGCTTTTATATCCAAAAACAGGGAGGAGACCTTGAGACGGGGCCTCTGCAGGGTCCTGACATCGTTAGTGAGGGTGAGGCAAGCGTCGTAGGTGCTAAGTCCAGGGAGCGAGCCGCATTGGTTGGGGTGCAACAGCCCTTTGAGCCTGGCTGCCGCAAGTAATCGGGCTGCTATAATCCTTTCAAGGACTTTTGAGATTGTGCGGATCAGGACGATTATCCTGAAGGAGGAGGGTGACTCGTAGGAAGGCTTCCCTGGCTTATCAAGAACCACTCCGTTCGAGCTCTTCAGAGATGCAGGGTGATACCCCAGGAGGACCAGAGGGGAAAGAATCTGGAGGAGGATTGTCGGGTTGATCTTGTTGACCTGTTTCCAGGTGGAGTATGGAATCCCGTCCGGTCCGGGAGCCGAAGTTGGAGAGCACTTGGAGAGAGCCTCAGCTATCTCTTCAGACGTCAAGGGGGGTGCTGATTTATGTGGCCTAAGCCTAGGTGGTGGGGAGAAGGGTTCCTTGGGAGGGAAGAAGTGGTCCAGAAGGACATCGTTCATCTGCTGAGGGGTCTCGGCCCCTGGGAGGGAGGGGAAGCGCGGCTGGGCGCGCCCGTAGGCGAACCTTTTAGCCGTCCAAAGGCTCTGGGGGGTAGCGGCCAACAGAAAGGAGGACCAGTGTTTGTTTTTGGCGGCCTTAATCGCCTTAAAGTACCCCGCCTTGGAGGTGCTGGCAACTTCCCGCATGTAAGGGTTGTCTTGCTTTCTGGCCTTCCTAGCGGCCTTGTGATATTCGCGACGAAGGATTGTCAGGTGGGGGGACCACCAGGGCTTGGAGTGATGGGACGGTCTGGACACTGGCGTGTGTTCCTTGAGGAGAGCTACTAGTCCGTTGAGCGATTCTGTCATCCACTCATCTAGCTTTGGGGGGGTGGGGCGTGACGGAACGGCCGGGACCTTGAAACCCTTGATTATCGGGTCCAGGGTCTCCCAGTCCGTGTCCGCCCACCGCGGGCGTGGGGGCTTCTGACTCAGGGAGGGGGCGGCGAGCGTGATTGTTATTGGTATATGGTCGGAACATGTCGAGGGGAGGGAGGCATCCCAGCTTTTGACCAGGGGAAGGAGGTGGGGGTTTGCGAAGGCGAGATCTATTACGGAGGGGCGAGCTTTGCCCACCAGGGGGAACCTTGTGTATTCGCCTGGGGGGTTGAGGAGGGCGAAGCCGGATTCCGCTGCCTTCTCGAAATAGGGAGTCGAGGACGAGATCTCCCTTGGTGAGAAGTGCCGTAGTGGATCCGAGAGAGGATTGTGTATGTTGAGGTCCCCCACAACTAGTAGGGGAAATCCCAGGTCGGGGAAAAGAACTTCTGGTTGGACGGAATGAACCCTATGGTCAACAGTATTGGTGGAGTAAGCATTGATAACCCTAAAGGAGTGGAAGGCGGTACCAAAAAGAGGCTCATTGGAGGAGATGTCGAGGGCGAGGACGTCATCCACCCCCTTGAACTTGGGGAGCACCGTGTAGTTGGAAAGAAAGGACATATGAACGTAGGCAGCCACGCGTGGCTTCCTAACCGGGGGAAAGAATGACTTGAAACCATTGAACGAGGGGAGGTGAGCTCTGTTAACAGGTGGATCCTGCAAGAGCACTATCGAGGGGTAGGTGGTCGCTTCTCGGAACGACTCGAATAGAGAAAGAAAAACATTCCAGCTCCCAAGGCCGTTTTGTTGAATGATGGAAAGAAACGCATGGGCAGGGGCCGGCCTTTGACCCAGAGCAACAAGTAAGGGTCGATTATTCATTTCCGGGACGAACCCGACGAGAGGAAGAAGCGGGGGAAGGGCTTGGCTCCTCCAGGGGGAGAGGACCACCGAAACCGTGAGTAGTACCAGGGCGCATGGACGGCCGGGCTGGGGGAGGCTGCCTGGGGGTTGGTAGGTCCACCTCATCGGGACCCTCCCCGGACCGGGGAGTAGTGGATGCCGGGCCGCCATCGACCGCCAAATCCATGGGGTCTTGACCTGTTGGGGCTGTGACCGGAGAGCCGGTTCGGGAGGGGACAGACGGGGGAGGTCGAGCCGGACATTCTCTGAATGTGGCAGTGTGGTCGTTACCGCAGTTGCAGCAACGGGGGGGCGAGGTCGGACAACAGGACGGGACTGGCTTATTGTTCCCGCTCCTGGGGCAGGTGGGATTCTGACATCTGTGCGCCGCACGAGTATGGTGAAGCGCACAAATGGGGCACGTGGGGTGGGTGGCGGGGCATCGTTGATGGGCGTGTCCGTATCTCCAGCAGTTCTTACACTGGGAGGTCTTGGAGGAGGAGAAGGCAAGTTCGACCTTGCGTTTCTGAGAGAGGATGACGACCCCTGAAGTGAGGGCCGAAACGTTGAGGGGGTCGACGGTGATAACCACCGAAGTGGCCTGCTTGGTCTCCCTAGAATCTCGGCTAGGGTTAAGGTACCTGGCTGACAGAATCAGGGTCGCTTTGTCGTTGAGGATTGCTTGCCGGAGATATGGGAAGAGTTCCTCTTCATCCTGAGGGAGGAAACGTAGTGGGAGGCCGTGAATGGCGAGTTGAACGGCTGTGGGGGCGAGGACTAGAGTGCACCAGGGGTTTTCTCCTACCGGAAAAGATTGGTTGAGGGCCCTGGTGAGGGAGTCAAAATAGGGGGCGTAAGAGGCGGCGGGGGTGGCCTTGTCGGTTACGGTGAGGGAGATAGAGCCTCGAGGGTTGACGGTGGCGGAGAACCCCAAAGGGAGGAGGCAGTTTGACTCGCGAAGTACACGAGCAGCGATGTCGGGAAAGGTAGCGGCAATAGTAAGAGCGTCTGGGTGAGGGGAAGGGGACTGACGAGGAGCAAAGAAACGACGTTGGGCACCTGGAAGGGAGGGAGGCCCCTTTTTAACAGGAGGGGCCGCCGCACTCGCAACGGGTTGGGGGGAAGGAGGCTTCCCAGCTTTGTTCTTGCCCTTGCCGCCCGAGCCTGAGCAGGAGGCAGCTTGCGCGTAGGAGGGGGAGGGGTGGACGTCAGGGTGGAGATGGCCCGGGGTGAATGAGTCAAGGTCGTACCTTCCCATCCGGAATTCCCCGGCTTCGTATGAGTGTGGGTAGCGCTTGGCGTACTTCTCGGAGTCCCCGAACGCCTTGCCAAGTCTCGTATCGTAAAAAGGTATGAGGTATTTAGGGTCATCAGCCGTGGCTGAGGAAGGTGTGGGTGGTGCTCGGGCCTTTTCTTTGCCCTTCTTCGAAGGGGGGGGGACGGCAGTTGGGAGGGGCTGGGGTGTTCTCTGAGGAGGGGGGACTACTGCCGGGGGGGCAGGGATGGGGGCTGACACTCGATGTGACAGGTCACGTATGGATGCCTGGAGATCGGCGATCCCCGGAGCGGTTTGTTGTTCTTGTGCGTGTGGGAGGTTTGCGAGTTGCGAGGAGATGTCATGGAGCTCCTCCCTGAGGTTCTCGTTTTCCTCGGAGATGGTTGCGACCGCCTGGGTTACCCCGCTCAGCTCATGCGAGACCGTCACCAGGCCCTGGACAAGCTGGGAGAGGAGGACGATGGTTATGGATTCGATGGGGAGGGTGCCGGCCTGAGCGTCTAGGCTAAGGTCCGGGAAGTCTTAGTTGCTAAGCCAGAGAGCACTTCTCGCCTGAGCGAGCTGCCTCATCATGAACTCGATGGGATGATCGGTCGAGGGGGTTCCTGAACGCGACGGGAGGGGGGAGTTGAGGGCAGAGAGCCGCCCAAAGGCTGCGTTCCCTGGGGGGAGGTTGTGGAGGTTCGCCATTGCGACGCCCAGGCGAGGAAAAGTGGGAGAAGGTTTTGATCCGGACGCAAAGCGGGGTAGAATTGAGATTGTATGTGAAATGTAGGGGGGGGGAAGAAGTTTGCGAGAAGCGTGACCTATCTCTTGGTCGGAACCAAGCACCTTATATAGGCATCTTCTCACAACCCTAACCCTGGTGACTCGTCATCATCGCATAGCATAGCCCCCATGACTCATAATTAGTCATGGTGCGAAATCCATTAGCTGATTCTTACAAATCAACTGCGCGCCTTCCCTTTCCTCGATCCAAACCCATAAACTCGATCATGCGGTCCAATGAGTCGTATGCGTGAAACCCATGACTTGTAATCTGAGTCATGTGCGAAATCATTACATCGTATGACGTCACAATCGTGACGTCATGAAACCATTAACCAATCATAATCAACCAATGACTCGCCAGTGCGCAGTCATGTGAAAACTATGAGTCAAATGACGTCATAGTGCAAAAACCCAACATACCTTATGACTAATAAATATTAGTCATGTGAAATCTGCCTTGCTTAGTCACGATTTGTGACATTAGCTCCCGTCTCCCCCTAGCATCGGTCCCTCGAGGCTAATTGCCCCAGTCGAGCAACCTCCGCCCAGCTCTTCTCAACTCTTTCTTTAGCTCGTGGTTCCGGTGCTCGAGCTCCTGGTTTCCTTTCCTCGCATCGTCCACCTCTCTCTTCAACCTTCCCAGGCGGAATCCCGATCCTGCGACCGTCCTGCGAAGTCCTTGGACTTCTTCCTGGAGGCGTTCTATCTTGGCTTGCTGGTCCGCTACCTTCCTTCGGTAATTGTCCTCGTTTTTTAGGGATGGTTCCCTTTCTTCCCACAGTTCCCGGATCTGCTTGGGTAAGGCCTCGATATCGGGTTGTGTTTTTTCGCTCCCCTCGCTCTCTTGTCATGTCCCCACGACGCCTTTCCTTCCGACACGAAATTTTGGGTCTCGGTGGTACCGGTGCCAGTGCGAGAGTTCCTTCTTCGTTCCGTCCTTCTGCGGGTAGTTCCCGGCGTCCACCTTGTACTGGACGTGTGTCGGGTACTTGTCGTTGTAGCATTCCTTCCAGTTTCTGGTGGAATGCCTTGCCTTTCGTTGCTGGTTTTTTGATATTTGGACTGTTTGGTCCTCTTCCGGTGTTGGTGTCTTCGTTTCGTATGGCGGGTTCCAACTGGATTGGGTAGCATTGGATTTCTTGGGGTACCATCCTCGTGCCATTTTCTCTCCGTCGTGCACCCAGCAGTTGTCGTTGTAGCACCCCGTCCAGTGGAGTGCATCGTGTTCTTTTTGCTTTCGGGCTGCTTCTTCCCAGGCTGAAGGTGAACGGTATGGAGGGCTTGTCGGCGTCATCTCTGGCAAGCCTATCGTTGTCCCCCAATTTTCCTGAGGGGTGGGTGTTTTAGGTGGTCGAGGGGGTGCTTCTTCCTGGTTCTGCGATACGGCGACGAGCATGTCTCCGTTCTCCTGTTCCACGAGTTTGATCGAGGTGCTGCTTGTGTGGGTAGCGGGAGTGGAAGTTCCGCTTTGCGAGGTCTGCATTTTCGAAGTTATCGGCGGAGTACCAGGTTTTGTCGTGTTCTGGCGAGTATCCTGTCCACTTAGCTCTGTATTGGAGCTTGTTGTAATGTAGACGTGAGTCGACTATTTCTTCGAGTTCATATTCTGGTTCTCCTTCAATAATGATGGGAGGCGGCGGTTCTGATCGTTGTGACGGAAGCTTGTTGTCGTTGTAGAGCTCGAGAAGAGAGATGTGGAATGTGTTGTGTATTCTCATCGAGGTCGGGAGGTCCAGCTTATAAGCGCTGGTTCCTATCTTGGCCAAGATTTTGAATGGTCCAATTTTCTTGTAATTGAGCTTCTTGCATGGTCTGGTAGTCCTGATATTTCTTGGTAGTAACCACACCATATCTCCTTGTTGTATGTTGGGATCGGGCTTTCGTTGCGCATCGTAGTATTCCTTGTGTCGTATCTGAGCTTCCGTCATTTCCGCTTGTAATGTGTCATGTAATTGACTCATATCTTCTGGTGACGTTGTCTTTCCTTGTATCAGGTGTCCGATGGCCTGATATTCGGGGTTCGTTCCGTAATTTGTGAAGAATGGTGTGTGCTTGGTGCTTTCTTGATATCCATTATTATAGGCGAATTCGGCCATTGGTAGGAGCTCCTTCCAATCGTCCTGCTGGTAATTGACGTAGGCTCAGAAATATTGTTCCAAAGTGGAATTTGTCCGTTGCGTTTGGCCGTCCGCCTGCGGGTGAAAGGCCGTGCTCAGCCTTCTTTCGATCCCCAGTTTCTTCGTGGTTTCTTTCCATAGGTCCGATGTGAATATCGAGCCTCGATCCGTGATAATGTCTCGTGGTAGCCCATGCAGTCTGAATATTTCCCTAATGAAAGTTTCTTGGAACTGCCGCGCGTTCATGTCCTTCGTGCTTGGTATGAAATGAGCCATTTTCGTCAGCCTATCGATAACGATGAGGACTGCATCCGATCCTTCTGATAGTGGCAAATCTGTAATGAAATCCATCGATATTGACTTCCATGGTCGATCGGGGGGCTGGTTAGGTTTCCTCAGCCCGTATGGTGCATGTCGTACGACCTTTGTTCGTTGGCAAATGTCGCAGTTTTTGACGTATTGCTTGATTGTTTCCCTCATGCGTGGCCAGTAGTACTTTCTTTGGAGAAGCTCGGTAGTTTTGGCTGTTCCTCCGTGGCCGGCCTGAGGGATGTCATGGTGTCGTCGTATAAGGTTGGTCGGTATTCCCTCGTTGTTAAGAATCCAAATCTTTCCTTGGTGCCAAAGGTATCCATCTTTCCACTGGCATAATCCTAAGGCCACTCCTTTCATTTCTTTGTCTCCCTTGTCCAGCGCTTCCCTTATTGTTTGGATTTCGTTATCCTTGGCTGATTCGTTGCTGATTTCTTCATCCTCTATTTTGAAGTTTATTGTTTCCATTTCTTTGATGCTGGTGTCGAAGTATTTCTCTCTTGGCAAGAGAATCCTTTCTTGCTGTGTGAGCCTTTCGTCTCCTTCCTGAGGCATGTCCGCTTTTCGTCTCGTTAAGGCATCCGGCTTGCCTCCTTCTTTTCCTGGTCGGAATTGGATTTTGAAGTCGAAGCCACTCAAGACTTCGCTCCATCGGATTTGTCGGTCCGTCAGCTCTTTCGTTGTTGTAAACCTTATTAGGTTTTTGTGGTCGGTTAGGACTTTGAAGTGTTGTCCGCTTCCTCTGAGGTATCGTCTCCCTTCCTTGAGTGCTTGAACTATGGCTAATAGTTCCTTATCGTGTACGTCGTAGTTGCATTCTGCAGGTGCCATCGTTTTTGACCGATACGCTATCAGTCTCCATTTCCCGTCTTCATCATGTTGAGATAATATGCCTGAACAGACATATTTTGAAGCATCAGTTTCGACGAGGAGTGGTCTTCCTGGTTTAAAGTATGTCAACACTGGGGTTGAGCATAACTTCTGTCGTAATTCGTCGAACGCCGCTTGTTCCTTGTCCCCCCATTCCCATTTGAGGTCTTTCTTGGTTCTGTCGTATAGGGGTTTGGCTGTCCTGCTGAATCCTTCTATAAACTGTTGGTAGAAGTTGCAGAATCCCATGAATTCTTGGATTCCTCTTTTGTTGGTAGGTGGTTTCCAATCCCATATGGCTGCCGTTTTGATAGGGTCGACTTTGACTACTTCGTTGTTGATGATGAATCCTAGTTATTCCGTTTCTCTTTGCTGAAACTCGCATTTTGACGGTTTGAGTTTCGTCCCTTGCTTTCTGAGGGCTCGGATGATTGCGGCCACGTCCTTTTGGTGTTGTTCCAGACTATCTGAATATATGAGGACATCGTCCAGATATACTATGCAGCATATGTTGATATATTACTGCAACGTCCTGTTGATCCATCTCTGGAAAGCCGCTGCTGCATTGGTTAACCCAAAGGGCATAACCAAATATTCGTATGTGCCGTATTTCGTGGTGAAGGTTGTTTTCACTTCGTCTCCTTCCTTGATTCTGACGTTGTGATAGGCATCCTTGATGTCCAGCTTTGTGTAGTATTTAGCGGTCTGTAGCCTGTCCAAGGCTTCCCCTATCAAGGGTAAAGGATACCTGTCTTTCTTGGTGACGTAGTTGAGCGCTCGGTAATCGACACATAGTCGGAGTTTTCCATCCTTCTTTTTGACGAACATGATGGGAGATCCTCCGTCGGAATAAGTTTCTCTTATCCATCCTCGTTCTTCATTTTGCTTGATGTAGTTCCAGAGTTCTTCAAGTTCGTCCTGGGAGAGCGCATAAATCTTTTTGACAGGCAGTCCTTGTCCTTCCTGGAGTTTGATGTCCAGGTCTACTCCTGGTCAGTGAGGCGGTAGCTTTGTTTTTTCTTCTTCTTCGAATACGTCCAAGTATCCGTGATATTCTTGAGGCACCATTTCCTCCAGCTTTCTTTTCTTCTGGTATTTTCCGCTTTTGATGGCTAGCTCGGTGCTAATGTTAACCGATTCTAGGCTTATTCGTCCCTCTTTCTTGTTGTACTTGAGGATACCAGTGGTCGTGTCGGGTTGTCGGTAGAACTTTCCAAAAGCTCGCGCGCTGATCTCGCAGATTTGTGCTTTGGAAGTTCCAGTGCTTCCAAATCCTTGTTGACTTCGAACGGTTCTCCCCAGCTTAGGGACTTGGTAACACTCTCTTTCGACTATTTTCTCCACGATGAGATGTGCAATTCGATTGCCTTTTTGGATCTGGTAGTCCTGGTCGCTCATATTGGCTAGTACCACTTTGACTTCGCTGGTATAGTCGGAGTCGATCACTCCTGCATTGACAGCAATTTGATGTTTAACTGCCATGCCGCTTCGTGGTGCTAACCGTCCATTGGTTCCTTTAGGTGGTGTAATTGATATCCCAGTTGGGACAACATCTTGTCCTCGGGCTGGAATAATCCTTTCTTCGTTTGCGTACAGGTCGTGTCCTGCAGCCTTTGCCGATCCTCGAGTTGGTATTCTTGCTTGAGGATCAAGTAACCTAACTTGGATCCTTTGATTTTTCTTGCTTCGGGTCGCGCCGAACTCGACTTGCAAGTTCTCTTCTCGCGCCTCGGCTTCAGGTATTGCGTATACCGTGGGTGATTCCTTTAAACACCATGTCGTACACCTTTCACTTTCGAAGGTGATCTTTCCTTGGCCCCAGTCGATTCGGGGACTGTGTTGCTTTAACCATGGCATCCCAAGGATGACCTCATAGTTGGGTAGTTTAGCCACTTGGAAGGTCGCCAATTCCCTATGGCTACCAATGTGCATAGGTCCTTTCGCTGTATGGGTAATTGGTCCCATAGCGCTGGGTTGACCGTCCGCAAGGTAAACTTCTCTTGTCGTTTTTGCTTGCATGGTTCTGATGTTGTATTTGTTGCAGAACCCTTTGTCGATGAAGTCCTCGGTTGCGCCCGCGTCTATCATCGCGTTGATCGTAACTTGTCTTTTCGTGCTGTGTAGTCGTATATTGACCATGATATGGTCGTTTTTGTTGTCCAATGTTTCCGTGTTGTTCAGTGCTGCGTATAGGTTCCTCATCTCAATGGGCTTTGGTTTGGCCTTGTCCCTCAGACCATTGCTTACTGGGGACTTTCTTCGTTTCCCGACTCTCCTCGATCTTCTCTTTCGACTTCTATTTCCGGTGCCTTAGCTGGTGGCCTCCATTGCTTCCTGGTGTCGGTTTTTGGTTCCCAGGTTGCCCCTTCTTTGCGGTTTGCTTGGCTTCGACAAGCCGCCGCTCTGTGTCCTGGTTTGGCGCATTGGAGGGATAGATTTGCCCTCATCCTTCGTTGGTATTCCTTGGCCGAGATATTGAATCCTGGTCTTCTTCGGGTAGCATCCAATTCCATTGGATCACCTCGATCTTCGCTGACCGGCGTGGGTCTGAACGTTCCATTGACGTTTCGTGGTGTTGTGTCGAACTTCCCCGTTGGTTTTCCTTTTCTGATGTGATCCATCAGGCTGTGTTTGTTCTCCTTTGCAATTGCCCATCTAGTGATGTCCAATGTTGTGTTGAGATTGTCTGTTTCGCCTGCTTCCCAGGCGTCTTGTAGTTTCTTTGACATTCCTCCCAATAGGAGTCGGGTCAAGGTTCCTTCATCGTATTCAGTCGCGGCTGCTATCATTCTGAATTCGTTCGCATATTCCGTCCTTGTTTTTCCGCTTTGCGTAATGCCCGTGATCTTGTTACGGGCTGTTTCTTTGGCGTCCATGTCTCCGAAGTGTAGCCTGAGGGTTTCCACGAATTGTCCCCATGTTTCCCAGTTTTCTTCGAGTCTTCCTTCGACGTAGGGCACCAGCCATTGGCCTGCTGCTCCCCTTAGAAGTGATTTGGCATAGGTTATCTTTTTGTGATGCTGATCTTCGTTCCATCCTAGGGCATCGAAGTAGATTCCTAGTTGGACTAGGAATATTCTCAATTTCGTTCTTTGTCCCTCAAAGTGGGATGGTTGTTGGACTCGAGGGCGTTGTTCTGTTCGGGTAGCTATTTGAGCTACTAATTCCGCAAGTTGATCCCCTGTTAACCCTACTAGCGGATTTGGCGCTGGCGCTGGTGCTGGTCCTGGAACGGCACTCATCCTCCTGGCTCTTGGGGTAGTTGGCGAGAGTGTTCCTTCTGGCGATTCTTCTTCCGGTGTAACCGGGCTTGCTGTTCCCTGAGATCCCTCCTGGGAAAGTGCGGTGTTGAGTGCTTCTTCTAGTGCTGATCCTAGATCAAGTGATCCTTCGTCCGGTGGGTCAAGTTCGATTGGTGAAGCTAGTCCTTGGGTTGGTGACTTGTCCCCTATACGGTCGATATCCGTGGTGTCGTTGGGTGTTGCGAACTGACGCAACCAAATGTAACAATCCTATTGTTGAGTACGTATGCAACAGGCAACGACTGTCGTCTCCTGTGTAAGCGAGTCTCGCTTTTCTGCACCAAGGCGTGGGGATGTACTATCTCTTCAGATAGTACGGAACTGGCTTGCTTGTCTTGTGTAGTTCGTGAGAGGTACTATCTCTTCAGATAGTAAGATGGGTGGATTGTCGTGCTTGATAGAACTATCACAATAGTCCTATGTTCGGGCAGCCTGTCGAGACTATCACAATAGTCTCCAGGTTCTTAGAGCTTAGGCTCTCGTAGAGGAGGAGTGTATGTAAAGAGAGTAAAGCGTAATCGTATTGCAATATCTTGAGTATA